>ENA-ORMS01002184-ORMS01002184.1-human-gut-metagenome-genome-assembly--contig:-NODE-2184-length-14421-cov-4.240846_pt1 | contig 14421 bp, 13 predicted proteins | sample MGYA00242104_ERZ508997 | MGnify/ENA primary metagenome ERZ508997 (study PRJEB26280, sample SAMEA2338704) | human gut metagenome | biome: human gut; feature: human-associated habitat; material: faeces... | reverse complement strand
CTAAGCCGCTTGTCTAACTCCTTTAGCTTTTATGCACTGGAGATTTTAATTCGCGATAATTTGTAGGTATGAAAAGCGCAACAAATCTTAAATATACTTTACGGCAATTTTATTATTATGCTAACACGCTGTTCTTTTATGGAATGTGCGCCACAGGCGTAAATGCGCTTGCTGAGAGCTCCGACTATTATTGGCGGGGTGGATCTACATGGGACGATACATTGCTCCGTGCCGGAAATGTCGCAAATTGGAAGGCGGATGCCGAAGGAAATATCCCGCATTCAACTGTTCCGTCGGAGACTTCAGATTTGATATTTGACGTCGCAAATATGCAAAGAAACGGAAATCCGGACTATGCGAGAGTGAATTGGTATGTTGGCTATGCTTCCTATCCGAGCATCAAGACGGTAAACAGCGTAACGGCGTACGTCCCTCTTGAAATCCACATTACGTCTTCAATAAGCCTATTGGGAGATTGGCATGGAACTGTTTCTTCAGATTCCAAATATACTCCTTCATTAAGCGATATTGGCTCCAGAAAGTCGATGAGGCTCGTTGCCGACACCGCGAATTTTCTGACGGTCGGCGGAGATATGACTTTGGAAACGGATAAGTATTTTAATTCAAGATTTCGTCTCGGGAGCAGTTCAACGGCTCCTTCGGCATACACGCTTGCAGTTAAAGGATCTTTGAATTTTATAAAGAACGGCGCCGATACAGTCGGATACCACACATTTGATATGTCCGCGTACGACACGACAACAGGTACATCTTTTTCAATGGACTTAGGCGGATTGTCGTCAAGCGGCAAGGCGGTTTATATGACTTCCGCAAAAGATCTTTCTGTGAACATAAATTTCATGTCCAATGGCGGAGTATTTAAGGGTGGAGATTTTGAAGGCGTTTTTGCGACTGAAAGCGGCGTGAGTTCCAATCTAAGCATAAATATGAGCGGCGACGGAAGGCAGTCGATGACTATATATAAAGCCTCCAACGCGAGCCTGCATGGCTTTGAAAACGATTTGGATGGGAAGACCGATATGGCTATAAATTCCGTAGAAGTCAACAACGGAGAGCTTGTGCTCGACAGCGAGCTTTCTGTCGGAGACGTTAGGCTTTTGGGCGGGGCGCTAAAATTGTCTGCCCCGAAGGTTGAAAGGATAATTATCGATGGCGGCGGGAAGTTGATTTATAGCGGCGCGATAGTCGCGGGCGAATTGTCTGTTTACGCGCCCTCTGTGGATGTCGTATTTTCCGCCGATGACTTAAAAAATATGGAAATTACCATTTTTGAATTCGACAACCTGACGGACGAGTTTGACGTAAATTCGGTATTTTCGGCCTACGGGGAGTCGGGCGAGGAGCTTGGAGGGGAATTTTCCCTCATAGGCGAGGTTGGAGGCCCCGGAAGTTTGATATATACTGTTCCAGAAGCTGCGGAGTTAGCTTCAATATTTGGTCTTGTCGCCTTGCTTTTCGCCGTATCAAGAAGGCGTAAATAGCATAAAAAAATCCGCTCTGATGAGCGGATTTTTTTTTGAGAATAAGCGGATTCGCTCCATTTGATTGTACGGCGCATCTTTTGAAGTTTTATAGATGCGCCAGACGCGGCGCGAAACGCGTTGAGTTGTTTCCTAGGCCGGCAAAACCGCGCGCACTATCGGCGCGAAGAAATCAAAAATTGCAGGATATACCAGAACATTAGTGCTATTGCTGCGAACAATCCGAGCGCGGCAGCCACGTATTGGTCGTTCTGGTATTGCCTAATAATCGCGCTCGTTTGGTATAGTACGACTAACCCGGCAAAAATTATCATAGCCCCAGAGAACCACAGCCCAAGCTGCATTCCAAAAATTATTGCGCAGACGATTATCCCGAGCGCCACGAAAGAGGCTATTGTCAGAAATGAGCCGAGAAATGAAAAATCTTTTTTTGAGAAGAAAGCGTATGCGCTGATACCGGCAGTGAGGGCGGCGGTGATTATGCCGGCTTGCGGGATAGTGTCGGGGGCGAACATATTGGCAAATATTAAAAGCGGCAGAAAAATAATGGATTCCGCAATTATGTATAGGGCAAATCCCGCATATTGCTTGCCGAGAGTGGCGCCGTTGACAGCCCAAGAGTTTGCAAGCCACGATACTCCCATAAATGCGAGCAACACAATCAGCCAGTTGCTTCCCGTCACCATTTTCTGGGCGAGTTCGACGGCGGGCTGCCATGTAAGCAAAAACGCTTCAAGGGCAATGAATCCGACGAATCCGAGCGCCAGATTCATATATACTTTTCTTATAAATTCCCCCCTCTCTGAAGCGAGAGCGGCAGTGCTTTGATATTGTTGGTAGTACATATTTTTTATTTTCTGTATTTAGACAATGGCAAATTGTGATAAGTTCTTCAATTTTTATTTTTACCAACTGTCGCGGATATGCTTATTTGCGTATTCGGGCATTTTTTTATTCCATTTTTTAGGTTTCGGATGCAAGAAAGATTTTTCCTATTTCCATTTCCGCATGCCGCCTAAAAATAAGCGGCGAAAGAAACCGGGAAGCTTCCAAAATAAAAATTATTTGTCGGCCGCAACATAGCGGTATTTGTTATTTATCGTAATCGCAGGCGCTTTATTTAGAATTTTTTTGTGGCTAATGCCGCGCGAATAATCAAAATTCTAACAAAACTTAAAATAAGATGGAAAAAGAAAGTCCCAAAGTTCGTTTTGACGGAAGAAATTTTAACCAGCTGCGCCCGATAAAATTCGAGCCCGGAATTGCTCCGAACGCGACAGGCTCTGTGCTTGTGTCTTTCGGAAACACGAAAGTAATATGCGCGGCAACCGCGGAAAAGCGCGTGCCTTCGTGGATGAACTCCATGGCGGAGCAAAAGGGGTGGCTTAGCGCGGAATACTCGATGCTCCCGTACTCGACGCTCACCCGCAAACAGCGCCCGACTTCGTCCAATAAAGTGGACGGCAGGTCAGTCGAGATACAGAGGCTTATAGGCAGGTCTTTGAGGGCGGTTGCCGACTTGGAAAAAATTCCGGGAATCACCATATGGATAGATTGCGACGTCCTTCAGGCGGACGGCGGAACGCGCACGGCGTCGATAAGCGGGGCGTATGTTGCCGCGAAGCTTGCCGTAAAGAAGCTGATGGCGTCCGGCGATATAGCGGAGGATCCATTCCGCGACTCGGTGGCGGCTGTGAGCGTTGGAATCTTGGGCGAATCGAAAGTGCTCGACTTGCCCTATGAGGAAGACAAAGACGCCGATGTTGACGCAAACATTGTAATGACAGGTTCCGGGAAATTTGTGGAAGTGCAGGCGAGCGGCGAGGAGGCGGTCTTCGGCGAGGACGAACTTGCTGAGCTCATATCGCTTGCGCGGGGCGGAATCGCGGAGATTACCGCTCTTCAAAACGAGGCAATTTCAAGTTCTATATAGCCCTATGGAAAACGGAAAAGTAGAAATAGCCCTTTCAAAATTCAGAAAGCCCTACAACTGCGCACAGACTGTGTACGCGGCATTTAAGGGCGGAGACGCCGAAGGCTTGGAGGAGCTTTCAAAATGCGGCGGCGGCAAGGCTCCCGAGGGGATTTGTGGCGCGCTCTACTCGGCGGTCAAATTGTGCCCTGGGGCGGCGGATAAAATCCGCGCGGAATTTTCAGAGGCGACAGGCTCGCAATTTTGCCGCGAGATAAAAACGGTGTACCGCACTCCGTGCGAAAAGTGCGTTGAAGTTGCGGCAAAACTCGTTTGCGAGAACATTTCTCCTGAAAGCCGATAGTGGGCAGATATTTCGGGCGAACGCTCGGATTTATTTTCGGTCGTTTCGCAGCGCCGGTTGCCGTTTTTTGCGCGGAAAAGTGAAATTATGCTTTCCCTATTCGACTGGGAAAATACGAAATTGCCGCGCTCGGAAAATAAAACGGGGCTTCCATTCGCTTGGGTAAAAATAAGCGCACTAAAAAAATTGCGAGGGATTTATTTTAGCGCAATGCGCGTTGCGCGAGGCTGTGGAAGTGGTTATATTCGCTATTTGCGCAATGAGCGGTTGCGGGGCAAGGAAAATTCAAAAATTTCGTTTTTTTTAACATCGGTAAGGCGCAAATAAAAAAGTTTTCGTCAACCAAGCGAAAGTTTTGCGGGGTGCGGAGTTCAAATAAAAAAATTGCTTTCGAATAATCCGCCGGAGTTTGGATTTACTAATCTGCCTGTTGCGCGCGGGGTGCGGCGTTGCTTGCATCGGCGGATAATTCAGAGAGCGCGCTTGCGGGATCTTCGTCTGGGTCGCGAAAATATTTTGAAGCCTTTATGGCCGATATTGCGGCGCGTGTTGAGTTTTCCCACTCCCAATCGATTGTTGATATTATTTGTAGCTCTCCGTTGCGGATTACAAGCTTTTCGCGGTTGGAAGATTCAACAACTATCGTCCCGATATTGTCTGGAATGTTCCCGCGCGGTTCTGAATTGTCTCCGCCTGCCTGCGAAAAAAATATGCAAAGTGCGAGCGCCGTTGCGGCTGCAAATAATAAAACCCTATTTATTACACGCCTCGGATTTGCCGCCCTGTGCATAATTTCCGCCATCTGATTGTCGTCGAGCACGGCGTTTTCAAGCAGCGCGAACGCCTCTTTTATATTCTTTTGAATATTAGTGTCGTTCATTTTTCATTTCTCTTCTGAGGGTTTCAAGCGCACGGGAAGCGGCTACGCACGCGTGGTTTTCCGATATGCCGAGTATCTCCGAGATATCGGCGTATTTTAGGCCGGAAAAATATCTGAGCATTAGAACCTCCGCCTGCAATTTTGGAAGTCTTGCTATAAGTAGCAAAAGATGTTCCTTGTCGGGGCTCGAAGCGTCGGATTCGTCGGCGAGCGTTTTTATATATTCCTCGTCGAATGGAACGCAGAATTTTTGTCGCCGCAGAATGTCTATTGTCCTGTTTCTGCATGTCTTGTAGAGCCATGCGGATATTCTGCCTTCGTCGATATTTTTAAGGGAGCAAAGTTTTAAGAAAGTGTCTGCGGCGGCGTCGCGCGCAATTTCCACGTCGCGGCATATAAGCCGTGAGTAGGCTATGAGCTTTTTCGAATGGGCCGCGACTATCCGCGATATTTTCTCGCTTCGTTCGTCCACTTTATTTTTTCGCCCTTTTAGCAGCATTGGTTCTTGCCCTTTGTAATTTTGCTTCTACGGCTTCTAATTTCCGCGGATTGTCAAAACCGTTTTTCGGGTCGAAGAAAGACCGTATGTCTTCATAGATTCGTAGGGCGCATATTGGATTTGTTTGTGTGTCGGCGAGAGCTTCGAGTTGCCCGAGCCAGAAGAGTGAAATCTTTTCGTCCTTTGGCAGCGCGGGGTCTTTGCACGCGCGCAAAACACCACTTTTTGCGCGCGGGTTGAACCATTGCGCGTAAAATAAAAACGGGTGGCGCAGAGTGTTTTTATCGACTGGAATTTTTCTTATTAGAAAGAGAATTTCGTCCAGCTTTTTGCCGTCGTGCTCTCCGAAAATTCCCTTCATGTGGCAATACGCGAGAATCCCGTAAGCCCTCCAGAGCAGTTTATTATTGCCTTTCGCCGCATCTATTGCGCTTTCCAGATATTCTTTCGCTTTCTTCGGATTTTTCTCGACCCCGATTCCCGATATGTACAGCAGGGCAGCGTCAGTTTTAGCGTCGATGTTATTGGGGAAAAGTTCCAGCCATTTAAATGTTAAATTTGCGGCTTTTTTTTGGTCTTCTGCGGTGCCCGATAATTTTAACAGCCTTGCCGCGTTTAGATAGGCTGTTGAGACCTCGTTGGAGGGCCTTCCGCTTTTGTATGAGGCGATGGACATTTCATACAATTCCAGCGCTTTTTGAAGATTGCGCTTTGCGAATTTTCCGTCTTCGCAAATTTGTGCGTACAAGATTATGGGAGTCAAAAATCCCTCATTTGCCGCCGCGCTTGCGGAGCGTTTTAGCAGTTCTACTCCGAGTTCCGGGCACTTTGGCATGCCTTGCGAATCCGAGAGATATCCACTTCCGTAAATCATTTGCAATGCGAGCGAGTAGGCGTCTTGGGCAAAGTTCGGCGATTTTGAAAGCAAGTCTATATATTTGAGCGACGCCTCCTCGGATTTTTCCACGCCAAGCCCCTCTTTATGCATGAGCGCCAGCCATGCGCATGCGGACGTGTTTATGTTGCCGGGATCTTCTTTAAGCGCGCACTCGAAAAGCTCAATGGCCTTTTTGTAATCTTTCTGCGTTCCTCGCCCGTTAAAGTACAGCCCGCCGAGGTAGGTGGACCCGAGGCCCGATTTGTGTATTCTGCAAATCAATTTAAACGCCTGCTTGTCTGTTTCGGGCTTTTTTTTGCGGAGGAGCCTGAGCGCCTTGTGTGCTATGGCATTTGCGTTGCCGCTTGCTATGAGTTTATTTTCAATGGCGTCGCGCAAAGATGTATATGCGTGCTTTTCAAGAAAGTTGAGAAGTTCAAAATACGAGCCGTCTTTGCGGTTGAGGGGGATTTTGCCAATATTTTTTATGATAAAGTCGGGCGGGATATTAGGCTTATAAAAATTTACATAGTTCCCGGAAGATATGGAATTGATTACTATAAAATAGGCTTGTTCAGAATTGAAAGAGTCGCCGCCGAGACTTTCAAATAATTTGCCGTAGTATTTAAGCCCTTTCGCCTTGTCCGATTTAACTCCCAACCCGTAATAGTGCATGTCTCCGAGAGCCGCGAAATAGTTCAAATCTTCGGGCGAATTTTTGTGGAGAGTCTCAAAAAGTTTGAATGCGTCTTTGTAGTTTTTATTTTTTAATTCCGACTTTGCGAGTGCGTAGGACAGCGCCTCGTTTTCGGGATTGAGCTTGTGGGCGTTGCGCAAATCCTCCAATGGATTGTTTTCAAAGTAGTGGACGTCATAAGGATTGGAGGAAAAGATGGTGTTCAGGTACAATACAAGCTTCTCTTTCGCTTCGGGATTCGCGGTGGCGCTCCCGATTAGGGAATCGGGAGATATGTAAATGTCTTGGGTTATTCCGGCGGCGGATTTCGCGTAAGCCGAGCATAAGATCGGGTTCCCGCGTCCTTTTATTGCGCCCGAATATGCGTAGGACAATACAGCGAATGCGAGTTTTTTTATTTTCGGCATTTTTGAGAGCCTATTTAGGAGGCTTACGGCTTCGTCAAATTCGCCGGCAGATTTTTCTTGGGCTTTTAAAAGTTTTGCTATCGCAAGGGGGATTGAAAAGTTCGCGTTCTTGGAGTGCTTTGAGAGAGAGTCCAATATAAAGTCCGTCGGAATGTGGGCGTTTGAAACTTTGTATAGAAAGCCGTCGTCTCCTGTCTTGGCGTACATGCGCATATTGTATTCGGCGTCTGCGTCCGATGAGACTTCAATGGGAAGGTTCAAGTTTTTTGCGGACTGTTTGTATTTATCGGGGGCGTTGAGAATTATTGGAATGGGGTTTGACGACATGATTTTTACCGCATCGGGATATCCGGCGTCCGCGAGCTTCAATAGGTCGCCGCGCGCGGAGTATTTGTTTGCGGAATTTTGCATATCCAGCGGGTTGTACGAACATATTGCGCGCAAAAACCTGTTTTCGGTCGTTTGCGGCAGGGAAGCGAAATATTCGGCAAATTCTTCGCGCGCCTTTATGGGGCGCGGCTCTATTTCTGAGGCGGAATTGCGCCAGTATTTCAGGCCGTCTTCGCTTTTGAATTTGCCCAGATTGTAAAAGGATAGAATGGCGTGGCTCCAAGTGTATTTGTCTATTTTTTCTCTAATGCTTTCGGCTTTCTCAGGGGGATATGCGTCGAGCTCCCCCCTTTCCGCCATGATTGCCGCGAGTTCGCATAGTATTCCGTTTTCAAAACCTCCGCTTCTTAAAAATTTTAAAAGGTATTTTTTTGCGAGGGGGATATTTTGCTTCACGCCACTTCCGAAATACAGGCTTAGGATAACTTCTCCCGCTTTTTCCATATTCCCGAGGTCGAGCGATTCCATTTTATACGCGAATGCCGCCCTCTCGTTGGGCTCTATGAGGTATTTTTTATACGATATTGGTATCCCTTCGTAAATCTGCGCGAGCCTAAGCAGGGATTTAGTGTCGCCCAAGCAGGCGGCGTCGTGGTACATCTTCAAGGCTGAATCGGCGGAGTCGGTCTTTACGGTAAATCCGTCGAGCGGAAAATATTTTGGCAGAGACGTTTTTAATAAAAATAAATCTCCCAATATTCGTAGTGCTTGGGCTGTCCATGCGGCTTCTACGCTTTGGCGGACAGCTTCAAGGGCGTACAGGCGCGCCTTTTGGGCACTGAAATCAACGGGCATATTTACGACTTTAAACGATGCGTTTTCCGAGTTTCCGCCCGAATATAGTTCGGCGAGCGCAAGGCTTGCGTAGGCGTTTGATTCGGCCGACAATCTCTCGAGAATCGAAAGCGCGTCTTTGGCTTTTTGCTTGTCGTATTTGCCGATTAGATAGTCGAAGGCGAAAAGAGTTTGTAAGCCGAGCAGCTTTTTTGCGTACACAACTTTTTCTATGTCGTCTGAAGAATTTTTTAGCTCCTCCAAACTTTTATTGTAGGCTTTTTTTATCTTTTCTTTGATTGAGGCGTTGTATTCGCGCAAGCGGTCGGTTGCGGAATTTTCAAATTCCCGCGCCATATTTGCGTAGATTGCAGCTTCCTTCGGGGAGTCCGCAACAAACATGCGCTTATTCCCGTATGTAAGGGCAAATGTGCTTTCAAAGGACAAGCAAAAATGGGGATTTTTTAGGCTTCGGATTTTGCCTTGCAGCAGTTCCGCCTTGGCGGGGTTGGTTTCGGTTCCCAATCCCTCGCGGTATGCGTGCGCGACAAGGGCGGCGGATTTTGCTTCGCCGTAAAAATTTCCGCTCGTAAATCGCGCCAGCGACTGCGCCGCGGAAAATTTTTCCCGCGCGAGAAATTTTTCAGCGAGGGGTTTTAGGATTTCCATAGCCCCTTTCCAATCGCCGCGCTTTGCGAGCGCCTCGCCGCGTTTCATCTGGTAAAACTCCCCTTCTTTCGATGCGCGCGAGAGTATGCCATATAAAGCGGGAAGCTCGGCGGCTGCGTCCCTAAAATTTTTTATTTTGCCGCAATTTGTCTCTATAAAAAACGCGAGCTTTACTGCCGCCGGCTGGAATCCGCCTTTTGCAAGGCTCAATAGGCTGTCGAAGGCGGCGTTGAATTTTTTTGCGTCTGCCGCGTCTGCTGACGCTTTTAGGTTGTCGATGAGCAGGTCGCACTTTGCTGCGGAGCAAGCGTAATCATCGCCTTCAGCAGCGAGCTTTTCAAGCAGCTTTTCGCGCTCGGCTTTGTCATTCAAAAAATTTGACAAGTAATATCCGGCGAGACGCAACCCGCGCTTTTCATACAATTCCCTGATTTCCGAAACAGATTTTTCCCGTTCGTACGGGATATTGTCAAGGGCGGAGCGCAGCTTTGCGTATGGGTTGCCGCTTTCGGAGAGTTTTTCGGCTTCAGGCGCGGAAATTTGGTAGGCGTCTTGTAGCTTCTTGTAGTCGGCATAGTCGATTTTAGCCGAGGCGCAAACGGAAAGGGCGAGGGCAATTATGGAGAGCAATATTTTTACCGTCATATATTGTTATACGAATGACGGCGCAATTTTATTACAAATCTGCTAAAAAGAAACGCTATTTTTTATTAAGAGTAATTACAATGTTTTGGCGTATGATTTTATCATTTTTCCCGTCCGTCCTCTCTGTTCTTGTAAGGACTCCTAATACAAACTTCTCTCCGAGCTCAATGCCTACTGTATTTGATATTTCCATAATAATTGGGGTCATGATAGGCGTATTGTTTAATTCGGTAGAGTCTAAATATGCATGATAAAAATATATATCCAAACTGTAAAACTTGTCGCGTTCGGACTTTTTCAATCTTACGGAAAATTTATCGCCTATAAATTTGGCGCCTGACGGCGCAAGAGCGTCCTTTTCTTTTGGCGAAAGTCGCATGATGTCGGCGTAGTCGTTCGCTTCCATTCCTATTTCTTTTGAAGCGTAGCCGCGGCCGCAAAGCGCGCTGATTTCAAGGGGAATTTTTACTATGGTTTTTTCGTTCTCTTGGAGCTCTATTGAGCAGACGTAATTTTCAGGAGCGCGCGTGTTCGCAACGCAGATAAATGCGCCCGCAAACAATATTATAAAATATAGTGTACACTTCATAGGGAACTTGATACGGTCATTATGGTTAAGTGTCAATATAATTGCGGGGTATATAGTTAATAAATTATATGTAAGATTAAAAAATATAAATTTTTAGAACTTGAAAACAGATGCGCATTTCTATATAACAACTATATGAAAAAGAGCTCTGCGGTATTCATCTTTGCTGTATTTATTTTTTGTTTGTCTCTCATTTGCGGGGCCATTCCCATACAGCAATGCCCGCGCCCGCAAGCGACGATGGACGAATATTTTGACGAAGCGAAGTCTGAAAACAAGCTTGTCGCCTTTGTATGCTGCGAGAAGTCAAATCCTGTGACGAATTCGGGAGCTTTCAAAAAATACGCCTCTGAAAACCTGTATTTGCTTGGCATGTATTATGACGGAGAAACGCTTTACGTTTTTAAAAACGGCAAGGAAGTAGAAAAATCGCGGAACTATGATTTCGCCAAAGAAATGTGCAAGGAAATGCTGGGCTCTGAGCCTCCGTGCATTGCCGTCTTAAACGATGTGGGGGAAATAATTTTTAAATCGTCTCTAAAATCCGCATCTGCTGAAAAACTCTGCGAAGAAATGCAAAAGGCGGCAAAAGCAAACAAACCCGTATATAGCGGCGGAGAGTATTCCGTAAAAAATGCGCTCGCTACAAGCAGAATGATAAAGGCGCGCAAGAAGTCTTTGGAAAATTCTCCCGAGCCCTTCGCCTTCGCAGTATTTGTCGATTTGTGGACTTGCATTGGCATAAATGATGTCCAAACCTTTGACCTTAAAAAACCCGATTCGATAGAAAAATTTTATAAAGCGCAAAATTCAAAAGAGACGGTCTTTGCCGGTTGTTTTCCCGCCGGAAAGACGGAAACTTTGAAGTCCGAAAACGGCAGTTGCGCGGTAGAGTTGGAGCTAAACCCGAAGTTGGCGGAGCGCGGCGAGAATGTCGTGGATTGCGAAATAGGCTTGAAGGCGTCTTTTGGCGGTGAGGAGGTCTCTTATAAGGGATTTACAGAATTCAATATGTCGCAAAATAGCGTGGTTGCGTTCGTTCCGTTTAGAGGTGCAGTGAGGGATTTAAAAACAGGGAAAGTATCTGCCACCGAACACTTCAAGTGGATAGGAGTGCGCATTGAGCCGATATATTCCAAAGGCAAGCCCGCTTGCGGAGACGAATTCTTTTGCTTAAAGCGCGCGGCTCTGCCAAAAAATGCCCCCGAAGGTTTTGTAAAAGACAAGTACCCTACAATCATAAACCCCTGCGGAGATAGCGAGAAAACGGAGGAGGATTGCTTTGTCGAGAAAACGCCTTTCCTTAACTTAAAACATGTCAAATGCGCTTATGTAGAACCCTCACTTTCAGATGGCAAGTTGGGCTATTCTCTGAAATTAGAGTTGACCGGCGAGGGCAGGGAAATCATGGGAAAGACCACCGAAAATATGGTTAAAGGCGGCTCTGCGCGCAATATTGCGGTTGTAATCGACGGCAAGATTGCAAGTCTGCTATTTGTATTATCTAAGGTTGAGTCAGTTAATGTTTATTTTCCCGACGGTTTCGAAAAAGCCCGCAAATATGCCGATATGATAAACGAATGTGTTTCTGGAAGAAAACTCGACTGATTTTTTGAAAGCTTCGCGCGGGATATTCCGCGCGCCCAAAGGTATTTTATTCTCCTCCCGCATAGACATGCGCATGCCGTGCGCCGCGCCGGGAAATCTGGCGGGTTGCAAATTTATAAAATAATAAAATTTCATAAATGCGCGGCGGGGCTGCTCTCCACTATAAAAAGGCTGATTTCCTTCTGTCGCGTAAGAAAAATTCCCCGTGCGCGTAAAAACGCTCGGGGAATTTTTATAAATTTTGCGCCGTAAAAAAAGCCTGCCGCAAATGGCGCTTATGCGCTTGCAAACCCTACTTGTACGATTCTTTCAAATATTCCGCGACTCCTTCGCTCGTCGGCTTCATTGCATCTTCCCCTTTGTGCCAGTTCATTGGGCAGACTTCGCCGTAGGTCTCAAAATGTTGGAGGGCATCGACCATTCTGATTTCCTCCTCCGTGGAGCGGCCGAGCGGGAAGTTGTTTACCACTTCGTGCTGGACTATTCCATTCTTGTCGATGAGAAACAGCCCCCGGTAGGCAACCATTTCTCCTTCGACGCACACTTTGCCGTCGGGGCAGGTTTTTGAGGCTCCCGCTAAAACTCCGTAGTCGCGTGCTATTGTCTTGTTCGTGTCGGCGACAAGCGGATATTCCACGCCTTCTATCCCGCCTTTTGAGCGCGGCGTTTGCGTCCATGCGAGATGGCAAAATTCGGTATCTGTCGAGCATCCGATGAGCTCCACATTTCTCGCGTCAAATTCCTTTTTTGCCGCCTGAAATGCGAGAATTTCGGTAGGGCACACAAAGGTGAAGTCTTTGGGATAGAAAAAAAGTATCACATACTTTTTGCCTATGAATTGCGAGAGCGTAAAGCCGCTTTGTATTTTGCCGCCGACGACGGCGTTTGCCTTGAAGTCCGGCGCTTTTTTGCCAACGAGCACTGACATATTTTTTTCCTTTTTTTAATTTCTTGCCTATTTGCCGCAAACTGAAAAATTCTTTGCAGAATTTAATTTGCCGGCTTTGTATTCGGACACTCCGAATGCGATTGCGGTTCCGTTAATATTATGAAATACGCAGACACACACGCGCATCTGGACACGTTTGCCAACAGGGGCGAACTCGAAAAAATTGTCGAGAGGGCGCGCTTGGCGGGAGTTGAAAAAATAGTAGCGTGTTCGACAAAGTCCGACGAATGGCTCTTGTACGAACGCGCCGCCGCAGATTTTCCCGGAGAGGTTTATTGGCAGGTAGGAATACATCCCGGGGAAATATCGGAAAACTGCGAAATTGCGCTCGATTCTCTCGGCGCGTTTTTCGCCTCGGAGAGGCCGCCTGTGGCGATTGGAGAAATAGGCCTCGACTACTATCGCCCGCCGGCCGACGCGGAAGAATTTGAGGCTATGAAGGCGCGCCAAGCTGAAATATTTGCGCGCCAGCTCGAGCTCTCAAACTCCTTCCCGGATGCCAAGATATGCGTGCATGCAAGAGAAAGCCTTTCGGACTGCGTAAGGCTCATATCGGAGGCGGGCGTCGATTTTTCGAGGGTAGTTTTCCATTGCTATTCTGGGACGGCGAAGGAGATTTTTGAGATAAACGAACTTGGGGGCAGGGGCTCCTTTACTGGAATTATAACCTATAAAAATGCGGGCCAGATGCGGGAGGCTATGCGCGCGCAAGGAATCGGCAAGTTAATGCTCGAAACAGATTGTCCATACCTTGCGCCTGTTCCGTTGCGCGGGAGCGTTAACGAGCCCTCCAACATTCCGGTTATTTTGAGGGCTGCCGCCGAAATTTTCGGCGTTGATGAAAAATATATCGCCGACGCCGCATACGAGAACTCTGTGGAATTTTTCGGTCTTTCCGACTAATTTTTTCTATCTTTTTTCTTCGCGGATTATCGTTTTTTAGATGTATTTGCCAGCCGCAGTCCAATGCCGTTTACCTTCCGCAGTCTACAAAGGCGTTTGCCAGCCGCAGTCCAATGGCGCGCGCGGAGCGCGGTTTACAAACGCATTGCGGGATTTTTTCCCCGAGTAATCTGCCCGAGACAGAAAAAATTTGCGCAAGTCCCGCTCGAGGCTTGCGCGCATTGCAGCCGGTATGGGTGTCAGCCCGAAATAGAGAAAAAATTGTGTTTGCGCCGCGCGGAGACTCCCGCGGCGGAAGAAGCCCGTAGCGGAGACTCCCGCAACGAAAGAAGCCCGCAGGAAAAGAAGCCCGTAGCAAAAGAAGTCAGTGGCGCAAGTCCCGCAGCGAAAGAAAAAAATATTTTGTTATTTTATGCCGATAGCTTTATGCGCGCCTGCTTTGTAAAGCGACTCGAAATTTTCTGAAAAGAATCTTTCTGCGTATTCCGCGGGAACCGCCGCTTTTGATTCCGCCGCTATTGTGCGCATCTCCTCGCACGCAAATTTGCGCGGGTACAGGCGTATCGGATAGTCGGTGCCGTATATGGCGCGGGCGCCGTTTGCGGAAACCGCACGGGAGACGTCGGCGGGCGTGTTTGTAAACGGAAAAGCCGCTGTGTCGAAAAAAACATTGTCGGGGGGTGAAAATCCGTCAATTGCCGCGTCGCCGCCAGAAAGGTGGGCAAAAATAAATTTTGCAGACGGGCATTTTCGCGC
>ENA-ORMS01002183-ORMS01002183.1-human-gut-metagenome-genome-assembly--contig:-NODE-2183-length-14423-cov-4.634465_pt1 | contig 14423 bp, 10 predicted proteins | sample MGYA00242104_ERZ508997 | MGnify/ENA primary metagenome ERZ508997 (study PRJEB26280, sample SAMEA2338704) | human gut metagenome | biome: human gut; feature: human-associated habitat; material: faeces... | reverse complement strand
AAAAGCCGCAAAACCATCCAATATACTACAATAAATTATACATCAAATTTGCGCTTCTGTCAATATTTCCCGCCGATTTTATTGCAAACACCGATGCTTTTTGCCGGTAACGGCACAGACGCCCCTTTGTGTACAGTAACAAAGCTCCCCGCCGAAGCGGGGAGCCCTTATAAAGACTATATCTTAGTTCTTTTTGTCCTTGATAGCTGCCTGAGCTGCCGCAAGACGTGCGATCGGCACGCGGAACGGTGAGCAGGAAACGTAATCAAGACCGATGTTATGGCAGAACTCAACGGATGTCGGGTCGCCGCCGTGCTCGCCGCAGATACCGATATGGAGGTTCGGGTTTGCGGGTCTGCCGAGGCTGATCGCCATCTTCATAAGCTTGCCTACGCCGACCTGGTCGAGCTTTGCAAACGGATCGTTTTCAAAGATCTTTGTCTCATAGTAAGCATTGAGGAACTTGCCTGCGTCGTCACGGCTGAAGCCGTAAGTCATCTGGGTAAGGTCATTTGTACCGAAGCAGAAGAAGTCTGCTTCCTTTGCGATATCGTCAGCTGTGAGAGCCGCACGAGGAATTTCGATCATTGTGCCTACTTCGTATTCGAGCTTGACGCCTGCCGCTGCGATCTCAGCGTCAGCCGTTTCAACAACAACCTTCTTTACGAACTTAAGCTCTTTTACTTCGCAGATAAGCGGGATCATAATTTCGGGCTTAACGTTCCAGTCCGGATGATTTTTCTTTACGTTGATTGCCGCGCGGATGACAGCCTTTGTCTGCATCTTTGCGATTTCGGGATATGTTACCGCAAGACGGCAGCCGCGATGACCCATCATCGGGTTGAACTCGTGGAGCGAAGCGATAAGCGCCTTGATGCTTTCAACGCTCTTGCCCTGAGCCGCTGCGAGAAGCTCAATGTCAGCCTCTTCTGTCGGAACAAACTCATGAAGCGGCGGGTCAAGGAATCTGATGCAAACGGGGGTTCCTTCAAGAGCTTCATAAAGAGCCTCGAAGTCGCCCTGCTGATAAGGAAGAATCTTATCAAGAGCCGCTTCTCTCTCTTCAACTGTGTCTGCGCAGATCATTTCTCTGAAAGCTGCAATTCTGTCAGCCTCAAAGAACATATGCTCTGTACGGCAGAGACCGATGCCTTCCGCGCCGAGCTCTCTTGCCTTCTTTGCGTCTCTGGGTGTGTCTGCGTTTGTACGGACTTTGAGCTTTCTGAATTCGTCTGCCCAAGCCATGATTCTGCCGAACTCGCCCGCGATCTTTGCGTCAACCGTCGGGATAAGTCCTGCATAGATGTTACCTGTCGTACCGTCGATGGAGATTTCGTCGCCCTCGTGGAATACCTTTCCTGCAAGCTCGAATTTCTTGTTTTCTTCGTCCATCTTGATGTCGCCGCAACCGGAAACACAGCATGTTCCCATTCCGCGTGCAACAACGGCTGCGTGGCTCGTCATACCGCCTCTGACGGTGAGTATGCCCTGAGCTGCCTTCATACCCGTGATATCCTCGGGAGAGGTTTCAAGACGTACAAGAACGACCTTCTTGCCGGCTGCCTTCCATTCAACTGCGTCCTCGGCTGTGAATACAACCTGTCCGCAAGCTGCGCCGGGAGAAGCTCCGAGACCCTTGCCGAGAGGAGTTGCGGCTTTGAGAGCCTTTGTATCGAACTGCGGGTGAAGAAGTGTATCGAGGTTTCTGGGGTCGATCATTGCAACTGCTTCTTCGGGAGTTCTCATTCCTTCGTCAACGAGGTCGCAAGCGATCTTGAGAGCAGCCTGAGCCGTTCTCTTACCGTTACGTGTCTGGAGCATATAGAGCTTGCCGTGCTCAACTGTGAACTCCATATCCTGCATATCGCGATAGTGATTTTCAAGTGTTTTGCAGACGTCCTCAAACTGCTTGAACGCTTCGGGGAACTTCTGTTCCATCTCTGCAATCTTCATAGGCGTACGAACGCCGGCAACGACGTCCTCGCCCTGAGCGTTTGTAAGGAATTCGCCGAAAAGACCCTTTGCGCCGGTAGCGGGGTCACGCGTGAATGCAACGCCTGTACCGCAGTCGTCGCCCATGTTGCCGAACGCCATCATCTGAACGTTTACGGCTGTACCCCATGAATAGGGAATGTCGTTGTCACGACGGTATACGTTTGCGCGGGGGTTGTCCCAGCTACGGAAAACGGCTTTGATAGCTTCAAAGAGCTGAACCTTGGGATCGGAGGGGAAGTCCGTGCCGATCTTGGATTTGTATTCAGCCTTGAACTGCATGGCGAGAGTTTTGAGGTCGTTTGCGTCAAGCTCTATATCCTGCTTTACGCCCTTCTTTTCTTTCATCTCGTCGATGAGCTTTTCAAAATACTTCTTGCCGACCTCCATAACGACGTCGGAGAACATCTGGATAAATCTTCTGTAACAGTCCCAAGCCCAACGGGGATTGCCGGATTTCTTTGCGATAACGTCAACAACCTCTTCGTTGAGACCGAGGTTAAGGATTGTGTCCATCATACCGGGCATGGACGCTCTTGCGCCGGAACGGACAGAAACGAGAAGGGGATTCTCGTGATCGCCGAACTTCTTGCCGGTGATCTCTTCCATCTTCTCAATATAGCTCATTATTTCGGCTTCGATGGAAGGATTGATTTTCTTGCCGTCTTCATAATACTGCGTGCAGGCTTCTGTCGAGATTGTGAAGCCCTGAGGAACGGGAAGACCGATGTTTGTCATTTCCGCAAGGTTTGCGCCCTTGCCGCCGAGAAGCTCACGCATGTTTGCGTTGCCTTCGCTGAACAGGTAACAATATTTTTTTGCTGCCATTGTGTGAAATTCCTCCACTTTTTATTTATTAAAGTTTTGCTAACTTTATTCGATTAGATATTATATCACAACAAAATCGCAATATCCATAGTTTTTTCAAAAAATTTTATGAAAAAGATTTATTTTCCGAAGATTTATTTCAAAATCGACGCTTTACCCTTGCAAAACGGTTGTATTTTGTGTAAAATATACCTTGCAAAGCGTCTGCCTGCACGCGCAAGCCGACGATCACGGAGGAAAAACAAATGTCGATATTCGACCTTTTCAAAAAAATAGAAACAACCGCGGTCTCCGGTCCCCCGACGTTCATCGTCGTCGGACTCGGAAATCCCGGCAAAAAATATGATAACACCCGCCATAACGCCGGCTTCCGCGCGATAGACTATATCGCCGCGAAGCTCGGCGCAAAGATCGACCGCGCGAAGTTTGATTCGCTCGTCGGCGAATGTGAAATCGGCGGTACGAAAGTGCTTTTAATGAAGCCGCAGACTCTTATGAACGCTTCCGGAACGGCGGTGAAAGCGGCGGCTGATTTTTATAAAATTTCGCCGGACAATATAATAATTTTAAGCGACGACGTCTCCCTTGATCCCGGTCATATCCGTATCCGCAGAGAGGGCAGCGCCGGCGGTCACAACGGGCTGAAAAGCATAAACGCATGGCTCGGAACGGAGAAATATCCCCGCGTGAAAATAGGCGTCGGCAAAAAGCCGACTCCCGAATATGACCTTGCGGACTGGGTTCTCGGAAATCTGCCGGACGGCGATATGAAGCTGACGGAAAGTCGCAGGGACGACATTTTTGACGCTGTGCGCCTGATAATATCGGGCGAAACGGAGAAGGCGATGTGCCTTCACAACAGAACGGAGAAATAAAATGAATATACTTTCAAGTCGTATCCGCGCGGAGCGCGAATGCGGTCAACTGCTTGAAAACCTGCGGGGTCAGCTACGGATAGAAAATCGGGCGCCCGTGATGGTAACGGGACTTTGCGAGGGGGCTGAAAATGCTTTCCTCGCCGCTTTGGTTTCCGAAAAAATAACGTCGTCCCCCGCTCTTGTCATAGCGCACGACGAAAAGACCGCCGCATCGATAAACGCTTTTCTTTCCGGCGTGGGACTTCGTTCTATGGTCTACCCCGTCCGCGACCCCGTGCTTTATAATATCGTTTCCTCGCACGATACCGAACACGAACGGATTGCCGTGCTTACGGCGATGGCCGAAGACGACATCGACGTCGTCGTGACGGTGCCGGACGCGGCAATACAATATACAATTCCGAGAGGACGTCTTGAAAAAGCGACCATGACGGTATCGGAAGGCGAAACGCACGATATCGCCGCCCTATCCGCATTTCTTGTTTCCGCGGGATATGTCCGCGGGAACCTTGTCGACGGCAAGGGGCAGTTTTCCGTCCGCGGAGGCATTGTCGATATTTTCCCTCCGCAGCTTCCCTCCCCCGTCAGGATTGAATTTTTCGGGGACGAAATCGACTCCGTATATTCCTTTGATATAATGACGCAGCGCCGCGTCGCCGACGTGAAAAAAGTGACCGTAACGTGCGCCCGCGAAATTCTGACAGACGAAAAGGCAAGGGCAAAAATGTCCGCCGCAATATCCGCCCAGCTGAAAAAGACGATAACCGCCGAGGCGAGAGAGTCGCTTATGCACGAAAAGGACGCCATAGATAACGGCCTTGAACTTCCCTTTGCGGATAAATATATTTCACTCGTCTATCCCGAATGTACCGCGCTCATAGACTGGTTCTGCGATGATACGCTCGTTGTTATGACAGAGTCGTCATCGGTTGAGGAACGGCTCAAAGCCTATGCATGGCACTATGAGGAGACGATAAAGGAGCTTATCTCGTCGGGCGTTATGATATCAAAATACAGCGCGTTTTCAGAGGACGCAGAGGATTTTTATGCCTTCGTCGGCAGAAATCCCGCCGTGCTTATAAACAGCTTTATTTCACAATACAGAGAGCGGATTTCGGGGATTTACTCCTTTGAAAGCCGCAAAACCGCATCGCCTACGGGAAATTACGGCGCGCTCGTCGAGGACGTCACCTCCTATGTGACGGCGGGCGAATCGATACTCATCCTCTGCGAAAACGAGGTTGAAATAAACAATCTCGTAAAGCTGATGGGCGAAAGCAACATAAGCGCGGCGTCCGCTCCCGACTTTACGAAAATAACGGATATCCCGCGCAGGTGCGTATATATAAGCTGTTTTGATGCGGAGGGCTTCGAGCTTATCCGCTCCGGCTTTGCCTGCATTTCCCTGCGCGAAAATCAGAGTCTTGCAAAGCGCAAGCTCGCGATAAGAAAGCTGCGCAATGCAAAATCCGCACGTTCGGCAAAGGAAAAAATTCTCTCTTATGCGGATCTTGAAGTCGGCGATTACGTCGTCCACGTCACGCACGGTATAGGGCGGTATATGGGGCTTGAAAGCATACGCAATTATGACGGCGTATGCCGCGACCATATGAAAATTCAATACGCCGGCACCGACGTGCTCTATGTTCCCTGCGAGCAGATTGACCTCGTTTCAAAATACATCGGCGCAAGAGCGGATGACGGAATGCTTCATCTTTCAAAGCTCGGCGGAACGGAATGGGCAAGGGCAAAGTCGCGCGTCAAGGCGGAAGTCAAGGAGATGGCAAAAGAGCTTATAGAGCTTTATGCCGAAAGGCTCCGCCGCCCCGGTTACGCCTTCCCCGCAGACGGAGAAATGCAGAGGGAATTTGAATCGACCTTTGAATATGACGAGACGGACGGTCAGCTTGCCGCCGCAGAGGACATAAAAAAGGATATGGAGCGTTCTGTCCCCATGGACAGACTGCTTTGCGGAGACGTCGGCTTCGGAAAGACAGAAGTTGCCCTCCGCGCGGCGTTCAAGGCGGTTGAAGCGGGCAAGCAGGTTGCAATTCTCGTCCCGACGACAATTCTCGCAATGCAGCATTATCAGACAGCCGTTTCAAGAATGAGAGCGTTTCCGATAAAGATTTCGCTTATGTCCCGCTTCCGCACGGCAAAGGAGCAGGAGGCAACGCTCCGCGCGCTCAAAAGGGGCGACGTCGATATAATAATCGGCACGCACAGGCTACTGTCGTCGGACGTGCAGTTCAAAGATCTCGGACTGCTGATAGTCGACGAGGAACAGCGATTCGGCGTTGCACACAAAGAAAAGCTCAAGCAGTTTTCAAAGAACGTCGACGTTCTGACGCTTACGGCAACCCCCATTCCGAGAACGCTGAATATGGCAATGAGCTCGATACGTGATATGTCCGTGCTGGATGAGGCGCCGAGCGACAGGTTGCCCGTTCAGACATACGTTCTCGAACACGACGATATAGTAATAAACGAGGCGATACGCAGAGAGCTGCGCCGCGGCGGACAGGTGTTTTATCTGCACAACAGAGTTGACACGATCGTTCAGAAGGCGATAAAACTGAGAAAGGAATTTCCGGACGCGGTCATTGAGGTCGCGCACGGACAGATGGAAAAGGACGAGCTCTCCGCCATATGGCAGGGGATGGTCTCCGGTGACATTGATATTCTCGTCTGCACGACGATAATCGAAACGGGAGTCGATGTTCCGAACGCAAACACGCTGATAATCGAAAATGCGGACAAAATGGGGCTTTCACAGCTTCATCAGATACGCGGACGCGTCGGCAGGAGTTCCCGCAGGGCTTACGCCTATTTCACATATCCCCGCTCGAAATCCCTTTCGGAAATCGCAACGAAGCGCCTTCAGGCAATCCGTGACTTTACCGAGTTCGGCTCCGGCTTCAAGATAGCCCTGCGCGACCTTGAAATACGCGGCGCGGGTGACCTTCTCGGCGCACGTCAACACGGGCACATGGAGAGCATCGGCTATGACCTTTATATAAAAATACTCAATGAAGCCGTGCTCGAAGAGAAGGGCGAAAAGCCGAAGGAACGTGCGGACTGCACCGTCAACATCGGCAGGGACTCATATATTCCCGAAAGCTATATAAGCGATTCCGCCCAGCGTATCGACGTTTACAAGAAAATCGCGACCGTCGAAACGGAGCAGGATATGGACGATATCGCCGCAGAGCTGCTCGACCGCTACGGAGACCTTCCGCCGTCCGTCGAAACGCTCCTCTCCATCTCCCTCCTCCGCGCGCTCGCAATCGACTGCGGGTTCGTCCAGATAGACCAGAGCGAGGACGGCGCCGTCATCTATCCGAGATACCTCGATATCCCCGCGTGGTCGGAGATGATTTCCCTCTATCCGAAGAAATCAATCACCGTCATAGCGTCGACAAAGCCCTCAATAAGGTGCAAAAACAAGAGCGGAGAACCGATTTTACCCTATATTTGCGGGTTGTTAAAAAAATATATACAAATAAAATCAAAAAAAGAGTAGATTTTATTGAAAAATGTATGTATAATGTTACACAGGACTTTTTAATTCCGCTTTTTACAAATTACAAGGAGAATCAAAAATTATGAAACGCACAGCAAAAACAGTAAAGACGGTTGCCTTTGCATTGGCACTTGCAATGCTCATGGCAACTCTCGCGCTTACTCTTTCCGGTTGCGGAGCGAAAACAGTCATGACATTTGAAGCCGACAACGGAAAAACCTACACGGCAGACACAAACTTCTTCAAGTTCATGATGACCTATTCAAAGCAGACCTTCTATACCCAGAACGTTCTCAATTCGTCAGTCGAAAGCACCATCTGGGATCAGAAAACAGATGAAGGCATCACCTATGACAAGGTCTATACAGACCGCGCGATAACCCAGGTCAAGTCCGTTCTCATAGAGCAGTATCTTTTCGATAAATACGAGCTCACAATAAGCGACGAAACAATCGCAAGTATCAAAAAGAACGTAGACTCCGCCGTCAAGAGCCAGCGCGGAAAGGGCTATTACAAGCAGTACTTCGGATACACGTCAAACCAGCTCTATGATTATCTCATAATGGCTGAAAAGTCCAAGGCGGTCGTTGAATACCTCTATGGCGACAAAGGTATCGACCCCGTTACAGCCGAAGAACTCGACAAATATTATAAGGATAATTACGTAGGCTATCTCTTCATCATGCTCGACATGAACAACAAGGTAAAGACGGACGAAAACGGCAATCGTGTTGTCAAAACGACAACCGATAAGGACGGCAAGGTGACCGAGCAGAAGGCATATGAAACGGAAAAGCTGACGCAGGAGGAAAAGGAAAAGAAAGCAACCCTCGCGGCGGAAATCCAGCAGGATATCAAGAACGGCGTCGATTTTGAAGAGCTCGTTCAGAAACATTCCGACAATTACTATTCCGTAACGCTCAAACGCGGCGTGTTCATCCCCAAGGACAACAACCTAACAAACGCTTCGAACGTAAACGAGGCTATAAAGAAGCTTGAAATCGGCGAATGCACGGACGCTCTCTCCACAGGCGACACAAACGATTACACATACTTTGTAAAGCGTATCGAGCTCGTAGACAAGGTCTATGAGGACGAAGAATACGAAGATTGGTTCTCGGATTACAATGACAACGTAAAATATGACAAATATGACGGCGTCATCGAAGGCTATGACGCTTCCGTCAAGGTCGATACGGCAGCCATCTCCGGCTTTACAATGAAGAATACCTTCCTCGCAACAGATTACGTCAACAGCTATTATAACCTCGTCCGCTATTACGGATATTCGTCATAAACAATGTTCGGATTTGTAAAACCGCTTGTACCGGAGCTTAAAGTCAAGGATAGCGATTTTTACAGAAGCGTATACTGCGGACTGTGCCGCTCGATGTCAAAGCATACGGGCGGCATTTCCGCCTTTACACTGTCATACGACATGACGTTTTTCGCCCTGTGCCGGATGGCTCTTTCGGATACGGAACTTTCGTTTGAAAGGATACGCTGCAAAGCGCACCCGATGAAAAAACGAACTGTCTGCCGCGACAATGCCGAACTTGAATTTGCGGCAAGAGCGAGCGGTATTCTCGTTTATTACAACTGTAAGGACGATGTCCGAGATGAAAAAGGCATTAAACGCATGATTGCGAAAATGCTCCTTCCGTATGCGAAACGGATAGACAAAAAAGCCGCCCTGCCGGATATATCGGCAAAGACGGAGGAATACCTTTCGAAGCTTTCATTGCTCGAAAGAGAAAACTGTCCCCGTCCGGACGAAGTAGCGGACGTTTTCGGAAGGCTGCTCGGAGAGCTTCTCTCCGTCGGCTATGAAGAGGCGACTGCCACAGTCGCGCGGGAAATCGGTTATCATACGGGACGCTGGGTCTACCTTGCGGACGCCGTGTGCGACTATAAAAAAGACAAAAAAGAAAACAAATACAATCCGTTTATCTTCGCTTTTGAAAGCGATGAAGAAGCGGAAAAATATCTCTCCTCGGACATATCGGACATACTGACGCTGGAGCTCCGCTCCCTCGACCGCGCGATCGCTCTCATCGAGCCGCCGAGGTCGGACGCGGTGATGCGTTGCATAACGAACATTGTCCGCGGAGGAATGGAGAATTCGCTTATTACGGCGATGAGAAAGGAGGCGGAAAAATGAGAAAAGACCCGTATAAGGTGCTCGGCGTCGATAAAAACGCAACGGACGAGGAAATCAAAAGCGCATATCGCGACCTTGCGAAAAAGTATCATCCCGACAATTACGTCGGCTCTCCCCTGGCGGATCTCGCGGGGGAAAAGATGAAGGAAATAAACGAAGCATATGACAAGATAAACCGTCAGCGTCAGCAGGAAAGAGAGCGGGATGAATCCTTCGGCGAAAGCGAAAGCTATTCGCAGTCATACAGGGACGAAAGTCGCTTTGCGGATATACGTCAACTCATAAACGAGCAGAATTTCTATGAGGCGGACGTTCAGCTCAACGCCGTCGATCCTTCCGAAAGGACTGCGGAATGGTATTATCTCAAGGGTCTCGTTTTTGCCGCCAGAGGCTGGTATTTTGAGGCTTCGAGAAACTTTTCGACAGCCTCCGAAATGGATCCGGGTAACCCGGAATACAAGCAGGCTGTTGAAAAAATGAAGGAAGCCGCCGGCGGATACCGGAAAGAAAACGATGGCGGCGGATGCGGCGTCTGCGACGTCTGCTCGACCCTCATCTGTATGGACTGCATGTGCGAAGCATGCGGCGGAGACTTTATCCGTTGTTGCTGATATGAAAGGAACAAAGAAAATCGCCGTTTGCGGAATACTTTCCGCTCTCGGCACGATAATTCTCTTCATCGGCGGACTGCTCGGCGTGCTCGATATTTCAGCCGCATGCATAGTTTCGTTCATCGTGCTTTTCTGCTCTGCCGAAATCGGTCTCGGATATGGCTTTTCCGTATACGTGATAATTTCGGTGCTGAGCTTTCTCATCTGCGGCAATAACCTTTTTGCGCCGATATGCTTTGCGGCGCTCTTCGGGCCGATGGCGGCGACGAAATTCATTTTCGATAAGGCGGGAAAAATCTTCGGAACGATTCTGAAGATTGCCCTTCCCCTTGCACTTCTGACAGTCGGCTTTGTGTTCTTCTCTGAGCTTCTGGAGCTGCCGGAAAGCAAATGGCTTTCAGCTCTGTATTTCGTCCTTTCGATGGTTATCGCGCTGATGACTCAAAAGCTTTACACTCTTATGACGCGGCAGTATATGCTCCGCTGGAGAGACAAAGTGAGAAAATTTCTCAAATAAACCGAAAAGGCTTGCGCTGCGCGCAAGCCTTTTGTTTTTCGGGAAATCAACACATTGAGTTTACGGTTTTGTATCTGAACATCATTTCCGCATGGTTCTGCTCTTCGACCTCAATATCCGCAAGGAGTTTTCTCGCCTCCGTGCTGCCGAACTGAAACAGATCAAAATTATATGCGGAGGAAACGTATTTCTCCGTTGTGATCGCGTCCGTGCAGAGGAAGGAGTCATTGTCCTTGTCAGCCTGAACATAATTGCCCGTATAAGTTGCCGCGGGAGAATATGTCGCGCCCGCGCTGTCGTTTACGTTGACATTCGCCGAAACGGTGCCGTTCATGAGGTCGTTCAATGATGAAAGGTGCTTTTCCTCATCGGATTTGAGCATTGTGAAAAGGTCGCAAAGCACTTTGTCCTTCGCCATGGACGCATACTTTTCATACTTCTGAATACAGAGCTTTTCCTGATCCGCAAGATCCTTTACACAGTTTTTTTCTTTTTCGTTCAATGTTATATTCATGATTTTTTTTACGCCGCGCCGACGGTTTTTTTCATTACCGCCGTGCGCTTTTCCTTTCGTTTTTTTCGGTCACATATATTGTTTCCGCAAAAAAACGCAAATATTCCTCAGATGTAATATTCCGTTCCGACGCCGTAAATTTCAAAGTCGCCTCCACTGACCTGAAGCGCAAAGCCGTAAAAATTTCTGCCGGGGATTGACACCGTGTAGACAGTCGGTTTTTCTCCTGCGCAAAGTGTGTATGTATCCGCCTGCATTTCGCCGTCGAGCTTTATGCGGAGCACCGCGCTTTTTCCGAGTCTTGCGGAAATACAGACCTTTGATATTCTTTTTTCGACGAACATCCCGTCCGGATAAAGGGTTTCGGTTTCAAATATTCCGTCGCCACCGCCAAAAGCAAATCCGAAATGCTTTATCCCGCCCGTGCAGAGATAATAGATTCTGTCTCCGACGGCGCGCACCGCTCCCTCAAACCCATCGACTTTCGCCCTGTACCATACGAGCTTCCGTTCCTCTGGCGCCGAAAGCATCGTCGACGGTCTCTTTTCGTATGCGTCCCATATGAGAACATCGTCTTCGGCAAAAAGATAATATTTTCCGTCACAGCAGATCCCGCTCATCTCTTTGCCGCTGCTGACCATTGCAAAAAACTCGTCGTGCACCGGGGCTGAGACGCGCCTGCAAACGTCGACGGAGCTTTCCCTGTCCTTATCTATATAGTAGACTCCGCCGTATGTGTTCGCAAAATAAACACCCTCCGAAAAGCAGACAGCACTGCCGGGGATGTCACAGCCGAAACCGTTTTTCACGGGTGTTACGGAAAGCGAGACGCCGTCAAAGCAGACTCTTTTTATCGACTTCTCCGTGAAAACAAATCTCTCCTCTCCGGAGCTTACAAGCGCGGTGACGGTGTCTCCGGCAGAGACGGAAAGAACATTCTCATCCGCAATTCCGACGTCCGTAAGCGTTATGACATAGATTTTGTCCGCGTATGTGCCCATCAGCTTTTTTTCGGAGCCGCTCTCGCCCTCATCAAAAAGCACGCCGCCGAAAAACGCAGACCGCACGTCGAAGTTCTCCTCCGCCTCCGCGTCCGAAATTCTGACTCTGACCGTCAGCTTTGACGAGGTCGCCTCCTTCAGCGTCACTTCAAGCGCGCCGTTGTGCTTTTCGGTCGTGTAAGCGGATGACGGAACGAGGGTTCCGGAGTCATCATATATTTCGCAGAAATCCGTCCGGTGACCGATTGCATAAGGAATACTTCTCGTAAGCTCCGAGCTTATCCCGAAGGTGACGTCCGCATAAACGGAAAGCGGATTTTTCTTTCCGGCTTTGTATGACGAGCCGTTGTACGTACAGTTTGTATATTGCGTCGGCTCGGCATAAATTTCATCGCTACCGAACTCCGAAAAACGGAGAATTCTGTCTCCGTCGGCAAAATACACGTCCGCGCCGAACGTGTAAAACGAGCCGCCCGCTCCGTGGCGGCTTTTACATAACACATATACCGCCCCGTTCTTCATGCGGTATACGGATTTTTCCGTTGCGAAATAGAGATTTCCGTCATGCTCGCAGCTTGCGCAGATACGCTTTCCCGTAATTGCGAAGGGCAGCGAATAATCATAATATCTGCCGTCAAACTCCATACTTTCAAGCCAGTTCTGCGTTATCCCGCTTTTCAACGCCGCGGCTGTGTCAAAAAGATACATTTTCATTATTTCCGCCCTGTAACACTCGTCGGGGTCAAAATCCGCGTTTTCGTATACGGGTCCGAAGCACATCTCGTATGTTCCCGCGGAGGGTACGTCAAACGAGATAAAAACATCCTGCTTTTCGTGTCCGTTCATTATGCCCGCCTCAACCAGAGCATAATTTCTTCCCGTCGGACTTTTCAGAGTAAACATCAGTCCGCCCTGCATGGTGTCAGAAGATATTATGAGGTGAAGAAAATAGCTCTTTTTTTCGAGCGACTGATTGAACCAGACATAATCGCTTGCGTCATCGCGTTCGCTTTCACCGTCCTTGGATTTATCGAAAATGATCGTTTTCATTGTCAGCTTGCCGTCGGATGAGAATGTATCCTCCATCTCTCCCCTGCCGTGACAGAAAAATTCGTTCTTTCCGACATCCGTTCCCGGCCCGATTTCATAGAGCAGGTTTTCTGCACGCGATACGGAAACCGCCTTTTGGGCGTAAGTCTTCGGTGCGCCGACCGTGCAGACCTTGCCTCCCGAATATATCACGTTTGTCAGCTTCCTGCCGACAGTCCCCGTGCCGCTCTCAAATCCGCTTGCAAAAAGTGACCTTCTGCCGTCCGAAGCGGTGCGAAGGCTTGTCCTGAGACCGGAAATCCCATAATCGCTTCTTTCAAAGCTCATTTCAGTCTCCTCCCCGCAAACACCGTCGGCTTTATACTTTTCACACTGTCAGCGCATATGCCCGCCATGCGCTCGTCATATTCCGTCATCAGCTCCATATAACGTCTCACGTCCCCCGGTCGCACCGAGGAGCAAAGCTCCGCCGCCGCACAATAGACAGCGGCGTCAGCCGCCGTTCCGTCGATGGAAAGCTCCGTCGCGTCAGGCGTTTCATCAGTCACCTCTGCCGGATAGGCATAATACGTCATTATGACAGTTTTGTTCTCTCTTGGGACAAGGGTGAGCCTGCCGTCAAAAAAGTCGACAGAGGGCTCATCGCCCGCCGGACAGATAAAATCCGCAGGAGCGTCAGCCTTGCCGAGGACAAAGGTTATTTCAGTCTCTTTTCTTATGCACTTTCCGAGCACGGCAACTTTTCTCTGCGCCGAGTCGATTGCATAGCAAAGCGCGGGGACTTTTGTTTTTTCATCAATCGAAAGCAGGGCGTATATTTTCTTTTTCATATTTTCAAGTGTCATAGTTTTCCTCCTTTATAAGCAAAGAGGAGCTTTCGCTCCCCTTTTTATATTTTTCATCAGGTGCCCGAAGCCGTTGCGAGTGCGGGATCCGAGAAGATGATTGCTCTTGCGTCGCCGAAGCCGATTGCAAAATCAACATATGCAACATAATCCGTTACGAGAGGATTTTCTCTGGGGGAGACGAGGACCGTCGGCTCGGAGAGGTAAACGAGTTTGAGCGCTTCCGTAAGAAGCGAGCTGTCGGCAATCGCCCATTGACCGCTTGCAAAACCGTCTGCTCCGCCGATGACCATATATCTCATACCGTAAACGGGATTACCGCCGAGACCTGTTTTGGGATTTGTCAGCGGTGCCGCTTGCGCATTTACGCCGCAAAGCGTCTTTGCCGTCGATTCGAGATCGGGGGAGACGAGAAGCAGATCATAATTTGCATCAAAGGGCAAACCGTCTGCTGTTGTAACGCTTGCAAGCGACGCCTGTGCCGCACAGATCGCATCAAGCGA
>ENA-ORMS01002180-ORMS01002180.1-human-gut-metagenome-genome-assembly--contig:-NODE-2180-length-14429-cov-5.303325_pt1 | contig 14429 bp, 7 predicted proteins | sample MGYA00242104_ERZ508997 | MGnify/ENA primary metagenome ERZ508997 (study PRJEB26280, sample SAMEA2338704) | human gut metagenome | biome: human gut; feature: human-associated habitat; material: faeces... | reverse complement strand
GTATAGCAAAGAGCCGGCGCAGGGAATTCCCTGCGCCGGCTCTTGTGCTGCTGAAATCTACAATAGATCAAAGAGCAATCTATTTGATGCATTCATAGGTCATCCAACAGTGTATTACCATTCTTAACGCTCGAAAATTGTTGAAAAGTTGCAGATTTAATTATTTTCTGCTATAATGCATTTGTATATTTTTTACGAGGTGAAGCTGTATGCCTTTATCACATGTATGTGTATGGGACGCTGACATCGGATATAAGCGAATCAGTCTCGAGAGTGCATGTAAAATGTATCCAAATGGCGCATCTGCCAAAAGTGGTTACTTTGTTTGCGAGCTATGTGCGCAAAATGTTTTGCTTACGGCACCGGGCGTAAATGTACGACACTTTCGTCATGATCCGTCTTCTCCAAATAAAGAGTGTGATGAGCGCCAGGCTCATTTCGATCCCTTATATGGCCGGCGGCTTAGAAATCTCAATAGCCATCTAATGCCGTTACGGATCACAGTAGCAAAAGAATCCTTTGCTTTGCAAATGGGCTTTTTTTGCCCACCCGATTCTGGAGCACGGTGCGATAAAATTAGAATAACCACGAATTCTGGCAAAGCCTATGAATATTCCTTTGAGCGCATCGAACGAGGAGGGACTACATATTTAAATATCGGAGAGACGCCAAGTCGTGAATACAACCTCGAATATATAAATGCAGCCGCTGATTTGGTTAAATTTTGGCCTTCAAAAGTGCCTGGGATTAGTTCATCGGGTTCGTTTTTTGATGAAAGGACGGGGCAGATACTACCGTCTGGGGCAAAAGCGTACTTTGGTGATTCCTACTATTTACTACAATCCAAACCATTGGGAGATCCTCCTACAGGCCTCGAAGTCTCCGAGGTGCTGAGAACAAAAACAGGCTCACTTGCGACATGGTATCTTTACAAAATTCAAATCAAACGGTTTTCAGAGATAACAGCCAAATTCTTTCTCAAGTATGCAATTTTCTTAACTGAACATCCAACAAAGTTTTATCCTATTTGGCCTGCATATATTAAAGAACCGTATTTTATATATCATAATTCGGATCAGTTCTTTTTCTATCTTGATGGTGATGATGCAGAACTAAGAGCGTATCCAGCTTCGGAAAACCTAATAAACTCCACAACTGGACGACTGTATAAGTTATATGCACGGAATCGCGAGCAACTGGTTGCTATCGGCAAATCTGGTGCATTAGGATTCTCATATTTAATTCGCCAACCCTTAAATAGGAAAGTGGTTTTACCAGCAATTGAGGTTTCGGATTATGATGGGAATGTACTTGATGGAGACAGCTGCGTAAAGCTGCCGAAATTCAAGAGCATATCTGTTTTCTGTAGATATGACGGAAAAGTGGTAATCCAAAAGCACGGGAGAATAAATCACATTTACAAGCTATCCGCAGGACAGAAACTGGAAATAGACGGTCTTAATTTTGATACGGAGCTGCTCGTATACCAAGGATGCGACTGTGTTAGGAAGATTCGGTTTGAAAGAGAAGCAGATCATGGAAAAGTTACGATCCAAGATGAGCACTTGGTTAGAATGCTAAAAACATGTAAGGCTCCATTGATCCCAGTTCCGCACACGATTGGCGCAGTTGCTTTTACGAGTAAGGATTACCCCAAAACAATTCGATGGATTCGCAAGACTCTGAAATGCGGAGAAATATCTCTCGATGCATACAAGCTGATAAAAAGAGAACTGTTTTTCAAAAGGAACAAATGAGGAGAGTGCATCATGAAAGTCTTTTTCCAAATCAAGTTTTCTATTACTGCGAAAGAAGAAACGCAGATTGAGGAAGAATTATCCAATTATGTTTTGACATGGCTTGAGAGCAAATATGGTGTTGCTGCTAAGCGCGCCATATCTGCATGTAAATCGCTCCTGTCAGATAGCGAATTCGGAGATCCCAATGGGTTGTTCGTTGAAACGGTACATTACGAAGATGTAAAATATGCTCAACATAATTTGTGGGCATGCAAAGTTATGGAACCGCCAAAGAGATGGGGGAAATTTGCTCCTCGTAGATGGGCAACTGAAGTTGGATACGAGCAAACCTCTGACAAAAGTGCAGACATATCGTATTCTGTTAGATACGATGATATTGCGAGTAACGGAGAGAAACGAGCACCCAGGCCGCAATTCAATTTGCCTAAGTTAGCAGAAATGTTGATATCGTCTGAAAAATGGATTTGCACAGCAAATGGCGAAGTATTACATGCTACAAATTATCAGCAGCATGTAGGACCTGTATTCGGAATAGATGAATGTCGTGCCGCAAAGGAGCAGGCACTTAATGCAGGAGAGGATAAAATGGATAAACATTGGATTTCGTTGTGCAAGGTCAACCGCCCGGACAAGAACAGAGACATTTGGATGCTAAGACTGGCGGACGCTGTTGGCGGTGTCCTTGTGGCTCCTTATTTCGACAAGCAAAAAGAGCAAATACATGATAATCGCCTGTTCGTTTTTTGCGATGACGGCCCAACGGAACCCGGTCGCATCGGCTTTTGGGAGTGGGAAGAATTTGAGAGTGAGCCTGGACGATGGAAAACAACGTCCACCTACATGGAGCAAGCATCCCCTGTCGAGGTTATTGTTCTCGATGAAGTTTCCAATATAGAAGGCGTCATCATGTCTCTGAAAAGCGGCTTGAAGATTCCTTCGTATGCTCATGGCAAAATTATATTTGCCGCCAAGAACGACACAGGTTTTGAGGGTGTGCTATGTGATACTGGTGAGTCTTTGCTTCGCCAACGCAATCCTGAGTTAGTGGCATTGCGGGATGACATTTATACATTGCCATACTATAAATTAAGCAAAAGCGATATTTTTGAATGGAAATATGAATGGGAGTCTCGAAAAATATATAAATACATTTCACTTCGGGAACCGCAGAAGCGAATTCCGATATATCCAATAAGCGAAACAATAAAGAATATTTTTCTTTCCAGTATGGGATGGCCGATTTTCAAGGCACAAGCCATCCTCAAAAACGATTATTTGAAATTCCGTGAGGCTTTAGCATCTATACCCAAGGAATCCATTTTGGAAAGAGTGGCAGACACCTATGGAATCTCAATCCAAGAAGCCCAAACGTATGTGGATGAGTTCTTACAGATGGTTGAAAAATATATGACGGTGGAAGATGTGGATTCTGCAGTCATTACGCGTATCCTTAGCAAACATGGAGGACTTTGGCAAAAATGCAATGACATCGCCTATAATAAATGGATTGCTGACCATGCCAACGAAGTAAATACGGCGCAAGAAGAACTGGCAGCGCTTCAACACAAGGTGGCACAGGCCGAGAATGATGTGTCTTCAGCCAAGGAGAAGCATGGTGATATACTGCGTGAGGTAGCTGAAGCTCAAGATGATCTATGCCGTTTACAAGCAGAGATTGCGCGTTATAAGATACTCGAAAAAGAAACTGTAGCGGCAATTCGTGAAAAGATTGCCGGGGCTCAACAGAATGTGGCCGGGTTTATAGCTGATCTTTCTATACTACTCCCTCAGGCGACTTCCAATGAATCGGGTTGGAAATATAGGCATATATCAGCGGTGTATCCGGAAGATGAAGTCGGGGTGTCCAAAGATTGGAAAGATGAACTTAATGAATTGTCTCAAAACTTATCTTATTCTTTGAATGTAGAACCAGATCTTGCTACAATGCTTGCGGCGTTTCTGTACTCCGCCCACATTCACAACGCTCCAATCCTAATTGCAGGTCCTTGTGGGCAGGATATTGCTAATGCATTATCTGTCTCCCTATACGCAGACAATGCGGGACAATTGATGTTCGGGGAGCAATTCGATTGCGATATAGCGGATGCGGTAAATAATGTCAATGAACATATCGTTGCAGCGCAGAATATGTTTGGCAAGGGATGGAGGGATATAATCCCACAAATGTTTGTTAATTCCCAAAAGCACATCGTTTGGACGCACCCCTATGTAGAAGATTTGGCCATAGAGCCGCAAGGGCTGTACAACTATATGCTTCCCGTTATCAGTGAGTGCTTCGTTGGAACGGTTTCCGCACTTGAACTATATGCGGGAAAACGATCGGAAGATTTTATCGGTTATGTTCCAAAGGATACACATCCGCTGCGTATTGCCGCATTTAAAAAGTTAGGTATTAGTAAGGCGCTTCTGCGTCAACTCAGCCGTGTTATTTCGGATGCGAAGGTGATGGTTGATAGTCCCGAGAGAGCAAAAGATATGGAGATGCTTTTCGGGGTGATGCCGATCTGCGTGCTTACTGGACGACTGGATGTGATGAGAGAGGTCTTGGAAGCGGAGAGTGGGATTTCCAGTGCCGTGAAAGCTGAAGCCGAGAGGTATCTCAAGGATGAATGATATATGGGAAATGAACTGATTATATCGATTGGCCGTCAATTGAACATTCCAGGGAAGGTCGACAATGAGTGGATGTGTCGAGTGATTTACAGTATTGCGGGCCAAATGGGACTTGCATCGCTTTGGGACTATGATGAAGACGAGGATACAGTTTCTATCCAGCACTTTAAAGAACGCATTGCGGAGATTTTTGCCGCCTATGAAGAACTCTATCCGAGTATAAAGTTCGTATTTCCTGAGAAAAAGAGCGACTTAATTGACGAAATATATCACATCTATCTGCGAAGTGGATTCTTCTATCATTCCGCCTATCGAATTTCACCTGCTGTGCCATCGTTTGCGACATATAACAATCTAACTATTTGCCGCGGGAGTTCACCTGATGTGCAGCTCTTTATGAGTGGGTTAGGCTACTATTCCCGACAAAAGAGTTCCGCTGACAAGTCGATAGCAGAAGTGTTTGGCTTGCAAAATCAAGGCCTTGAGGACTACCTCGGAGGCCTACTGGGGGATGGCGAGTGGGTTCCAATAGATTGGCCTGATAGCGCAGAATTTATGTACTTGGGACCCTCGTTTAGGCTGGGATATTGGAAGCAAACCCCAGATAAAGATGGTAGGATTTCCCTCGCTCGATACGGGGAGCCGAGTAAAGTATATGCGTTCTACCGTTACTATAATGGACAATATCAGCAAAAGGCTATCCCAGACTGGAAAACGCAAGATTTCTCACATTCATATCCGGGAAGTTATGGCGAACATGCAAGGATCATGTCAGCATTGTTGAAGAGTTATGACATGCTCCCCCCTGTACGAGTAAGTAGCGCAGGAGACCTTGTAGATATCAAAATTGGTTACCGCCTACCACCATCCGAGGAGGATTTTTTCAAACTATACAGCTGGCCTGTACGCTATGATTTTCCAATTATTAGATCACCACAGGTATTTACAAGACAGATGGCAAAGGAAGTATACCCGGTTTTTAGGCATATGCTGGAATCGATTGGGTATTGTTTTGCGGAGGAGTAACTATGGCAAATGGTGCAAATGGAGTCCACCTACAGCTACGCGAAGCTCTGGAAGACTACATTAAGTCTCAGTATTTTGGGAAATCTCCCATTTTGCTTTCGGCAGTACAGAATAAACTGGATCAAGAGGGCATTCTATATCAAAAACCTTATATCGAGTCCTCACCAGCATATAAGAGCGAATTAAATGGCATTCAGAAGTCTTCTAAACTGCCAGATTGGGTAAAGGCTTATTTTGACGCTCTGGCCAACGCAGACCTCGGGGTTTATTCCTCGCCGTTTTGCCATCAGGTTGAGGCATTGGAAGCCGCGTTTTCTGGAAAAGATCTCTTTGTTTCCACGGGAACAGGTTCCGGTAAAACGGAGTGCTTTATGTGGCCTTTACTGGCAAAGCTTGCGGCCGAGGCACGGAATACACCTGCCAATTGGTCTATGCGTGGTGTCCGAACGATCATCATGTATCCGATGAATGCGCTTGTTTCAGATCAGGTTAGTCGTTTGCGGAGATTGATTGGCGATTCCGAGCATAGATTCGTAAATGTTTTTCGAGAGACCTGCGGAGAGGATTCGCGCCGCCCCCAGTTTGGTATGTATACGGGTAGGACGCCCTATGCTGGTAAGGAACCAAAACGCAGTGCGGATCGTTCACTTGTTGCGACTTACTCCGAAATGCTTAATGCAGAAACGGATGAAGAAAAGGCGTTTTTGCAAAAGTTGATTAAAGATGGAAAATTTCCTGTCAAAGAGGATTTCCATGAGTTTCTTAGGAAACTTTATGATAGCAATCATATCCCCGATGATGAGGATGCAGAATTGGTTACCCGGTTTGAGATGCAACGGTTTTGCCCCGACATTCTCATTACGAACTATTCTATGCTTGAATATATGCTCCTTCGCCCTATCGAGTCCAAAATATGGGCAGATACACAGAATTGGCTGAATGCGGACTCTAACAATAAACTTTTGTTTGTTATCGACGAAGCGCATATGTATCGTGGTTCGGCTGGTGGAGAAGTCTCGTTTCTGATTAGGCGGTTGTTCCATCGCCTTGGCATTGATCGCAGCCGAGTTCAGTTCATTTTGACAACAGCGAGTATGCCGAATAAGAACGAGGAAGATCGACGTGTAATCCAAACATTTGCAAACGATTTGACTGCCTCCGATGATGGGCACGAATTCCATTACCTTGCGGGTCAACAGGAAGAAATAGGAAGTGGCAGAGCATATGATATTCCTTTCGATAGATTCACTAAAGCACATCCCGAAAGCTTTGAAGGGGATAATGCGGAACGTCTTTTGGCGCTCAATAAGTTTTGGGAGGGGATCATCGACAGTCCTGCCCCATTCAGTACAGATAATAGTGCTTACCAATGGCTATATGACCATCTGGTAGATTATGTGCCGTTCCGCGAATTGTTTAAGCTTTGCCGGGGTACGACCGCATCTTTGCAGGAGTTGGCACAGTCTATCTTCCCCGGTGCAGAGTTGGAAGATGCTTTTCATGCTGTAGGTGTTATGCTTGCAATTGCACCACTGGCGCGAAGTGGAAGCGGGAGTGTTCTATTTCCTGCGAGAATGCACATGCTTTTTCGTGGTATCAAAGGTGTATACGCCTGTACTAACCCAGAGTGTTCCTGCGCCCATACAGAAAATGGGTTGACATTGGGAGAGGTATATTTTACTGATGGCAATTTGACCTGTAAAAAATGCGGAAGTACGGTTTATGAGTTATATAACGATCGTCGCTGTGGAAGTATTTTCTTTAGAGGCTTTGTCTTAAAGCAAGACTTTGACGATAGAAAGCGGACATACCTATGGCACTATCCTGGCATGATGAATGAGAATGAAGTGCAGGAAATACACCTGTTTGTCCCATCCGCAGACTATCAATTGCCGGAAAAGCAAGGAAAGAATAAGATACAACCATGCTATTTGGATGTTTGCAGTGGGTTTGTCGATTTCTCAGATGATTCATTGGATGGGAGTCCAGGAATCCGAAAGTTGTACTATGGGGAATTTACCACGAAGGCTCGCCCTGATATATTGACATTCTCAACTTGTCCTCATTGCCGTCATGAACTGGGAAAAAGGCAACTTACGTCATTTAGTACACGAGGAAACCAATCTTTCTTCAACTTGATTAAGGCACAGTTTGCTGCCCAGCCGGCAGTTCCGGAAAAAGTAGGGGAGCCGGATCGACTACCTAATGAAGGAAGAAAAATTTTGCTTTTCTCGGATAGCCGACAGCGCGCGGCAAAGTTGGCGCGCGATATGTCGGATGCCTCTGACGCAACAGTGGCACGGCAGCTTGCTGCCATCGCTATCGACCGCATGGAGCATGAAGTTTCTGAGCAGTCGATGAATTATATCTATGACTATTTCGCCATGGTGGCCGTAGAGCATCATGTTCAGATTTTCCACGATAGTGAAAACGAAAAACAGCGGGAACGCTTAGTTGAACACGGAAGCATAGCTTCAAAAAACTACAAAAGGGCTAAGAGCAGAAGACAAGAATATCATCCTCGTTTTTCGATTGACAATGCTCCTACGCAGATGAAGGAGCAACTCTTGCACTTTTACTGTGGTGGATACAATACATTGATAGATTCTGCTATAAGTTGGATAGAGCCTACGGATGAAGCAAAATGGAATGCAATTGACGCTTTGGAGGATGCAGGTATTGATGTCTCTGAAGAAGAATTTATGGAATTGTTCAACGCATGGATATTATCCACCTGTGATAACGCAGTCATCCTTGGACACACCATTAAGGATACGACCCGCGAGAAAGTTCGGCCCAATTATGTGGGATACGGTGTCACAAAAGATTCGAAGTTTTCGACCAGTATACGAAAAATAATGGAGTGGGGCGACAATGACCCTATTTCAGCAAAATGGAATCGCATTTTGCGCGAGACCTTCATGGATGAGGGATCGGAATCTAACGGCAAATACTACATTGATCTTTCGCGTGTTAAACCTCGCTTTGACTTGAGTCATACATGGTTTCGTTGTGAACACTGTTCGGAGTTGACACCATATATGCTTAAAGGCAAGTGCCCAAACTGTCAGCACGAGAGTATTCATCCTATGACAGATGCAGAAATTAGTGCACTGGATTTTTGGCGTAAACCTATCAATGACGCGTTGCAGGGGGAGCCGATTCGCGCAATTGATACGGAAGAACATACGGCACAGCTTTCTCATAAAGATCAGCGTGATGAACTGTGGTCTAAAACAGAGCAGTACGAACTTAGGTTTCAAGATTTCCTGCAAAACGGCGAAGCGCCTGTGGATATTCTAAGCAGCACCACCACCATGGAGGTCGGTATTGATATCGGTTCTTTGGTCGCTGTTGGCCTGCGCAATATTCCGCCTATGCGAGAAAACTATCAGCAACGCGCTGGACGTGCTGGGCGCCGTGGCTCAAGTCTGTCAACCATAGTAACTTTTTGCGAGGATGGCCCACACGACTCGCTGTATTTTTCAAACCCTGTCCCTATGTTTAGAGGTGACCCGAGAAAACCGTGGATAGATGTAAGAAGCGAAAAAATTGTTCAGCGACACCTTGGCATGGTGGCGCTGCAGGCGTATCTCCAGTTAAAGGGAAATAGCCTTGATGTTATCCCTGCGATTGATTTTTTGGATGAGAATCTACAGGACTTTTGCGGATTCTTAGACACATTCGCAATTGATTGCATGAGTATTCTTGTGCCGATAAATTCGCAGAAGGCGTTGCGAAGTTATAAGTCGAGTCTAAAAGATTCTCTGTCGGTGCTAAAGTTAAAGCGGGATGCACACCCTGAACTGTTTGAGTCGGATGGTAGTGGTGATTCAAGCAAGAAAACTTTTTTGGATGCGTTGTATGAAGAAGGTATTATTCCTACCTATTCATTTCCCAAAAATGTTGTCAGCACATATATTTCCGGTATAGACGGCAAAGTGAAGTATCAGGTGGAGCGAGGCTTAGATGTTGCTATTGGCGAGTATGCTCCTGGGCGGGCAATTGTTGTAGATAAAACGACTTATCAAATTGGAGGCTTGTATTATCCGGGTGGTGGTCGGACTGAACAAACGGCTTATTCTCCAGCCAGAGCTTTTATTCAAGATGCGAGTTACTGCAAAAATATCTCTACCTGCGCTGAATGCGGATGGTTCGGGTTAGATGAGGATCATCCGCATAAATGCCCATTTTGCGGGAACGACAAGCTCACGCATATGCTTCCTATGCTACGTCCTTGGGGATTTGCACCTCGCGACGCCAAGGCAATAGAACAAGCCCAATTAAGCGAAGAGTATACCGCAACGCAACAGCCCCTTTATTCCACATTGCCTGATGCTGACGATGTTGTAGCTATTAAGGGATATTCCAACACCAGAATGGCGGTTCGGCCAAATCAGCGGATCATCATGCTCAACAAAGGCATTGGAGATAAAGGCTTCACCATCTGTTGCGACTGTGGTGCAGCGATGCCTGGTGATGATCCATCTGTACTCAAAGATATCATGCGGCCTTATAGATCCAAGTTTCTTAGAACCCGCTGCAAGCACAATGAAACAAAGAATGTCAATCTCGGATATGACTTTATTACAGATATGCTTGTGCTGGAGATTGCCTTGGATCGACAGCAAGTTAGTATGGACCTCGCAAAAAATTCTTGGTTAAATCGTGCGGGACAGTCTCTTGCAGAAGCACTGCGCTTGTCAGCATGCCAAGAGCTCGATATTGAGTTCACCGAGCTCGTTACTGGCTTTCGTGTTAGGCAGAATCAGAAAGGTGATTTTATTGATATTTATCTCTACGACAGTCTTTCAAGCGGTGCAGGCTATGCCGTCAGCATTGAAGCATCTATCCAACAGTTGTTGATTAAAACAAGAGAATTGCTAAGTAGTTGCAACTGCGATAGTGCTTGTCATAAGTGCTTGAAGCACTATCGGAATCAATATGTCCATGGGTTGCTTGATCGCAGTGCTGCGCTTGATTTGCTGACATGGGCAGAGAAAGGGGTTCGGAGTCCAATGCTCCCTGTTTACGAACAAAGAAACTTGCTGCAATCCGTAGAACAGATACTTCAATTCTCTGGTGTACATATTGATTTTGACCACGAACCTATTGAGGCAGAGAGCTTCCATGGCAAAAAGAGGATTGTAGTATATCCCGCAATGTGGGCGAGACCTACCGAAAAAAATATGGTTTTTGTGAGCGACTCCTATTTGAAGTATGCAAAACCGTATGCATTAAAGACTATCGTAGGTGGGCTGTAAAAACAATATCTAAGCCGCATCCCGCCTACCACTTGTGGAGCCTTTCTATCGTAGGCAATCCTGCAGGCAAATGGTGAACACATCGTGGTTGCACTGTATAACTGGCCTCACACAACGAACGGCACGAAGGGTATCCCTTCGTGCCGTTCACTGTTTTGCATTTTATGACTTGCGTTTGTTCTTACATTTTGTCTCTGTTTACAAAATCTTCCCTAATAACCTTCAGAGCGTCTTTCTCGGAGAGCTTTCCTGCAAGGTACGCATCCCGTGCTTCCGTTGCATTTTCCAACCACTCATAATACTCCGCATAGCTCAGATCCCTTTTGGATGCCTTTTTGTTCGGGTCCAGCGCACGCTCATAGCGTTTGTACATTCGCTGCTTTGCACGGTCAAATTCCTCCACGACCTTTTTGTTCTGCGCCTGCAGCTTATGCTTCAATGCAGGGCCCAAGTCCTTGCATGTTTTATTGTCCTTCAGCACTCTGTCGCAATACAAGGTTTTCTTGGCGGTCTTTGGAATGAAGTATCTGCCGCAGCATTCACACAATGCTACGCGCGGTTCGGCAGCGATAAAGTGGAGTACCAGAAACGTGTAGTAGTCAGCCGCAGAACGGAACAGATACTCCGGGGTATGCAGATTTGAAAAGCTGGAAATCTGTGTGAATTCTACCTCCTGCAAGCTTCGGTATTTCTTGTCCAGATCGACGGGGACATGGAAGCGCATATCCCGCAGGATGTTGTTCACAGAGAATTGTGTAAGCATTACCGCGGACAATTCTGAAATGATTTTCTCCACGGCAGTCACGGGATATGTGTCGCTCCCGTCAGCAGTGGGGATTCGGTCTTCCATGATGGTTCTCGTAAGCGTTCCATATAGGGGATCGTCTTCTTCAAACTCCTCGATCAAATCCTGCACCGTATCCTGTATGAACTCAAATACGCGCATATCGACGGTATCCTTCCCGTCTCCGTCCTGCGTGACCAGATATGCAGCGGACAGCCGGATGCGATCTACGATAAAGGCATAGAAATCAAAAATGAGTTCAGAGAACAGGATGACCTCGTCATTCAGCGTTGTCGCCTCCAATTCTGTCTCGCCGGATATGGAAACCAACGTGCGTTTCAGACTTCCGTCGTTGCCCAGCGTGACATATAGGCCGAGTTTTCTCTCCATTGGCGTACCTTCCCGTTTTGTCCACAAGTGATCTTTCTCCGCAGCGGAGAAAGATCACTTTTTCATGTATAGTGTCCTGCATTCATTATACCATGAACACACTGGGTCGTACAGAAAAATAAACTTTAGATTGGAGATGATATGCATGACGCATCAACAACTGCAAACCATCGACGCGGACACGCTGCTGTCCACTACATTGCCGCCCACACGGTTCATCATAGACCGGCTGCTGCCGCAGGGGTTACACATCCTTGCCGGAGCACCGAAGGTGGGCAAATCGTGGCTGGCTCTGTGGCTGTGTCTGCAAGTGGCGCAGGGAACAAGCGTGTGGGACTTCCCGACCCATAGAGGTACTGTGCTCTACCTCTGCCTGGAGGACAGCCTCACCCGTATCCAAAGCCGCCTGTTTCAGATCACCGACGACGCGCCGGAGGCACTGCACTTCGCCACCATCGCCGCAGGCATCGGCGAGGGGCTGGAGGAGCAGCTCACCAACTTTCTTGCGCAGCACCCCGACACCTCGCTGGTGGTCATCGACACATTACAGCGCATCCGCACCGGCAGCGATAGCGGCAATCCCTACGCCAACGACTACCGTGACATCTCTGTACTGAAAGCGTTGGCGGACAAGCACCACATTGCTATCCTGCTCATTCACCACCTCCGTAAGATGAACGATGATGACCCCATGAACATGATCTCCGGCACGACAGGCATCAGCGGAGCGACAGACAGCAACTTCGTGCTGAAGGAACGTAGGCGCAGCAGCGGTGAAGCGACCCTGTACTGCACCGGACGGGACATAGAATACCGCGAGCTGCCGTTGGTATTCGATAAGAGTGGCTACACATGGCGGCTGACAGAGCCGGTGGAGGGGGAGCGCATTTCTATCGACCCGGAGGCAATTTCCCTCTCTGCCTTTCTGCGGGGGCTGGGCGGCTTCGAGGGAACGGCTACGGAGTTAAGCGCGCTGCTGGAAGCACAGACGGGCGAAAAGCTGACACCCAGTGTGCTGTCCAAGCGGCTGGTGAAGTATGCGGAGGTACTGGAGCAGAACGGCATCCGCGTGGTCAGCGAACGCACACGGACAACGCGGACGCTGAGTATCCTTTGCCTTCCGTGTGACGGGAGTGACGGCAGTGACGGGAAAAACTGATATGGTGCCTGTGTTGAATTTGCCGTCACACCTGTCACAGCCGTCACAGAGCGAAAATGTACCGATTTTTGACAGCGGTACACGATACTATTTCGCTCCGGAAAATCGCGATTTGGGAGCAAACCCAGGGAAGGAAAAGAGGAATTCACAGTCCCGCTGCGCCTCGCGCCCGTTGCCCGCCGTGTTGCCGCCTGTGGGCCGCTGTGTGGCCTTGTGGGGCGGAGGTGGGGTACGGATACCCCCCAGCCTATTTGGACGCGTGTTGGGGAGCTTTTCGGTGCGCCGAAAGCGAAGCAGGAGAAAGGGGCGGCGTCGTGGACGCCCCCACCCCGGTCACTTCTGCCCGCAGTGCGGGCAGTTGCGCCGTTCCGCCACCGGCGTCGTAGAAGGGAATTTTCGGAGGGCGGTGGGGTCGAAAACAGAAATGATCCCGCAGTTGCGAGAAAAGCTGCGGGGTCGTGGCAAAAATTCAAGGAGGAAAGCCGAGATGACAAATAACAAGGAAAAGTACGCTTTTTGGCTTACGCCGGAAGCGAAGAAAATGATAGAAATAAACGCGCCGCTGGCCAACTGCGGCAGCCAAAGTGAGTTCGTAGAGAAGGCTGTTCGGTTCTACGACGGCTACCTGAAGGTGCAGAACGCCGGTGCGTTCCTGCCTCACGCAGTGGCTGACGTGCTGGAAGGTTCGCTGGGCGTGTTTGAAAACCGCATGGCCAAGCTGCTGTTCAACCTGGCCGTGGAGCACAACATTACCAACCACCTGCTGGCAGCAGACCTGGGCCTCACCCTGAACGACAAGAAATGCACCATCACCCCATTCAAGCACCACAGCTTCACATTCCTGAAGGTGCGCTTCACGCTGCAGGAGAGCGGCAAGGTCACCATGAAGCTGAGCCGCCAGAGCATCAAGGCCATCCGGCGGAAGATGGACATCTTCAGGGCCTGGGTGACAGAGGGGCAGATGGACGCCGAAGACGCCATCCAGAGCTACCAGAGCTGGAGGGCACACGCGAAGCGGTGCGACAGCTACCGCACCCTGGAGGCCATGGACGTCCGCTTCACGTCCATGTTTGCGCCGGAGCTTCGGCGCAGGAAGAACAAATTCCCCTGCACCCTCCGGGCCAAGAAGACAAAGGCCGGGTGGGAGTACACCAGAATCACGCAGCAGGCCACCCAGGCCGGATAAGGAAGGAGCCGCCCATGGAATACATCGTCCACCACAGATGCCGGGAACTCTCCGCCGCCGGAGACAGACTGAACCTGCCATACGGCACCCGGCTGAACACCATCGGAGACTTTATCGCCACGGCGGAGGGCAGAGCGATCTGCTTCACCACCAGCGAGCTGGCGCACCGCTACATGGCCCGGAACGACGATGGCCGGGGCCTGGAGCGGGGCAAGGTCTCCTGGGC
>ENA-ORMS01002172-ORMS01002172.1-human-gut-metagenome-genome-assembly--contig:-NODE-2172-length-14437-cov-21.328675_pt1 | contig 14437 bp, 7 predicted proteins | sample MGYA00242104_ERZ508997 | MGnify/ENA primary metagenome ERZ508997 (study PRJEB26280, sample SAMEA2338704) | human gut metagenome | biome: human gut; feature: human-associated habitat; material: faeces... | reverse complement strand
ACGCAGGTAATCTTCTTAGGATTGAAGATGGTATAAGCCTGAGAGCCCCAGCCCCACATGCCGTCTTCGTCCTTATCGGCATTCTTCACGGTACTGTCTCCGGTGAAGAAGACGACCGGTTTGCCCGGTTCGCGCTTGAAATTCTCTACCGGCAAAGCCACATTGATCATCATCGCCTGCAAAGGAGCCAGACTTGGGTCCTTGCTCTCTGCCAATCCCTCAGCAGCCGAACGGGCATTCATCATCGCGCCGAAGCGGGAAGTATGGATATGGTCTGTGAAGAAATGATATTTCTCCTTCCAATGACCATAGCTATCGAGCTTGGCTGCCGAAATCTCGTTCAGATCTACAAAAGGAACGCCTTCCTGCTCAGCCACCTGCTTTGCCCACAATCCGAAGGTCTTGTTGACCCGGACAATCTTATCATTCTCATCGTAGGCATCACGTGGAGTCAGCGACATCAGAATAGGATGAGCACCCAGAGCCTTGCAGTCGTTGATGTATTTGCGCATGTATTCGCCGTAGGTATAGACGGTTTCCTTCACGCCCGTCTCCTTGATGGTGACATTGAGCGAATCCTTGCCGATGCCAGGGATGCTGGCACGAGCTCTTCCGCTATCGTAAGGACCATTGTCGTTATGACCGATGGAGATGATTACCCAGTCACCAGCCTTGATGCCCTTGCGCACATCCGGCCACAGACGGTTGTAGAAGGTACGGCTGCTCATACCTCCGAGCGCCTGGTTCTCTACCGTAATCTTGTTGGCATCGAAGAACTCGTGCTCGTAGTATCCCCAGCCCCACTGACCGTTGTTACCATTACCCAGTGTGCCATTGCGCATGGTAGAGTTACCTATCAGGAAGAGTACCGGATTATTTCCCTTGCGACTGGTTCCCGGCTGGATTCGGGCGGTCATCGCCTTGTTCAGGCTATCTACGGTATTGTCGATAACTTTGTTGACATCTTCCATTGGTTTTGCCACCTGGGCAAAAGAAGCTGTTGTTGCCGCCATCAATGAAATGGCGAATAATATTCTTTTCATATCCTTTATCGCTTTATATTCTAATTCTCTGTAATTCCTTATATCTTATAAACGTATCAGAAGAATCTGTATTTCATCTGATTCTCTTTTTTTATTTCAAATTCTTATTTCAGAATCTTCTCTGCATGATTGGGCAGATAATATCCCAGATGCGGAGGCTGGTTATAGCCTACATTCTGCCATGCCACTCCCATACGGTAGATATGATCGTGCATCAGGGTTGGAACCCGATATTCCGTAGGGATATTGGTGGTGAAGATATTGAGATGCGATGCATCGCTCTTATCCCAATAGATGACTTCCTCTCGCCAGTCGCCGAAGAGATCAGCCTGCAGATTCGGGGTCGCTTTCGACCAGTTGCAACTCACCGAGTTTCCCATCTCGTAGAGCTGTTTTCCATTGCTCAAAGGCAAAGCCACCGCCTCGCTGCCGTTCCATTTCTGGAGATAAGGAGGAAAATGGGGAGGACGTCCGTTTGTCAAAAGTTCATCCTGCAAGTCACCATCCCAATAGATCCGGAAGTTCATTGCCGGCATTCCGGACACAGCTCTGAAACTCGTTTTCTCATTACTTCTGAAATGATCAGCTTCATGATTTTTCTGAGAGGATAAAGATGTTTCTGCCGAAACAGGCTTACCCTTGATGTCTCTTACTATAGGAGCATCCGAACACCAATATTCATATCCCCTATGCCTGGAATCGATATCAGCAGCCACTCCTCTTCCGGTATCATCCTTATCGAGTGTACGGAACAGGATTTCGCCTGTTCTCGCATCCCGCAGGTCAGAACCGTAAGGATATTCTTCGTGTACCATATAATATTCCAAGCCCGGACGGTCGGGATCCAGGTCAGCAAGATGCTGCGCATCGCCATGTCCCAATCCGGTAGAATACAACAAGGTTCCGTCAGGGTTGATGGCAGCCGAACCGTATGTGATTTCGTCACGTCCGTCTCCGTCCACATCGCCCACAGCCAGACTGTGCGCTCCCTGGGCATAGGCAGTTGCCTTACATCCATGAGCTTCCTTCAGCACCTTTCCGTCGGCATCGGTCACCTTCCAGTCGTTGGGAGTCAGCGAAGCATGGAGCCATTTGGTCTTGAGTTCCTTTCCGTCGAAATCTACCGCCCAGAGATAAGAGCGGGTATAATAGCCACGGCACATCACGGCACTCGGCTTCTTGTCGGCACCCTCCAGGAAAGCCACGCCAGCCAGGTATCGCTCGCCACGGTTGCCATAGTTTGCCTTGTCGCCCCATACAGAAGAATAGGCAGGAAATCCGTTCTCCAGATGCTCCCCCTCTTCCACCTGTTTGCCAACGCCGAAGGCTCGGTTGGGCTGATACCAGATGGTATGCATCGCCTTTCCGGTTTCGCCATGGAAGACCGTCAGCAGTTCAGGACCGGTCATAATGCGACCTCTGGAATTGCGATAGTCGGCATGGTTGTCGATGGAGCGGATTCCGTCATCCGTAGCCGCATCGCTCACAAACCTGCCTTTGGCATCTACCGAACCAGCCGATGTCTTACAGACCATTTCCGCCTTGCCATCGCCGTCGAAATCATAGACCAGGAACTGGGTATAGTGGGCACCGGCACGGATATTCTTACCCAGATTGATGCGCCAGAGCTGGGTTCCGTCGAGCTTGTAGCAGTCGAAGATGACCTCTCCCGTATAGCCGTCATGCGAATTGTCATGGGCATTGGTCGGGTCCCATTTCAGGATGATTTCGTATTCTCCGTCTCCATTCACATCGCCCACGCTACAGTCGTTGGGGGTATATTCGTAGGATTTCCCATTGGGAGTGACACCGCCGGCAGGACGGTTGATGGGCAGGGAGCGATAGAGATCATTCCATGGCTTCACCGCCTTCGAAACTTCTCTTTCAGCCGGAGCATCCATCCTGGGTTCCTTCTGATAAGTGATGATTCGATAGCTGCTGGCAGCAGAACCTTTCCGGTCTGTATAATTGGTCAGCTTCACCTGATGGGCGATAATCTTTCCATCTCTTTCTATGTCGAAGCATACGTTCTTGCTGTCCGTACCCAGCAATCGCCAGCTGAGGAAGATTCCCTTGTCCTGGGCAGGCAAAGCCACCAGACCACGGTCCAGCTTCTCCATCTGCGATACCGGAGTCTGCACTTGTGCATGGAGATGAGAGCAGGGAGCCATACTCAGCTCCATACTCATCATCGGAAATAACATTTGTTTGATTTGCATGATGATAGTTGTTTATTGTTTTGTATTTCTGCTACAAAAGTACGCATAATCCGGTTCATCTACCTGGTAAAAATATCCAAAGAAGCGGACAATCATACAATTCGTCTGTTATTTTCCCATATGAGAAGAAAAAAGGCGATACCTTTCTGCCAGGAGAAAGATACCGCCCTTTGTCATATATGATTCTGTTCTATAGATATCCGATTAGTAACCAGGATTCTGCATCTTCTCCTTCTCCTCATTGCTCAGGGAAGCACCGTTCTCGTTGGTAATACCGTCGAGGAATGACTGAGGAATTGGACGATAGTAATGCTTGGCTGGATCAAACTTGCCCTGTCCACCAGTAGAAGCATCACTAAACGCATTCCAGCGAGCTTCCAAAGTCTTGGTACGAGCCAAATCTTCCCAACGCTGACCTTCACCAATCAACTCTCGTGTACGTTCATCCAAGAGGAAACACATGAACTTATCATAGTCGGATGTCAATTTCAAAGCTTCGTAGATAGGCTGTTCAACCTTAGAGTTGAGCACATCCTCAATACCATTCAGATGCATATTACTCTCAGTAGAAGCAGTAGTCTCGGCAATGTTGTTTGACTCATAATAAGTATTCTCCTCTGTATAGATAGAACCCTCGGCAGAGAATCCACCACCCTTTCCTGTACAAGCAGAGTTCTTCTTATAAGCCTGTCCACCATCACGGCTGATAGAGCGGTCCTCGCCAGCCTTGTAACCGGCACGGTCACGTACCATATTCAGGTAAGTGATGGCATTTCCATAATCCTTCTTGCGGATATAAGCCTCAGCTACCATCAGAACATCATCGGCAGAACGGGCAATGATGGCATCACGGGTTCCAAACTGTGAAGCGATAGATTCACGTGCACCGTCACGGAACTTGCTCAAAGCCACGCTTCTGTTGTGGATACTACCCAGAATATAGTAGTTACCAGAACGCTCAGCAGGATTGCTCTGTGTATTGAAGCTGAAAGACTGACCAGCATAGTAGCGTACGAAAGTATGCTCTGGAACAAGTTTACCATTCTTCAAAACATAATCCTCTGACTTTTTCTCTGAACCATCAGCATTCAAAGCTGGAGTAAAACGAGTATCGCCAGGATTATTGACGATATACTTGATACCAATCTCACCACCCTTGAAACGATGATCGCCTGGATCTGTTTCTGTAGGAACCTTCACATCATCAGGATAATACTCTGGGTGTGCCTTATAGACATCATCCGTAATCTCCAGCTTTCCTGTGTCCTTATTCTTCTTGGTAGTAATCCAATATGGAGCACCTGCTGTATAATTAGCACCATACTTGGTTATGAATGACTTCCAGAAACGGGAATCATTCACACGGTCAAATACCTGCATAGAATACTCTGTAGCACTGACGTAAGAGAACTCACGACCACCAGAGATATCACGCTTGCAACCTGCTATATTCTGATAGACTGATGGATAGTAGAGATGGAACTGGTTACCGAAGCGTCCATGCGTGCTGGCACCATCATTAGAGAACTGTGCAGCAAGCACCACCTCACTGACATTCTCATTGGCACCATTAGGCTCTGTATAATCCCACAGTTCCTGGAAGTTCTGGCACAATGGGTGGGCAGCTATTACTTCCTTACCGTACTTGATGACAGCATCCAGGTCGGCATCCTTGTACTGAGCATTCCAGCTATCATGCAATTCAGAGGCACGATACAGATGAGCCTTTGCCAGGAAATGGGCAGCAGCCGACTTAGTTAGGCGACCAACCTGCTTTCCTTCTGGAGATTCAGGCAACAATTCGTATGCCTTCTGGAAATCAGAAATAATCTGGGCAAAGCACTCTTCCTCGCTATTACGAGTATAAGTATAATTAATCTTACCATTGCTTGGCTCCAGCTTCAAAGGCACACCTCCATACTGCTTTACCAGCTCGAAATAAGCAAAAGCACGGAGGAAGTAACCCTCACCCAAACGGTTGTTGTAAGTGCTCACCTTCTCACCATAATATAATGGAGTATTCTGGATGACAAGATTGGCTGGTTCTACGAGACCATACATATTGTCCCACAATGGTTGGTTGGCAGCAGTTTCACCCGAGTTCAGGTCGGTGCTGTATGCATTATAAGAGGTGATGTTGTTGGCACCACTGGTAAACTCATCGATACCCATACCATAGAGATAAATACCCCAGATATAGTTATACTTAAACTTCAATTTCTGGTAAGCACCCGTTACCAGGTCGTCAATACCTTCCTTAGTCTGGAAATAAGCCGTACCTTTCTCAGTAACCAGCTTCTCGTCAAGGAACGAATCACTACAAGAAGTAACAGTTCCTAAAGTTGCACCTGCAATCAGTGCTGCATATAATATTTTGTTTGTCTTCATGATGTATCTGTATTTAGAATCCAATGTTTAATCCGATAACCCAGCTCTTGATGGTTGTACCAGAACCATAAGAAGTAGAGTTGTTATCATAACTCAAGAGGTCGGTATCAAGCCACTTACACTTCTTATAGATAGTGAATGGGTTCATAGCCTGAACATAAACCTTGAGATTGCTCATACCCAACTTGCTGGTCATATTCTTAGGGAAGGTATAACCCAGAGAAATGTTACGCATCTTGATGTACGAACCGTCCTGATAGTTCATTGAGCCAGAAAAAGTATCGGCATTCTGTCCCTGAGAACCTGGAGAGTAATACTCGGCATCCTCATTGATATCCTTAATCCAATAATCCACATCACGCATAGCATACATACCACCGAGGGTTTCTGCACCCTTGGCTACAGTAAACTTCCAACGGGCATAGATGAAGCAAGACAACTCGAAGTTCTTGTAGCTGAAGGTATTGTGCCAACCGCCTGACCAGCGTGGACGAACCTTACCTACAATCTGACGGTCGTTGGCGTCAATCTTGCCGTCAGGATTTACATCCTTCACCTTGATCTGACCCGGCTTGCGACCAAACTTGGCAGCTTCTTCTGCCTCAGAGGTCTTCCAGATTCCATCATATACATAGTCGTAGTAAACACCGATTTCCTCACCTACGAAGAGACGGTCGTTTACGTTCTCCTTCACGCCATTGTTCAACTTATCCACACGGTTGCGGTCGATGGTCCAGGTAAGACTGGTATTCCATTCGAAATCCCTGGTCTTCACAGGGATGGCATTCAACTGCAGGTCAACACCCCAACCGGAAGTCTCACCTACGTTGGCAAATGTGCTGGTATAACCGGTGAGAGATGGGATGGTGGTAGCCAGAATCAGGTCGGTAGTCTTGTTGTGATAGTAGTCAACACTACCGCTGATACGGTTGTTGATGAAGCCGAAGTCGAGACCTAAGTTCCACTGCTTGGTCTTCTCCCAACCGAGGTCGAGGTTCGCCATCTTGTTAGGATTCTTGGCAGAAGCATCAGAAGGCAAGTAACCCACTGTAGGATCCATACTGCCCCATGCATAGTAGTTGCTCTGAACAGCACCCTGAGTAGCGTATGCAGATACAGCATAGTTACCGGAAATACCATAACCCAGACGAAGTTTCAAATTGCTTATGAAATCAGCCTTCTGCATAAACTTCTCCTGATCAATACGCCAACCAAGAGCTACAGATGGGAATGATGCCCACTTATGACCATCAGACAACTGAGAAGCACCATCGGAACGTACACTGGCTGTCAACATATACTTGTCTGCATAGGTATAGTTCACACGAGCCATGTAGGAAGCAAGCGAAGTTTCAGTCAGCTCCGTAGAATAAGCCTGAGGATTTCCCAAGGAACTTGTATTCCACCAAAGCTCCTCTGCACTCGCTACATAAGCCTTGATATTACCATTCTCTGAATGATATTTGGATGCACTCTGCAAAAGGGTCACGCCGATACGATGGTTCTTTGCAATAGTCTTATTGTAGTAAACCAGGTTATCGAGTGTCCATGACACCTTGTTGGATGGGTTATATTGAGCAATGTTTCTGCCATCACCATTGATACCATCGGCTGCATTGGCGATGCCCAGGCGATAGTACTGAAGTTCTGGACCAAACTGGATACGATACTGCAAGCCCTCCAATGGCTTCCATACCTTACCGAAATCAAACTGAGCGTAGGCACTGCCGTTGATACGGAAATTGGTACGCTTGTTGGTATTATATTTCAGCTCATCAATAGGGTTGATCACGTTCACGTTGTAAGCCCAAGGGTTTCGGATATAGTTACCGTCAGAATCGTAAGGCACTGTCCATGGAATCATGGAGTTCAATGCATTATAATAATCACCAGGTCCCGTTACAGACTTAGAGAAGTTATAACCATAGTTCTGGGTACCGTATGAAGCATTCATGGTGAAGCCCAATGTCAATGGAGCTACTGGTCTAGCCTCGAAAGATGTATTCAGGGTAAAGCGCTGATAGCTCTGGCCTGGCTGTACGCCCTTCTGGTCTAAATAGCCAAATGAGCCATAACCCTTGAACTTATCTGTACCACCAGAAGCACTGAGTGTATGCTCATGGGTGATACCGGTCTGCTTACCATGAGAAGCCCAGTCGTAAGAGCCTACCAATTCCGGATGATAAGTACCATCTACCCAAGCCTGGTTGATATTCGCCCAGCTGTCTGCCTGACCGCCGAAAAGCTTCACATCACCCTCATAATTAGGAGCAAAGTCTTGGTTTTTATCACCATAGAGTCCCTGATTATATGCAGCCAGTCGGGCATAGTCTATCCACTGTGTGGCATTCATCATCTTGGTTACATCGTGGAGTGTAGAGAAGGTTACGGTACCTGCATAGTTCAGGGTCACCTTACCTTCCTTACCCTTCTTGGTAGTAACGAGCACAACACCGTTGGCACCACGGGCACCATAGATAGCGGTAGCAGAAGCATCCTTCAATACCTCGATGCTCTCGATATCCTGAGGGTTGATATTCTCGATACCACCGTTTTGGATAATCATACCGTCTACTACATAGAGAGGAGCACTGCTGGCACCGATGGAACGCTGACCACGGATAGTGATACTACCTACTGTACCAGGACGCTGAGAGTTGGTGATATCCACACCGGCAGTCTTACCCTGCATACCCTCCAGGGCATCCTTTACAGGCATCGCTGTCAGGTCCTTTGAATCCAGGTGAGCTAAGGCTCCGGTCACATCGCTCTTGCGCTGCACACCATAACCTACTACCACGACTTCATCCAAAGCCTTGTTATCTTCCTGCAATGTTACCTTCAGATCGCTCTTTCCGGCAACGCTTATCTTTTGGGCAATATAGCCGATATATGAGATTTCCACAGTAGCATTCTTTGGCACGTTGGTCAAAGTAAAGTTACCGTCAAGATCAGTTACGGCACCTGTGGTTGTGCCTACTACCTTAACACTGGCGCCAATGACTGGCTCGCCCAGGTTATCTACAACTGTACCTTTTACTGTTTTAGCTTGCTGTACTACATTGGTAGCCGCATTCACTTGAGTTGCTCCTACAGGGGAGAACATCAATGCTGAGCAAAAAAGAGTAACAGGCAAAACAGACTCTTTAAAAAATAGTTTGTTGTCCATGTCTTATTACGTTTTTTGGTTTATTTGTTATAATTTCGGTCGCAAAAGTACACTAATTCTTGCCAATAATACTTAATATTTTGGCTATTCACCCTTATTATTTGACATTTATTAGTTTTTTTGCCATTTTCGTTCATGTTCAAGCTTCGGAAGGGAGGGAGGAAGGGGAGTGTTCAGGAGTTAACTTCTGAACCTGCGAAACTTCTATATATATAATTAAGGTGTACCCCCCGCTAGATGATGGTAATCCAGACGGATTCATCCTTTCCCCTCGCTTCGCCGATGCGCTTCTTCAGGCGATGCAGCCAGATGCGGGAGTTCACCACCATGCCCTTCTGCCTGTTCTCGCCCACCAGGATGCAGCCCTGGGTATCGTCGGGATAGTTGCCGGCATGGATGCGGATGCCCTCAAAATCGGGCACACCCTGAAGATACGGCAACCACTCCTTGAAACGGGGCGATAGGGTAACGAGCAGAGGATAGGTGCCTTCGGGTATGGCGGTATGTCCCTTCATCTTCTGCGCCTTCTTGCCCGATACCCTGCCCAGGCGCACGTTCTCCTCCTCAGGCTGCAGTTCCACGCCCTTCAGATTGCGCCACGTCGGCTCCAGGGTATCGCAGAAATATCGCTCCTGCGTCAGTTTGCCGGCATCTATCTTATGCTCGAACCAACGCTTCAACTGTGGGTTCATCCATGAAGAGTGAACCACACTCTCTACCTCCTCATCCTTCAGGATATAGAGGCGACCGATGGTGTAACTGTTCTTTTTAGCTATACGCTTCAATACTATTTCCATAAATTTCAATTAATTAAAGTTTAGGAATCAAGCTCCTGACCGTCATGACGGTATTTGAGCTTCTTAAAACTGTAACTTCTGTAACCGTAACCGTTTTTGCCGTCCTCAGATTCCATGCGCACGATATACTTGCGATAAATCCATTGCTTGATGACGTTCTTGCAGCCCTGCGCTTTCAGTCCGTGTTCCAGACGGATGGCTTCCAGCTGCGGTTCGGTGAAGACATCGGGCAGAAGCTGCAGGATATTCTCCGGTCCTCGCTTTGAACTCTTCTCTGCAGTGCTCGCCTCCTTGGCTATCATATCCCCGAAGAAACGCATCTTGCAGTAGAGGTCGTAGCGCTCGCTCCAGCGGATGAAATCATCCATCTCCGGCTCCCATCTGTAGCCGTTTGCCACATAGAGCACACACGCCTTCAGATAAGCGATGACGTTGGCACGGAACGAGAAATTCTCGAAGATGCGGTTCTGCGAGGTACGGGAAAACTCAGCATTCTCGTTCTTCAATACCTCGGCAAGCCGATACGCCTCTTCGCATTCCACCAGCCCCGTTGCCATACAGAGATTTTCGATGTAGGGCTTCAGGGCTTTTCTGAATTCATCATCGTAGGTTCCATATACCGGGATGTCCTCACCGATATCACGCTCCGGAATGGTACTGAAATTGATACGGCTCAGCGGACCGTCGGTCAACACCTTGGAGAAATAGCGCTGCCCCTTGTCAATGGTGGTGGAAGCATTCCAGTTGAAACGGATGGTAACACGCTCGGTTACGCTCTGGGTTCCCACACGAGTCTGACCATATTGATTATCTGGGTCGAAGGCGAGACACATGATGCGGAACTGCTGAAAACCACTACCTTTCAATGCATCAAACTGGTCAATCTCATTGAGCGAAGTATAAAGAAAATGTTCCTTGGCTTCAGCGGTACGCATCACGAAGGCAGGGTTGGTCATGTCGGCATCAATCTCCTGTATGATGAGGTTTTCGGGGCGCTTGCGTTTGTCCTTGTTGGCACCCTTGCGCATCATTTCGTCCTTCCATTCCTTCTCACGTTTCAGGTTTTCCTGGTCACGCTTACGGATATCCTCCATGATGAAATCGATGGGTTTCTGCACGCAGCTCTTTCCTGCTCCGGTGCCGGCAAGCAGCACGCTGGATAGGGTTGCCTCATGCTCCACGTTGTCGATATATCTGAATCTCGTCTTCCAGAGATGAGTGGCGAGAGGAGGAAAGATGGCACAAGCCACGGCTGGCTGATAAATCTCCGGTGTCCTGGAAATCAGCAGCGCCACCAGCTTCGGCAGCTTCTTCGGCATCGGTGGAGGGGCAGGATACTCTTCTTCACTTTGAACTTGGAACATTGAACTTTGAACTGTATGATTACCCGCCAGGCGTTCCGGGGATTTGTAATCCCCGGCTAGCAAGCCCAATGCCGCCTGTTCCGCCAAGGCGTTCACCCGAATTACATCCCTAGAAAAAGGCTTGGAGCTATCCCCATATTTCGCATAGAAATCATGAATCAGCTGATGGCAGTCATTCTCCTGATAATAGCTCGGCATTCTCTTCGCCACCACCTTCATCAGTTCCTCCTCACTCATCACACGAGAAGCGCCAGCGCTCATGATGGCGAGCAGAGAGGAGTGCCTTGACCCGATGGTATCGATATTCATCCCCTTCAGTCCCGCAGATTCCTGAAACAGGTCGAAGGCTATCAGATTCTTCTCACTGGCAGAGTCAGCAAGAACAGATTTTCCGGCATCAGGAACCTCCTCAGAATGAATCTGTGTCATCTGTGAAATCTGTGGGAAATTCCCTTTGCCCCTGCCGTCAATCGTCAGACCGCGCTTCAGGAAAGCCTCTCTGCGGGCTTTCAGCTCCTCTGCGGGCAACACCCCATACCAGTCCTTGGAGCGGTAAATCTCCGAGTCCTTATCCGTGATATAGATCATTCTTTCGGGCGAGATGCAGCTCTCATCATAAGGCACGCCCAGCGCCTCACAATACGCCTTCTGCGTCTCCTCGATGGTCATCCCTATCGGCATACGGATGTCGATATGCAGCTTCTTTCTTGCAGAATACTCCAGGTGCAGCAGCATCCCTTTCCAGATGCTGTCGCTGCAGTTCAGCTCGCGCGCCTTCTCCAGCGCCTGCTCCACAAACTCCTTATCATCCACATCCACGGTAGTCTGAAAAAGGAAAGCCGTAGGGTCAGCATTGCTCTGCGATCTACGGTTTTTCAGAAAACGGTAGTAGTGAGCACAACGGAAGGGCAACTGCCCCTTGATTCTCTGTCGTGCCTTGGCGAGCTGGGCATCATCAGTCCTGTCCACGCTGCGAATGGACTTCTCGCCACGAATCTGCAGCACCATCTCGTGCAGCCAGGGCAGCGAGATGGTCTTGTCATACTCCGAGAGCGGCTGGCAGCTTGCGTTGCCCTTATTCCCCCCTCGGAACCCATTGAATGCAATCCAATGTTGCATCTTTTCATTTTTCATGTCCATAATAATATTAAAAAGAAATTAACGCCAAAGGCCACCTCCTCCAGAAGAAAGCCCCTCCAGAAGGAGCAAGGAAGGAACGAAGAAGGAGCGAAGAAGGGAGCCGCAGAAGGAGCAAGGAAGCCCCCTCTGAGCCACCGTTCCAGGCGTTTCCAACGCCTGGTCCCCTTCCTCAAGTCCCCCGCCAGAAGCAGGCCCCAGAAACAGGCCCCCTCCTTCTTTACCCCAGGCTCTTCACCTCGTACATCTCCGCGAGCTCCCAGTAACGATGCGCCAGGTCATGGATAAACTTCCTGCCCTTTTCGGTCCATACCAGATAGGTATGCGTCACCGCCTTGCCCGTTTTCTCCTTTCTGCCATCGCAGTTCGGATCCAGAAAGGCATTGTATCGGGTTCTGCTCTTCGCCAGTCCCATGTGCGCATACTCCGCATAGAGCAGATACTGCCCACTCTGGTAATACTGCACATGCAGCGCACAGAGCGAGCGGTTCAGTTCCTGCGCCGTGATACCCAGCTCCTTCGCCACCTGGGTGGTAGTGAAGCACGAAACGGAATCCAGCACATTGTCGCTGTAAATCGCCTTAGGCAGAAGCCCATCCACCTGCTTCTCCAGGTTGATGACGTTCTCGCCCTGGATAGAAGCCCATCTCGTCTGCTCATCCAGCACTCCGTTGAGACGTCTGATCTCCACATCCTGCTCGTCGATGAGTTTCTTGTCAAGTCCCAACTGCACTTCCTGCTGATGCAGCAGTTTCTTCTGCTGCTCCAGCAGCATCTCCTTTTCCTTCAGGGTAGCACGGAGAATCTCCTCGGCATTGCGAATCATCTCCTCCTCGCTCTCCCCTTCATGCACCGGGATATAACCGCCCGTCTTGCGAATCTGAGGCAGCACCACCGAGGTAACCCAGTCCTTGAACTTCAAAGCCGAAGCCAACTTGGAACCGAGCACCAGGGCATAGAATCCGCTCTCGTTGACGAAGTTCATCTGCACGTTCTGCACCTTTCCTTCAGAAACGCCAAAACGATTTTTGACAGTTCTAGCAATGCGGTATTTCGCCGTATCGCTAGACCTAACATGCTGTCTTACAGCGTCTGTAGCTCTCTTATATCCCAGCGCATCACACAAATCCTTAGCACAGAACCAAGGCTCGCCCTTCTCATCAGTAGCGGTACGAACCATTCCGAACTCCGGATTTTCAAAAACACACACAGGTGCAGCCACCTTCTTATTTTTAGAAGACTGTGCACCACACTTGGCAGGGCTAGCAGCCTTGCTGCCCCCCACCTTCTGATTCATTAAATTTGTCATAATTAATAAATTTAAATGTAAATAATTGAACTTTTCGCAAGTCAGCCCCCTTAGAACATATCATAAAGTTCAAAGTTCAATGTAAAAAAAAATAATTGTATCAACCTTGTCAAAGACCGATGGGCTGATACGCTGCGCCACTTACAACATGGCAGGAAACCTATCCCAGCAACCTGGCGATAGAAAACGTAAAAGCCCCAGACCTCAGAACCGGTATCGTTCTGAAATCTGGGGCAAAGATACGGCAAACAACCGAAACAAAACTGGTACGTACCAGGTACGGTCGTACCGGTTTTTGGCTATTTTTTAACGTCTGTTAATGATATCATGTATTAAATCCTCAAATTCAAACGTTTTTTTCATTCCTAGAGATTCATTATACTTCGTTCTCAAGGTAGCAGAATCCAAATGCCAGAAATCACCAAAGAAGACCCACACATTAGAAATTTCCAATGTATCAGCTATTCGACGAGCTAAATATCCTCTTGTATACCAGGTTAGGTTGTTAGGTTGAAAATTCTCATCCAATACATTAATTCGCACCAATCCCGTAAGAATCTTCTTTGCTTTCTTGCTTTTAAGTTGTGCAGGTAAAGTAACAGAACGGCCCACATATCCAGAAATTGGGGTTTCTGCTTTTTGAGGCTCCTCATCTACTTCTTCAAAATCAGCATCATTGAGATTATCTCCTGATGAAGAACCAGATGATTTCTTCCCAGAAGTACCACCGAAGATGTTATTACCAATATGCCAACCATGTGCATTTTCTATATTAATTGCAATCTTGATTGTCATAGCTCATTAGGTTTAAAAGGTTATGGGCACTTGTAGTCATCTCCAACGCAGAATTGTCGTTGAAAGAGACTACGATAACTACACTTAGGCTGATTGCCCCCGTCTTGGCAAGAGCAATCAAGGTTCTGAGAAAAAACCTTGTCATCATCTTTTTATAAAACAAAGTACATATAAAAAGTGTTTGAGAGAAGAATGAGGAAAGTTTACTGGTTATCA
>ENA-ORMS01002170-ORMS01002170.1-human-gut-metagenome-genome-assembly--contig:-NODE-2170-length-14444-cov-4.928209_pt1 | contig 14444 bp, 15 predicted proteins | sample MGYA00242104_ERZ508997 | MGnify/ENA primary metagenome ERZ508997 (study PRJEB26280, sample SAMEA2338704) | human gut metagenome | biome: human gut; feature: human-associated habitat; material: faeces... | reverse complement strand
CGACGCTCTCCGGCGGCGAAGCGCAGAGGGTCAAGCTCGCAACGGAGCTCGCGAGAAGAGGAACTGGCAGGACGGTTTATATTCTCGACGAGCCGACAACGGGTCTGCATTCGGAGGACGTCCGCAAGCTGCTTGAAATGCTTTCAAGGCTCTGCGAAAACGGAAACACCGTCATAGTGATAGAGCATAATCTCGATGTCATCAAAACCGCCGACCATATAATCGACCTCGGTCCGGAGGGCGGCTCCGGAGGCGGAACGGTAATTGCCGAAGGAACACCCGAAGAGGTTGCAAAATGCGAGAAATCCTATACCGGACAGTTCCTTGCAAAGCTGCTCCGATGACAAAACGCACCGCGTTTGCGGTGCGTTTTGTATTGACATTTCCCATATTTGATGCTATAATCTTTTTTCGGAAGCTGTCAAGCACGGCGGCGGTTGACTTCCCTCTTTCCGAGGGAGGACTTTTTCTCCCTCAATAAACGGAGGGAGGTGATGCCATGTACATAACATGCGAAGAGCTTATGCTCTTTTGTACGTTTATTGTTACGCTCATATCGCTTATAGTGAAAATCTATAACGACAAAAAAAGATAACCGCCCCTCTTGCACTTAGGGCGGTTATCTTTTAATCGTTTTCAAGTGGAAGTCAACCGTTGCCGGATGGCTTCTTTCTATGCTCATTATACAACGTTTTTGCCCGATTGTCAACCGAAAAACGCAAATTTTCACGCCGGCAGGGCGTTTTTCCCGCCTCAAATACACAATTTATTTACAAAACGTCAACACACGCCGCGCGTTTCTCTGTTATTATTTATATAGCTTATGATTATCGGGCATAATATTTTATCAATCGCATAAATTAAAGCGTGTCACCGCTTTGAAAAAATGCGGCAAACGGAGGTAAACTGACATAATGAAATCAACCCTGAAAACGGTTCTGCTTTATGCTGCCGTTGTACTTGCGATAATCCTCGCGGTGTCGTGGATGCTTTCCTCAAACGCAAATAACGCCCCGACATACGGAGACATTATCGACCTTTTCAACAACGGAAAAGTTTCCGAATTTGAAGTCAACAGAAACAACGTTCTCACCGTCAAAACGACGGACGGAGAGAAATTTGAAATAATCATCCGCAGCGTTGACATGTTCCGCAAGGATATAGATTCTTATCTTGAAGAACAGCTTGCACTTCCCGAAGGCAAGAGAACGCTTGTGAAATGGGACATTGAGGACAATCAGCCGTCGATATGGCTTTCCATTCTTCCTTATGCCGTCATGCTTATAATTTTCGTCGGCTTCTGGCTTTATATGTCGTCGAAGGTAAACGGTATGAACGGAAAGATGAATTCCTTCTCCCGCGCACACATAACCTTCGGTAATGACAGAAAGGATAAAGTCCTCTTCTCCGATGTCGCCGGTTGCGATGAAGAAAAACAGGATCTGCGCGAGGTAGTCGATTACCTCCGCGACCCCACAAAATACAGAAAGCTCGGCGCAAAAATACCGCACGGCGTGCTTCTTGTCGGCCCTCCCGGAACGGGTAAAACGCTTCTTGCAAAGGCGGTTGCCGGTGAAGCCGGCGTTCCCTTCCTTTCAATCTCCGCTTCGGACTTTGTTGAAATGTATGTCGGCGTCGGTGCGTCAAGAGTCCGCGACCTTTTTGAAACGGCAAAGCGCGCTCCCGCAAGCATTATATTCATAGATGAAATCGACGCTGTCGGTCGTCACAGAGGCGCGGGTCTCGGCGGCGGTCACGACGAAAGAGAGCAGACCTTGAACCAGCTCCTCGTTGAGATGGACGGTTTCGGCTCGCACGACGGAGTCATCGTTATGGCGGCAACAAACCGCCCCGATATTCTTGACCCCGCCCTTCTCCGCCCCGGTCGTTTCGACCGTCAGGTAACAGTCGGCTATCCGGATATCAAGGGCAGAGAGGAAATTCTCCGTGTTCACGCAAGAAACAAGCCCTTTGAGCAGTCCGTTGACTTTTCACGCGTCGCGCAGACGACAGTCGGCTTCACCGGCGCAGACCTTGCAAACCTTCTCAATGAAGCGGCGCTCCTTGCGGCGAGAAAAAACAAATCGCTCATAGGCGAGCCGGATATCGAAGAGGCGCTTATAAAAGTAACCGTCGGTACGCAGAAAAAATCAAGAAAAATCAAAGAGAGCGAAAAGAGAAACACCGCTTATCACGAAGCAGGTCACGCAGTTCTCGCCCACCTGCTCCCGACGCAGGATCCCGTCCGCGAAATTTCAATCATCCCCAGCGGCAGAGCCCTCGGTTATACGCTCAATCCGCCGGTTGAGGATAAATACAGTGAATATAAACAGCAGCTTATTGAAGAAATCACCATGCTCCTCGGCGGCAGAGCAGCTGAAGAAATCGTCTTTGGCGATGTTTCCGGCGGAGCCTCGAACGACATTATGCGCGCAACGCAGGTCGCAAGAAAAATGGTTACTGTTTACGGTATGAGCGAGCTCGGCACAATCCGCTTCGGCGGCGAGCATGACAGCGATGAAGTTTTCCTCGGCAGGGACTTCAATTCGTCAAAGGATTATTCGGAAGAAACCGCCGCGCTTATCGACGAGCAGATAAAGAAGATTGTCAACGGAGCATATGCGGAAGCAAAACGTATTCTCTCCGAAAACCGCGACAAGCTCGACTTTATCGTCGAATTCCTGCTCAAATATGAGGTTATGGACGATAAACAGTTCACCGCGGCTATGGACGGCGCTTCTATGGAAGAGGTCGAAAAGATCGGCGAGGAACGTCGCAAAAAGAGCGAAGAAGAAAACGCTCTCCGCGCAAAGGCAGACGAAGAAGACCGCCGCGCGGACGAGGAACGTCGCAAACAGGAGGAAGCCCGCCGTCGCAACGACGACGACCGCTTCAACCACATTTACGGCGGCTGAAAAAACAAATAAAGCAAAAGCCCGCAGATTGATTTCTGCGGGCTTTGTGTTAGACAGTAATTGACTTGCGAAGCACGCTATGAGCCTTCTCCTGCGGGAGATTTGCAAGCGTGCGAAGCACCCTTGCAGGCTTCGCCGAGAAGAGGGAGAAGGATTTTTATTTCAAAATACAAATCCAGAGGGGACACCGATTTGTTGTTCAAATCCCTTAATGAAAGTTTTTTGCACAAATAAGGAAATTTATTGTTTTTCCTCTTGACTTTTTTCAACATCCTGTGCTATAATAATTTCGCCAAACAAATCAAATAATTGCCGCTATAGAGAATGGATTTTTCTTTTCAGGGGATAATTCTGTCTTTTTCAGTCGCATAATTATAAGCAAATGAGTTTGATAAAAATGCAGACTCTGGTGCTGTTTATAATTACGTGTATCTTTAGTTCTCAGCGAATTAACTGTGATTAAATTCATTACTCATATTAGTAGGCACTTGATTTGTTTGGCGACAATCGGAGTTTGCGTTTTTTGTGCGTCGGCTTCGGTTGGCGCACTTTTTTATTTTATCTAAATTTTTTAACATTTCAGGAGGAGAAAACCATGAAGAAAACAATTCGCATTCTCGCATTACTCTTTGCGCTGGCAACGGTCTTCAGCCTTTGCTCGTGCGCAACATCGAGTCCGGAAAGCCTTGCAAAGGCTTATGTTAAGGCTACAATGAAATTTGATGCCAAAAAAGTCGACAGCTATCGCCTTGTGACTATAAAAGACTGTGTAAACTATTACGCAGAAAGAGATGGGCTCACATTCAAGGAAGCTCTGGAAGACAGCTATGACGTCAGCTCTCTCGATGAATATTTCAAGAAATTAAAAGAAGACTATAAGGACGACGCAGAGGATGAATACGGAAAGTTCAAATTCGAAATCAGAAAAGTCGATGTTGGCAAGTATTCTCCGGAGCGCCTCGAGGAACTTAAAGACTACTGCGAAAATTATTATGAGGAATTCGGTGTTGATATCGATAAAATATCTGCAGCCGCAAGCGTTGAAATCAAGGTCAGAATAACAGGAGAGGAACAGAGCGAAACAACCGAAACATACATAACCGTTGTTAAATACAAGGGGCAATGGAAGGTTCTTGATCGATCTGTGCTCTATTGATGAAGTAGCATATTTCATCGAAATTCAAACCACCCGACGGACATCCGTCGGGGGCTTGTTTTACAGAGACTTTATGATCTCATCTATCATATTTTTCATTCCTTCAAGCCGCGAGGTCAGATCTTCCTTGCTTTTTATATCAATCTCCGTCCTGCCGACGAGATAATCTATGCTGACACCGAAAAAGTCCGCAAGGCGAATGAGGGCATAGCTGTCCGGAGAGGTTTTGCCGGTTTCGTAATTCGATAAAGTCTTCTGATCTATCCCGGTCGCCTTTGAGACATCCGTTTGACGGAGGTCTCTGTCCTCACGCAGGTCTCTTATCCTGTTTTTATATTTTTTCATACCATTCTCCGAGTATAATTTTGATTTTTCGACTCATTATACTAATTTTTTACTAAAACCCACTTGACAATCCAATAAATTACCTATATAATTAGTGTATACTAATATTTTAGTAAATTAACTTTGTTTGAGGAGACTTTTTATGACAATGGAGAATTTATCAAAAAGAAGGGTGGCTCGTAATGTTTGAAACTTTGAAGCTTAAAAAGAGAGCAAATAATGGCGACGTAGAATCAATGCGCGCACTTATTAAAATCTACCAAAGCAGAGGCAATTCGGATGCCGCATTCTACTGGGTGAAAAAAGCCGCAGAAGCAGGCGACATAGTGTCGATGAAGGCGCTTGCAGATTTCTACCCCGAAGGTGAGGTCTGTCACATTGTGTGGACAAGACGGTATGAGAGGGCAATCAAAATCCGCGAACTATCAAAATTAGATTTGGCAAGCATTTTAATGCTACCAAATTTCAATGAAATAGTGAACGACGGTCTCAAATCAATAGATGATTATATTGATTTGCTTGAAAACAAAGCGGAGGAATGTGACAACGCACTCGCGCTTGTGGTTCTTGCACTAAAATTTAACGGCAGCGAGGGCTCGCTCTGCAATGATAAGAAAAAATACTTTCGTTGGATTTCGAAAGCGGCGGAAATCGGCAATAGTAATGCTCAGTTCTTGTTAGCACTCCTTTACAACGGAAACGAGAACTCTCTCTGTAAAGACGACGAAAAATATCTCTATTGGCTTACAAAATCAGCGGAACAAGGTTGTGTCGAAGCGCAATTTGCTCTTTTCATTAGTTATAATAGCAAAGATGAACGATGCATTGAAAACAATCCTGAAAAAATGATTTATTGGCTTATAAAAGCTGCAGAACAAGGGCATCCGGAAGCAGAGCTTTGCCTTGCCGCAATGTACATTACAGGCGATAATTTTGAAAAAGATATGGAAAAAGGCATTGAACTTTTGAAAAAAGCCGCCGATCAGGGACAAGAAACTGCAATTGAACTGTTACATCAACTAAACAACGAATAACCGGAGGTATTACATATGGGAAAATGCTATGAATGCAGATATTTCAGACCGAGCGAAGGAAAATGCGGATACAAAGGATATTCCTGCTATGCTGACAGCGTTTGCCTTGCAAACGAGTTTGATTCATCTTATAAAAAGTGTTGCGGAAATTGCCGATACTATAATGTGCCAAGCAAATCCTGCACAAGAAACGGCAGAAGTATGTATCCATACGAAGAATGTAGTTGCGCAAGCCATTCTCACGCATAAAACATCCCCCGACGGACATCCGTCGGGGGCATTTGTTTCACCCAAAATAATTTCCGATATATGAAAACGTGCCGATTGTTTTTCCGCCGGAGATAAACACCCTCGGCACGCGGCAGTCCAGCCGACAGACGATATCATAATTTATCGTGCCGGCGATTTTCGCAATGTCGTCCGCAGTTATAACGGCGTCTCCGTCCCTGCCGAAGATTACAGCCGTATCACCGACGCCGACGTTTCTGGCGTCCGTCACGTCAACCATCATCTGATCCATACAGACCCTGCCGACTATCGGCACTTTCCTGCCGGAAATGATGACGCTGCCCTTTCCGGAGAGCGAAAGCGGAATCCCGTCCGCATAGCCGATTGCAAGAGTTGCGATTTTCATCGGCTTTTCCGCCGTGAACGTATGCCCGTAGCTTATTTTTGTTCCTGCCGGAACGGTTTTTACATGCGTCACCTTCGTTTTCAGCGACATAACCGGCAGAAGCGGGAGATTTTCCTTTCTGACCTCGTCCGAGGGGTACATTCCGTACATAACTATGCCGACGCGAACTGCCTCATAGCTGTCGGCGCAGTCCGTAAACGCGGCGGAATTATCGCATGAGCGCAGACCAATGTCATATCCGTCCGCTTGAAGTTTTTCGCAAAAGGCGTCAAACTTTGCGGATTGCTCCGTCACGGACGCTTTGTCTGCGCTGTCGGCACAGGCATAATGCGTGATAATGCCGATGAAATCAATGCTTTCCTCCGCATAAATCGCCTCTGCCTCGCATATTCCGCAGTCGTCCGAGGCAATGCCTATCCTGCCCATACCCGTATCAACGGCTACATATGCTCTTGCCCTTTTGCCTTCCGCCCTCGCCGCTGCCGAAAGCGCGCTTGCGCTCTCTTTGGAAAAAACAACGGTTGCGATGTTATTTTCGATTATCATCGGATACTGCGCCTGCGGCACGGGGCTCAGAATGAGAATTTCCTTCTCTATCCCCGCCTTGCGCAGCTCCATAGCCTCTTCAAAAGTCGCAACCGCGAACGCGTCCGCATATTCGCTTATCACGGGAGCAAGCTGCATTGCTCCGTGACCGTATGCATTCGCCTTGACAACAGCCGTTATTTTTCTTTTTCCCGCGCGTTTTTTAATCCCGCGCAGATTATGTATCAGAGCGTCGATATCTATCTCCGCCCAAGCCCTGAGAAACTCTGTCAAAACCGATTCCTCTTTCGTTTTTTTATGTATTATATGCTTTTCCGTTATTTATTGATATCAAGAAAGTCCGTCGGCGCGGAAAGTATTCTGACGCCGTTTTCGCGCATAAAGCCCTCCGTTTCGGGCGTTTTGCTCTCTGACCAACCGGCATAATAAAAGTCGGCGCCGGCGGCAATCGTCATATCATAGCCGGGTTTTAAGTCGTCTATAACGGCAATATCCTTCGGGGAGAGATTATATTTCCCCATTATCCTTTCAAGCGGATACGTCGACGGTTTTCTGTATTTTTCTTCAAGCTCCCAGCCGAAAACCATGTCCGGCGCAGGCAAGCCGTGATGAGAATAGTCGCGCAGGATTGTATCGGCAAACGAATGAGAAACAACGCAGAATATTCCGCCCTCTGCCTTCTGACGTCGGATTATCTCCTCAATCCCGCCATAAAAATCCGGAATATGAGTGCTTGTATATTCGCGCCAGATGTCAACCTCGATTTTCATTTCCTCCTCCGTGAAATGATAAACGTCATTACACATCGCAAGAAATCCGATGCCGAAATTATATCCGATAAAGTCCTCAAGGGAGAGCGTTTCGCCCGGGCGCAAAAGCTCAAGCGTTTTCAGAAATGCGGGATAATGTATTTCGGGTGTACTTTTGACGGACGTATCGTCATGGTCCAGCACAAGCGCTTTATATTTCATTCTTTTCTCCTGACTTTGATTATGTTTTGCCTTTGAATTTTATCATAAAACCGCCGCAAATTCAATATATAGCGAAAAAATGCTTGAAAACAAACGCAAAAAGGGGTAAAATGTACCTGTAATATTTTTTTACGGAGGTAAATTCTATATGAAATTTTCGGAAATGCCTTATACGCGTCCCGATACGGACAGGATACGCGCGCAGTATGATGAGCTTATAGCCCGCTTCAAGGCGGCAAAATCGGCTGATGAGCAGATTGCGATAATCTCCGAGGAGGAGACTCTCAAAAATCACTTTTTCACAGAGGCGACCCTCGTTTCGATACGCAATTCCGTCAACACGAAGGACGAATTCTATGATAAGGAAAACGAATATGTCGATGAAAATTCGCCTTTCATAAGCGAGAAAATACAGGAATTCACGGACGCTCTTCTGGCTTCGTCATTCCGTTCCGAGCTTGAAGCGCATTACGGAAAGCTGCTCTTTACAAATTATGAGATAGCCGCGCGCTGCTTTGACCCGAAGATAATCCCGCTTATGCAGGAAGAAAACAAGCTCGTTTCCGCTTATCAGAAGCTCTACGGCTCTGCCCTTGTCGACTTTGACGGCAAAAAGCTCCCGCTCCCCATGCTCGCTCCCTATAAGGAAAGCAGCGACAGAGACGTCCGTCGCGCCGCTTTTGAGGCAGACGGCAAATTCTTTGATGAGCACAGAGCCGAGTTTGACGACCTCTTTGACAAGCTCGTAAAGGTTCGTACAAAGATTGCGCACGAGCTCGGTTATGAAAACTTTGTCAAGCTCGGTTATGACCGTCTCGGCAGAAACTGTTACGGTCCCGAGCAGGTTGCAAAGTTCAGAGAGGCAATCGCAAGGGACGCTGTTCCCGTTGTCGCAGAAGTTAAGGAACTTCAGAGAAAGCGCATAGGAGTTGACACTCTAATGCTCTATGATAACGGTTTTACGTTTATCGACGGCACCGCAAAGCCCGAGGGCACATCGGACGATATTCTCGCCGCAGGCAAGAAAATGTATCATGAGCTATCCCCCGAAACGGCGGAATTCATTGATTTTATGTATGACAACGAGCTTCTTGACGTTCTCTCGAAGGACGGCAAGGCTCCGGGCGGCTACTGCACCTTCATTCCGGATTATAAGTCACCCTTTATCTTCTCAAACTTCAACGGCACGGCGGGCGACGTCGACGTTCTCACGCACGAGGCAGGTCACGCTTTCCAGGCATACCGCGCCGCAAAGCTGGGAATTACGGGCGACCTTGCAAATCCGACAATGGAAACCTGCGAATGTCATTCGATGAGCATGGAATTTCTGACAAGCGAATATCACAACCTCTTCTTCGGCAAAAATACGGCAAAATACGAACTTTCTCATGCCGAGGACGCATTCTGCTTCATTCCTTACGGCTGTATGGTTGACGAATTCCAGCACAGAATGTATGAAAATCCCGACCTCACTCCGGAGCAGAGAAACGAAGTCTGGGCAAGCCTTGAAAAGAAATATCGCCCCTACCTGCACACAGAAGGTCTCCCCTTCTATGGCAGAGGCGCAGGCTGGCAGAGACAGCTTCATATCTATATGTATCCTCTTTATTATATCGACTACTGCATGGCGCAGACGGTCGCGTTCCAGTTCTGGCTTGCATATATGAAAAACAAAGAGGACGCATGGAAGCGTTACCTCGCATTTACGGACAAAGCCGGCACAAAGACCTTTGAAGAGGTCGTTTCCGAGGCGGGACTCTTCCTTCCCTATGAGGACGGCGGCATGAAGAAAATCTGCGAAAGCGTCGGCAATTGGATAAAGTCTCATCAGATCTGACAATTATTAAAGAAAACCTTCCTTTGGCAACCTCAAAAGGAAGGTTTTTTATTGACATGACAATCCCTCCTGTGTTAAAATATATGTACAATTCAAAAAGGATGGGACATTCAAATGATAAATCAGCAAAAAGTCCGCGGAGGCATGCAGTCGTTTTACAGCAGCGCGCGGTGGTTTCTCCTCGCAATTCCGATAGCGTCACTCTTCAATGTAATTTTTCTTCTGATGGATCAGGACTATTATTTCACATTCGCCATGGAATTTCCGTGCTATATAACGGCTCACGGTTTTGCGCTCACCGTCGACGGAGTTCTCTCTTCCCCCGCCCCGTCGATTGCAATGGCTGTTGTTTTGTGCTTTGCACTCGCGGCATTCTGGTTTCTTTCAAAATATCATTACGGCTGGATGATTGCCGCCCTCGTGCTTTACATCGCCGATTTTGTGTTTTCCGTTAAAGTCTTCAGGATATCGTCTCTCGGGATAATGCTTCATATATTCATCATTTCCGCGCTCGCGGTCGGAATTATAAACGGAAAAAGAGTTCACAGATTTGAATAAAAAGGACGGTAATATTATGGACAAAAAACAATCCTCACTTTCCACCCGCACGGTTCTCATGAGCCGTTACAGAAGCGCAAGATATGATATTTTCCTTATCTTCGCTTTGACAATTGTCAACCTTGTTTTGTCATTTACAGACTCGAATTTGTACTATCTCTTTTCCGCAGAGATACCGTTTTTTGTGCTTGGAATCGGTCGTGCGCTTCTCGAAAAAGGGCTTATCTCCTCTCTGACAGTGCCCTCTGTGCTTTCGTTTGTATTCTGTATTCCGTACCTATTCTTCTGGATATTCTCCAAAAAACATTACGGTTGCATGATCGCGGCGCTTGTATATTTTTCAATCGACTGTGTATTTCTCGCCTCCGTCTTTACAAAAGAACTTGCTCTTGAAGCATTTATCCATCTCATTGTCCTCGGATTGCTTATTTACGGCGTCATCGTCGGTGCAAAGCTCAAAAAGTTGCCGGAGGACGAGCCCTCCGCAGAGACTCCCGCAATGGAAGAACATTCATCCGAAGAAAATCAATAATACATAAAGAAACGGCGGCTGACTTTCGTCAGACCGCCGTCTCTTTATTTTAAGGAGAACAAATGAAGAAGTTAGCTTATTTTATGAAGGGTCAAACTCGACGAAGGTAACGCCCATCGTTACTTCCTCGCATGAACGCAGATACGCATTGTATGATCCGCTTGATTTTGACGCTTCCGTGGGGCGGAGGATTTTGAGTGTAACCGTATCGCCCACTTTATATTTTGTGAGGAGTTCGGTGAGAGTTGAAAAATCACTGCACTCCGTTCCGTTTATCGATGCAATAATGTCGCCCGCTTTAATGCCTGCAAGAGCGGCTGTACCGCCTTCCTTGACACTGTCAACACGGATGACGCCCGTATAGCGGTATCTGCCGATGTCGACATAACTGTAAACCGTGACGCCGAGGCGTGCAACGCCCGTCAGATAACCGTATTTTGAAAAATCGTTTACACATTTGATGACTTTCTCTGCGGGGATTGCATATCCCATAGCTTCGACGCTCGTTCCGCCGACCTTTGCGTTCGTTATACCGATAAGCTCGCCTTTCATATTGAAAAGTCCGCCGCCGGAGTTGCCGGAGTTTATAGCTGCCGTCGTCTGCATGAGAGTCATTGTTGTATTTTCAACTGTAACCGTTCTCGAAAGAGCACTGATTATGCCGTCAGAAAGAGTTATTCCGTAGCCCAGCGGGTTACCTATCGCAAGCACCTGTTCACCAAGCCTGAGAGTGGATGAATCGCCGATTTTTGCGGCGGAGCAGTCATCCTTGTCTATTTTGATAACCGATATATCCGCGCTTTCGTCGCCGCAGACATACGCGCCTTCATATTTCGATCCGTCATAAAGAATGACTGTTATCGTTTCCGCGCTGCTGCCGGCAACATGATAGTTTGTAATTATATATCCGTCCGTCGTATAAATGACGCCGGATCCCTTCCCGAGCGAAGTCTGCTCGCCGTACGCCGTTTTGACGGTCTCCGTAACTTCAATCTGAACAACGGAGTTTATGCATTTTTCCGCGACCTCTGCGTAACTTGAAAAAACTTCATCGTTCGTCGCTTTCACCGCAAGCGGAATATCCTTGTGATTTACGCCCGTAACGGGAACGACGACATCCTGTCCTTTTGTCTGCGTCTGCCCGTTCGGAGACGTTGTTTGCGCGGGCTCTCCCGTTGTTGTGCTTTCGGCAGGAGCGGCGGTCGTGGTTTCTGTTTTGTTGTTACGAATCATTCCTGTCACTGCGTTTGCGCATATTCCGCAAACTATCGAAACAACAAGACAAAGCGCCACGATCCATCCGACTGTCTTTTTGGACATATACGCGTCCTTTGTTTTTTTGCCTTCCCCCGGCTGGCTTCCATCGCCATAATATGAATAGCTCGGTGCTTTATTGCGTTCGGGATTCATATCCTCCCGATTATCGCCGTAATCATTATTTTCTTTGTTATCATCCCTGCCGGTTTCGTCCTCTCCCGGTCTTTTATCGTCATCGTAAAGCATGATATTTTCTCTCCCCTTTCGTATGAACTCTTCTCTTCTTTCTTTTGTGATTTAATTTTAACTCATAAATGTGACAAAGTATTGAACGTTTCTTATCCCTTGCGTAAATAAGTTTTTTATATTTATTGAATTTTCACGCAGGAATGTATATAATAGGTTTTAGATGACTTACGCACGGAGATGTTTTATGGATAAAGACAAACTCGGTATTTTTGCAAAAATCCCAACGCTTGAAACAGAGCGGCTGATTCTGCGCCGGATGAAGCCGTCGGATTCGGAGGATATGTTTGAATATGCCTCACGTCCCGAGGTTTCGGAATATCTTTTATGGCTCCCGCACACAACACAGCGTTTCACAAAAAATTATCTGCACTTTTTGCAGACTCAATACATGACAAAAAATTTTTATGACTGGGCAGTCACAATAAAGTCAACGGGAAAAATGATCGGCACCTGCGGCTTCACTTCCTTTGACCTTACAAACAATTCCGCCGAGGTCGGTTATGTCCTCAGCAGCAGCTATTGGGGGCTCGGCATTGCTCCGGAAGCACTGAAAAAAGTGATCGATTTCGGTTTCAGCGAGCTCTGTCTCCATCGCATTTGCGCCCGCATTATGGATGGCAACGCTCGCAGCGAAGCCGTTGCAAAAAAGTGCGGACTGTCCCTCGAAGCAACTATGCGCGATCTGCTCTTCGTCAAGGGCAAATACAGAACCATCAAAATTTATTCCCTCCTCGAAACCGACCATACTTTTCTTTGAAAAGAAAAGTAGGCAAAAGAAACTTTGGTAATTGGTTTGTGCGGACTTTATAAAAAGAAAACAGAGATGAAAAATCATCTCTGTTTTTATTATTACCAGTTGTCCCTGTACCACGGGCTTTTTTGTTTGCCTTCGTAATTTATCTATGCTATAATTATTATAAATTTTTTGAACCTTTTGATATATAAAAGCAACTTAATAATCGAAACCGGTTTTATAAATATGAAAGGAGGGTATATGAAGCAGAAATCAGATTTTGAAGCATTGCTTGAAAAACATCGGATTGCCGTTGAACGATATATCAATTTCAGGCTGATCAATCGTTTTGACGCCGATGACGTCATCGGCGAAACTTATTATGCCGCCTATGTTGGCTATGAAACTTTGCGCGACAAAACTCTTTTCAAGCAATGGATACTGTCTATTGCGAAAAATCAGTGTAATCTTTGGCTTCGAAAAAAATATGGCAGCAATCTTGTACCGCTCGACTCCGTTTCGGACATATCCGATGCCGAACCGACAGAGGATCACGGAGTTTTAAGTATATTAAATCAATTGCCGAAGGACTATTCCGATTTATTACTACTTACAATGCAGGGATACAGGCAAAGTGAAATATCGGCTCGCCTGTCAATTCCGATAGGCACCGTTAAAAGTCGTCTGTATTATGCAAAAAAGCGATTCCGCTCAATGTGTACCCCCGATCAGCTCTATATTTTTGAGAAAGGAAGAAAAGCTATGCAAAGAAAAGACCATACTCACGGTTTCCCATCCGAAATGCCTGCTCTCTCAATACAAAAATCCTCTGCGCCGTTTTTCAATGTAAAATGTGAGGAGCAATGGTTTATCATCCCCCGCATCGGCAACGAATGCGCGGAAGCAACATACCGTTATCCCGATAAAAAACTGGTCATAGTATCGAATTGCTACGTCCCAAAAAGCTGTCAAGTACACGATGTACACGGAGTTAAAATTTGTCGCGACACATACCTTGTCAGACATAAAAAACTGAATCGGAATGAAAAAATATGGTTTACTCAGTTGACCGACGAATATATACGCAATCTCGGTACAATTTTTGATGATGAAGGCTGTGAGGAGCCTACACAGGTAACAACATTTCTTGAAGAAAGCTATGATGTTCTTGTCAACGGAAATGACCGTGTTCACGGAATACCGGTTTTGATACAAGAAAACGCTGCGGAAGAGACGGAAAACGGATATATCATTAAAGAGGAAAACCTCCGTTACACTCTCGGCGTGTGGAATGTTACAGTCGGAAATCGCTCGTTTGAAACAATCAAGTGTATAATGCTCTGGTATGATTCGTGCGAAGAAACCTATATTGACAAAAACGGGCGTGTAGTCTTGTTGCGCCAATATGAGTGGATCGGAAGTATCGAATCAAACGATTACTATTCTTCAAGCGATAAAGCCACCATCAAAGAGAACGCCGTAATTTTAATAAACGGCGATAAATATGTTCATACAGAAGACCGGATAAGTCAATATGTGCTTTGACCCTCTGTCAGGCGTCGCCACGCGGAATTTTTTCGGGCAAAACAAAAAGCAGATGACATAATCATCTGCTTTTTTCAACACAAAGGATGTGCATAAAAAACCGAATAAGCAAAACGAGCGAATCAAAGCGAA
>ENA-ORMS01002166-ORMS01002166.1-human-gut-metagenome-genome-assembly--contig:-NODE-2166-length-14463-cov-7.136521_pt1 | contig 14463 bp, 18 predicted proteins | sample MGYA00242104_ERZ508997 | MGnify/ENA primary metagenome ERZ508997 (study PRJEB26280, sample SAMEA2338704) | human gut metagenome | biome: human gut; feature: human-associated habitat; material: faeces... | reverse complement strand
ATATTATATAATCCTTTATCTTTCGGAAGTAGATAACTGTACCACTTGTTACCTTCACCTTCACTTACTTGAATATCTACAGAAGTACTTTCACCTGTATATATCTTCACAGTCTGTGGTGTCGTTCCAGTTATCTCACCAACATAGAATCTAACCAAGTTATATGGTGTGTAATGTACATCTTTAACGTCTTCACAGTAACTTACGTTAGGTAGACTGATATCTAACCCACCACCCACATTAAGTTCAGCCTCGTAGGAGGCGTGTTCATTGAATTTTCTTAAAAATTTCATTGCTTATATTAATTAATATATTATTCATATTCGTCAATTTTGCTTTTGTTCATCTGGATGTCGAAATCTAGCAGCTGCGTGAATGACTTTCCGTATTCCTCCATCTTCCTCACGATGTATTCCCTATTCGGCATTGTCTCCTTGTCATGGAATGAAACGCATAGGAAGCCCAACGGTACACCGTTGTCATTTAGGTATATCATGGCTAGGTACTCTCCGTTGTAAGCTCTAATATGATTTGCGAATTCATGGTCAATATTCTCTATTTCCTCCACTGAGCCTATAAGCATTTTTTTCTTCTGTAGATAGTTAGGGTATTTATACAGTGTAAGAGGTATGTTTTGGAAGTTTATTGCCACCTTGTCTATTTTCCTATCCTCGTTGGTCTCTTCGTATGTCATGTCGGCATAGCGGAATGGAAGTCCTGTTGTATTTTTCTTTCCGTTATGTAGCTCGAACAAGAACGCCCTGTCTGCATTCAAGATGTATACCAAAGTACTGAGTTCTTTCTGTATCTTAGGTGTTACCGTAAAATCCCTTATATTCTCTGCCTTTTGGTCTAAGAGCCTGCTTGCAGTAGCCTTAACGATATTCTTGTCTTGGAATGCGTGGTAGCAGAAAATGCTAACTATTATCGCAGAAACCAAGAGAATTATGAAAAGTGTCACTTTGAACAGCCTCAATGTAGGTGCATTTGCAATCCAAGTAAACAGTTGCTTCCAACTCTTTGCAAATGCGCTTAATTTTGATTCATCACTTTTTGCTGGTTGTATGTTTATGTTTATATTTCTGTTTTTCATAGGTTCTCGGCTAGATTTATTATTTAATTAGTTTCCTAGCCTTGTTCACCATATCGGAGAATCCGTTTTCCTCCTTAAGTCTGAAACTGCTAGATGATTTGTTTCCATCTGGGCTCTTGTATCCCCAAAGTTCCTTTATTCTCTTTCTCTCCTCATTTACCATGTTCATGTTTACCTTCTTTGACACATTAGGCTCATCCTTGTGCCATTCCACTAGGTATTCATTGTTCACGTTGTCCCTCATGACGAACTTGTTGCCTTCTTTCTTGAAGTCATCTGGAATTCTTGACAGCATATGTTCCTCTGACAAGAACTTGTGCTTGAAGTTGAGTCTCCTTATCTTCTTGCTTTCAAACATGGTATCGTTTAGGTTCTTTATCTTATTCTTGTCTATCTCACGTCCAGTTAAACCTATTTCAGAAGCCAAGTCATTCATACTCTTTATTCTTTCAGCATGTTTCTTGGCTGACGAATATCTTTCTCCTTTATCATCAAAGTCTGCGTTTCCGTAGTCATCGTTTTTATGCTTGTCCTCTGCATCCTTTGATACGTATCCTTTCATCTGGGACTTTACCCTGTCCTTGAATCCCTTGCTGATGTTTGAATATTCCAAGTCTGACATTCCCCTGTTGTCATCCTTTTCCAATGAATCGTCGTTCTTCTTTTCTCGCTTCTTGCTAGATAGTCCTCCGTCATACTTTGAGGTCTCCTTCTTGATGTCAGAATAGGTCTTGTCGTTGATTTTCTTTGACTCATCCCTTCCAAATGCGATTGGCTTGAATTCATTTTGACTTTCCTTGATGAGTCTTCTCAATTCACCTACATTGTACTTTTTAATCATTATATGAAAAAAATATTATTATAAGAATCAATATTTTTCGAAGAAGTGAATATAGTCAAAAGTAGTATGACCACTTTGTGTACATTCATTCCTTGAATTCTCTTGCAAGCCTCTTAGAAACAATAACTGCACTCTGTTTCTTATATCCTTTGCGGAATTATCCTTATAGCTTGTTATTCCCCATGTTACGTAATATAACATGGGGAAATTTGTTAATATCAATTATTTAATAGGTTCCGCAATCTAATGTTATTTCGCTAAGATTGATTGATAATCCGTTTTCAGTTAACTCCAATCCGCTTCTGCGTGTCGTTCCATTGTCATCTAACTTAACAGAAACCTTTGTTCCGTTAGTAGGCGTATTGTCGACTGAAATTCCATTTCCTGCAAGTATAGTTGCTTTTCCTACAGAACTTGATAGGTTTTTAATTGCTTCATCAAGCTTAACGTCTGCATCATTCAAGCTAGTTGCGCCGCTTATGTATGTTGCTCCTGTATTTGCAGTATATGTATTACCACTCTGTCCTTCAATTGTCTTCCTAGTTTCAGTTTCTGCTGTAATACTGTCTGCTGAAGCTACATCTGCACTTCCTATCATGTATACAACATGTCCGTCAGTCTCTTCTCTTGATTCAACTGTAATATGTGCATCACCTGATTTCTTCTCAACCGCAGTTTTTGATTTCTTTATTGCTGCATCAACGCCTACAAGCTTCAAGCCTTTAGCATCAAGCTGAAGGAAATCACCATCACTGTCATCAGCAATCTTTATTGAGATTTCATTTGCATCAGAAATTAATATACCGTTTCCTCCAACATGGTCTTTTACCAAATCCAACGTATTGATATATACTGGTTCTGTTTGGTTGGCAATCACAAGCTTCAATGCAGTTCCTTTTCCGCTTTCTACTTCAGTAAACACGTTTCCGCTCCATGTACCCTTTACAACGCTACCGCTAGTAACTACCAAGTCTTTTGGTATATCAATATCTCCAATTTTCTCACCGTTTTGCGTCAATGTGTATTTCTTAAGTACTGAAGAAGTACCATCAGAAGGAGTTGCGGAAGAAAGTGAGACTATACTGCTATCCTTTACTTCTTTCAGAGCATCCTCAACAGTAACACCTGTTATGTCTGTTGCTACTCTAGATACCTGTGAAGATGTTATCTGTGCCCTTTCTGCTTGTACTATATTACCTTCAAGTTTTATGGAAGTTACAAACTTACCAGCTTCCTTTGTGTCAGTAACACCGACTATCGGAATCGCTGTCCTAGATACAGTTATCTTTCCATCAGTCTCGCTTACTGATGAAACATATTTATTCTCTTCTGCTGCATCAGTAACGTCAAGTTCTGCAATCTTTCCATCAGTGTACCTCTTTGCGCCTTCAACTGACGTATCACCGCTAGTACTAGTGCTAGGGTTTCCTTTAAGGTCTTCAACTGCTTTCTTAAGTTCATCAACTTCAACCTTTGCGTCAGACTTCAAATCCTCAACGTCAATGATGGTAATGCTCTTGGCTCCGCTTTGGTCTTCGTACATGATTCCGACCAATGTCAAGATGTCGTTTGTATTCTTCTTTTCGCTCTTGTATCTAGCTAGGATTGCAACACCGTCTAAGTCTGTATATGTGTTTCCGCTAGCAAATTCCTTAAGTCTAGACTCAGCTGCCTTCCTGTTATCTAATACTATACCATTTCTATATAGATGTATATGATTAATTTTAGACATTATTGTTATTATTATGTAAATTCGTTATGTTCTAAAGTTAGGATAATTCAACGAAATCGATGAACAGGCATTCCTTTTCTGTTCCGTTCTTTATGTTCTCCTTGTTATGTAGCTTTGCGTATAGCCAAGGGCACAAGTCATCAATTACGGCAAGCCATCTCTTACTACTCTTGAAGAGAGATGTCGTTGATGAATACTTGTCATCAAGTTCGACATCATTACCTTTGAAATCATACATGACCTTCCAGTCATATTTCCTGTTTCCTCCGAAGAAATGAACATTTTCAAATTCATTCTCCAATTCCTCACAGAATGCAGAGAAGAGACATTCGTTTGCACTTGCATATATTGATTTCTTGTTTATTGCATCCTCTTCTAGAATGACTCTCAAATGACAGTCGCCCTTATCGTTCAAGTATGATATGAATTCCTTTATGCCATCCTCTGAAAGCTTGAATGCCATCATGCCATGACGTACCTCCAATTCCTTGGTATCCTCATCAAACCATACCCTCAAGTCAAATACCTTTACACCGTACTTTTCGTACTGTTCCTTGTAGTCAACTCCTTGACACCTAGCCATCCAGTGGAACGGAATCATCCACCATTTTTTCGGTCTCAAATATGACAATGAATTGTGGGCTCCCAATATGTAATTATCGTTCTTCATTTATTACACTTGTGTTATAAATCGACTACCAAGTAATTTATCCACATTAAATTTATATTTTACCCCATCTGCACCATAAATGTATAACTCATGAACAGTTAGTTGACCGTTTAGTGTTCCACCACTAAAAGGCAAGTAATTATCAAACTTTTCGTTCAAGTCATTCAATGCAGCAGCTGTGACCTTTTCGTTGTCGACAATCGCACTTACTAATGAAGTAGGTGTTTCTGAATTTGGAAAGACAACCTTCACGTCCTTATTGAATGTGGTTTCTCCGCTTACTGTACCACCGCTCAAAGGAAGACATTCTTTTGCCTTTATGGTGTCAATATCTGTCTTCTGGTCGCTTATTCTTTCATTCAATTCGTTAAGTGCAGCAGATGTTACTTCCTCATTGTCAACAATTACTTCCCTTAAGGAAACTGTCTGACTAGTTGCATCTGGATATACAATCTTCACATCTCCCTTGAATTCAGTATCACCGCTTACTGTACCTCCGCTCAAAGGAAGACTTTCTTTTGTCTTTATGGTGTCAATGTCTGTTTTCTGGTCGCTTATTCTTTCATTCAAGTCGTTCAACGCTGCTGATATTGTCATTTCATTGTCAGCCATCACTTCCCTTAAGGAAACTGTCTGGCTAGTTAAATCTGGATATACAATCTTCACATCTCCCTTGAATTCAGTATTACCGCTTACTATTAAGTTCCCATTAATAGTACCTCCGCTCAAAGGAAGACATTCTTTTGTCTTTATGGTGTCAATATCTGTCTTCTGGTTATTAACCTTTGTGCTCAAGTCGTTCAACGCTGCTGATATTGCCAGTTCATTGTCAACCATCACTTCCCTTAAGGAAACTGTCTGGCTAGTTGAATCTGGATATACAATCTTCACATCTCCCTTGAACTCAGTATCACCGCTTACAGTTCCACCACTTGTAGTTGAGAGATATTTCTTATCTAACAATTTGTCAGCTGAGAATTCAACTATATCCTTTTTAGTATTTTGTAGGAAGATTTTTTCTCCACCTTCTCCATAGTTCACTGCTAACTCACCTTCAGCAAGAACGTCTTTTGCTGGAACTTTACCAACTATAGCACTCTTCTTAAGAGAGATGTGTTGTACTGTCTTTGTCATTAAAAATGAAATATTATTATGTTATTATTTAATGTTGGAAATATAGATTTCTGTTCGCAAATGGGGCAAGAATGCCAGCATCAACAAGAAATAATAAATCCTATATGTTTTTTCTTATTATTAATATTTTTGGTTCAAAGAAGCAAGAATATCATTCAAGCATACTCTTTCACCTTTCACGTAAATGTATATGTCTCCGTTCTGCATAACCTCGAATGCGTTTTTCCTATCGCTTTCGCTTGTTCCGTTACCGATTGAGAAAAGTGTATTTCCTTCATCTCCGAAGGTGTCATTTGCCTTGTTTGACTTGTTGTATTCACCTAATGCGTGTTCTGAACGGTTATTGGCAACAGTATTCTGACCTTCTGAGAAAGAATATGCTCCGTTTGCTTTTTGTGTGTCTCCTACAAGAACTGCTGAGTTATTTCCTTGTCCGTTTTTCACGATTGATGAAGAACCGTCATTCAAGTTTATTTTGACAATCTCTTGGTTGTTTTGGAAGAATGTGACAAGTTTGCTCTCTTCATCCTTTTCTGCTGTAACCTTTGATTTTCCCAACACCTCTTCCAAGGCTGCATTTACTGTAGTAGATGATAAGGTAGTGCCTGATTCCCTATGTATTTCCACATTTCCATTCGGATTAGTAATGCTTGTAGCTTTTATTTCATTGAATGTAGGATTTCCACCAATCATGGCATACTTTGACATGTCTACAGAGAAGCCATTTGGTACATCATCATGATGAGGTGTGTTCCTTGCAACTTGTTGGTTGAATGTGAAGTTAATTCGTGACTTGTTTTCAGTTAGATTTGTTTCCTCAACTTCTCCCTTGTATGGAAATACTTCCTTGCGTTCCATCCAATCAACCAATGTGTCATCATCTGAGAACCTTACAACACTTCCGTTGTTCTTCTTTGTTGAAATAAAAGACATATTGTCTGAATAATTCACAGCCAACTCTCCATATTCAAGATTGTCTGACTTAGGCTGCTTGTCATACACGTTACTGTGGATGTGTATGAGTTTTTTTCTATCTTTTGACATTGATACTATTTAGTATTTTTTTACGTTATGTATAATTGTATTTTCCCTATCTAATGTATAGCCCACGAAGCATCTGTTCAAAGAGCAATCTAGTGATTTTTGATTCGTCAGAATTCTCTTTTGACCTTTCATCTTCAATCATATCTGATATGTCGACCACTCTCCGTATGGCTTCTTTGTTGAATTCGTTTACTACATCGTAACTCATTTATTTTCTTCTTTTAGGAATTGATATTGAACCACATGAGCCGTCATGTCTTTTTAGTGCTGGTGACATATCAACGCTTGTCATTCCATTACTTGTCTTATCACCCTTTGGAGAATACATATTTCTTCTTTGAACACCTCCGAATGGCACGTCAAATGCACCTTGACGGTCAGCCGAGTCACTTGTGGCTCCAGCTGTTGCACCGCCACCCATCGCACCATCCTCATTAAGATAGTCGTTTATTGTCTCCATGATTATATGATGTAACAGTGATTCGTCTAATATTTTTCTTATCATTAATATAGTAGTTAATATTATTAATAATAAATATAATAAAAAGTTGTTATTTTGGTGAATTATTTATGTCATTTTCAAAAAAAATCCCAAGAACTGAATATCGCAAAATCAGCTCTTGGTATTCTCAACAATCTATGAACCATGCAGATTAATCTCGTCTAGTTTCTCGCTATGGTATAGCTTTCTTATCTTATCCTTGAAGTTTTTCTTTGGAACCTTATACGATAAATGATACCTAGATTCCTTCTTTCCGCTTTCATCATTTATAGGTTCATCTATGTCCTCACTCTTCTTAACTATTCCGAACTGTACAAGAAGATGCCTTAGCTTGCCATTTGGGAATCCGTTTGATACGAGAAGCTCACTAGGTCTAGTATCTATTGGGCTATTAAGAAGACCTCTTATGAACTTTATGAGTTCATTGTAGAACTTTAGGAACGTCAGTGGCTTCTTGCTTGCAAGCATCTCGATTGATGATTCTTTAAGATATACCTTTCTCATTTATCTTGTAACTCCGTTTTTCCATGTGCTGCTACGGTTCCACAATGTCTTGTACAAGTCCTCTATCACGTCGGCTGCAACCTTCCTTACTGCGGACTTGAAGTCACTTGAATCGTAGGATGAAGACAGCTTCCTTGATATTGCGCTGTCAACGTCACTTCTCGTAAGCTCTTCTGTTACCAACTGCATAAGCATGTTGCTGTCAAGCCTCTCTATTCCTTCGTTCTCCTTGTGGTTCCATTTCTTTGCGTTCTGGGCAAATATGGCACGCTTCCTTGTCAACGGATTCTTTGAATGAGTAAGTTCCTCCGTTGATTTTCCACTTCTTTTCTTTGTGGCTGTGAACTTTCCTTTGTTCTTTGGATTTATCTCAATATTACTCATTGTGCTTATATGTTGTTTTATCAGCTGTTCGACCAATTCGATTGGTCATTTGGTTCTATTCCTTCTCTTCTTATCAGATAACCTTTAGTCAGAATCGCATATATATGTGCTTTATTTTCGTTCTAAGGCATTTTCTTTTCATAAGTGATAACTTTATCGTCTTGGTGATTTTATCGCCTTATATCGCAATTATTCTATTCTGAATATATCCATTGCGTATTCATGTCGTTGTTCCCATAAGTCATCGTTCTTATATGGGAATGGAGCATTGACTCTTTCGTCTATAAAATCCCAATAATTCAAGTCTTTTGTTTCAATCGAGAATGTAATTCCGTACATTTCAAACAAATCTTGGAAGGTAAGCCCTATCTTTCCGAATATTGAATCTATATCACCCAATGTGATATTCTTGTGCGCTAGGTTCTTGCAGTATTTTGTGAATGTATATTCTCCACCTCTTACCTTGTCAATCAGTCCGTTTCTTACCATTTCATCTATGATATTCTCAAAGAAATAATATCTGTCACTTAATCTTTCCTTCATACCTAAAATGTACCAAAAGTCAACGTTCTTCTCATCTGTTATATCAAATTTATAATAACCAGTTTCTAATATGGTAAAGGTTCTTCTTGATTCAGTATCTATCTTTGACTCTTTCTTTGAGTTTCCTTCTTTAATCTTTATGTACATGTCTCTGAATGACTTATACCCTAGCTTTCTCATGCTTGATGTCATGAAATGTAATACTTCTTGACCTTGTCTCGTTGGATTCTTTGATATGTTCTGTGCAGAAACTTTTAATGAAGTTATGCAATCTTCTATGTTTACACCCCATCTATATGATGAAATCTTTTTTATGACATCTCTCTTGTATTTCCCTAAATTACCGTCCTCTAGAATATTGCTTACCAATTTGAATTTTTTATTCGTGTCACGTTCATTTATAGTAAGTAACATTAGATAGCTTGAAAGAAGCTCTATATAATAACTTTGTCCAATGGTTGATAATGTGTTACGTAAGTCTATTCTGCTTTCTATACTATCATCATCTTGTATTTCCTTGTTTACTGTGTTTTCGCTCTGCATGATAAAATCCTTCATATTGTCATACACGAATACAAATTTTGAAAAAGAAAGATGTCTTGCATATACTATATCGTCCTTGTTTTCGCTATCCCTATCAATCAATATGTCAACTCTTGTTATGTATTTGTTGATGTTTTCAATTATCGGCTTATTGGTCTGTATTCTGTCCTCAATCTCATTAAAAACATGGTGTTGTATATCATCAGGAATTATTTGTTCCTTCTTGTATATCTTCCCATCAAATCTTGCATACAATGGAGAATCTTCTCTAGGATATTTGAAATCGTATTTATACACTCCGTCCATATCTTTCGCATCAACATTGTCATTTCCGTCATATGGAACGTATCTGTATGCCTTCTGATTGGTTACGTCTTTCATGTATTTTCTCTTGTTAGTCAATGAGTCATTGTTCCAATAGTCAACAGGTCTTCCGTTAAAGTTATTGTTCAATTTATCTCCATCAAATTCAATTCTAGCAAATGACTTTCTCTTATACGAATTATATCCAAACCCTTCTTTAGGAGATTTCACTCTAGTGAATGATACATAAAACTTATATTTGTCGCTATAGTCATCAGCTGATGTCGCCAAGCTTGACTGGCAGAACATTTCATTCGTCTTTAATATATTGAACACACTTTTTATTGACGTAAAATGATAAACCTTTGATGAAAGAGCTTCCTTCATCAAGAACTTGTCAAGTGATTCCTTAATTAAATTATTTAATATATTCGGAAATATCTTCATTTATTATTTCAGTCGTTATTATAATATAAATATAAAGGTCATATTATCTTTTCACTGACAATATGACCTTTATTCATTAATTATTCATCTCCCTTGTTATCATAGGCTTTCTTGAGTTTTACCATCAAGTCACCTTCTTGTGTTATGGAATCTTTCCAGTTTCCGAATGCATCAGAAATCTTTCCGATTGTTCTAGTGTTTGTATCTGTAAGCTGTGTTGCATCACACCATATGAAGCATCCGTTTCCACTAGGCTCGTTGTACCTGAATTGGAATGACAGATTCAATGAAGGTATCTTTCCGTTCAATGTCATGTCTTGTGCGTTTGGATAGAACTTCAATGCGTCATCTTCAAAAGTCACGTTATCGTTTATAGTCTTCTTGATAGCTTCCTCTTGTGATGTTCTTATATCTCCGAATTGTGGGGTATTTTTCTTGATTGTAAGTGATTTTGAATGTGTTGACTGCATATCCTCATCCTCTTTCAAGATTTTTTTTTTACCAACAGCTTCTTCCATGAGTATTTTTGCAACAGACAAGAAATTATCATTCTCCTTGCTTTCGAATGCAAGTTCCTTCTGTGCCTTTACTTCCTCATCTACTCTATGCTTTCTTAGTACATCGAGCATCTTTTTAGTTATAGACCTTTCTCCCATTACCAATCCATCTCTACTCCATTCCAAGAATATCCGAACATATGGCTGTCAAATCGTTTCGTCTCAACCTTCTCTTCATTGACATTCTTATTAGTATCTTCAACGGTAGGCTTTACCTCATCAACTTTATCGTTAACAGCTTTGGTGTTTTCGAGTTCAGCATCTTTTGCCTCGGTAATAACCTCTTCCTTAATTTCCTCAATAGTCTTTGGTTCTTCAACTACAGCTTCTTGAGAACCCTTCTTTGTTGTATTTTTTCTTGCCATTAAAAATCAATTTCTTAATATAATTATCAAGCTTTTCGGAATTTTCCTTCAGCCATTGCAACCATCCTGACTTTATCTAATGCTTCTATCTTTATCTGCCTAACTCTCTCACTAGATATATGGTACTTCTTTCCGATTTCTTGGAATGTAAGTGGCTTTTGACCACCAAGACCATATGTGAACTCCATTATATTCTTCTCCTTATCATTAAGAACGCATAGGAGTTCATCTATTATCTTATCCTTTCCGTCGTCAAAATCTTCATCTTCAATTTCATAAAGTTTAGATTTTGTTACTATCTTTGTATCGTTTTTCTTTGCAGTATCTTGCAAGTCTTCAATTAGCGTCAAGTCTGCTCTAGAATAGTTTTTCCTTATGCTTGCAGACATGTATTCCCTAATCCAATATACAGCATAAGTGATGAATTTTACATCCTTTGTCGTGTCAAATTTCTCTATTGCCTTAACCAAGCCTAGATTCCCCTCTGAGATAAGGTCAGAGATTGGAATACCTTTTCCTGCATATTTCCTCGCAATATTGAATACAAATCTCAAGTTGGACTCAATTATCTTGTTTCTTGCGTCAACGTCTCCTTCCTTTGATTTCAATATGAGTTCCTTTTCCCTTATGAAGGGGATTGGCTCACATTTCTTTAAATCTCTATAATATATTTTTACATTATCTGTATAGTCATTTTGAAATGTCCCCATTAATAAAACGAACCAATTAATCTATATTATTTTCTATCTAATTCAATTCTTGATATGTTATTCTCTTTTGTTATGATGAAATTATTTGAACACCAGTCCTTTATTTCGTCATTATGGCTTATAAGCAATATAAGTTCATAATCCTTTGAAATCTTCTCAAGCAGACATTTCATGTTGTCATAATTAGCCTTTGCTGTCCTACCCCAAATCTCATCCATTGTAAGAATGCTTCCCTTCGGCATTGTTGACATTTCAGCAAGTACTGCTCTTAGTGCCAATGCTGATGCAGTAAGCTCGAATCCGCTTCCGCTAGCCAAATCAGAATACACACCATCCTTAATTAAATAGAAATTAACATCATTTTTGTTATTTATCCCTACTTCAACCTCGAAATCGCATACGTCACTCAAGAGCTGCTTGAGCCTTGAATTGATTAACGGAAGTACATCCCTAAGAACCATCTTGGAAATACCGTCTTTTCCTACCATTTCAAGATATATTTTCCAGTTTCTTATATACGTTCTTTCTTCCTTAATCTTATCTATGAGCTTGTTTCTAGTATCAATCTGTTCATGGTCATACTGTATTTCCATCTCATTTCTTGCGATTGATGACAATAATGTTTCTTTACACTGCTTCTTGTTCGTTATGTACACATCGTTATTCCTTATCTGTATGTCTATCTCGTTGTTCTTGTCAATAGAAGCACTGTTCTTCTCGTATTCTTTCTTTAACGTCATATTTTCCTTGTATTCATTCCTAAGACGCTCAACATTAACCTCTAGTGCAGACTTCTTTATTGTGAGCTGAGACTTTGTTGTGTACAGATTCCTATTTGTTTTTAATCCTTCAAATGATTCTTCAAGCTTTACCAGCTCACTTCTCTTTGTCTTTCCTTCACTTATTATATTATTAATATCTTCGGAAAGCTCTTTGATTTTTGCAGAATTATCGACCCCATCTAACTTCTTTCCACAAGTAGGACAATATTCACTTGATTTTAGGTGCTGCATGTTATGATTCAGCGTCTTATACCTTTCACCTATCACAGCTAACTCATTCTTCAATTTTGTTATATTTTCTTGAAGAGAGTCAAATTCTTCTACTGAAAACTGGATTTCTCCGATTCTGTCTATTTCTTCGTTTATTTTATCAATCTCACTCTTCTTTGCCTTTCCTTCACTTATTGATTTCTCAATCTTTGATGTCAATGTAGTTATATCAACTTTCAGCAATGATTCATCAATCTGTGACTTGGATTGCAACAATGAAGCCTTGTTTCTCTCTAGATTTTCTATATCGTTGCCTATTTTCTCCAACTCCAATGACGATTTTTTGTTGGTATCCTCTAAATTCTTGATATTTAGAGTGAATGCAGCGTTTTCTTGAAGCAATGTTTCTTCATTATATTGGTTTGATATGAGTTTTGTCTTGATTTCTGAATTGAACGTCTCTCTAGCCAATGCATCCTTCTGCTCTAGTGGAAGAAGACCTATCCATCTTGACAAGAGCCTGCCTCTTTCTGCTTCCTTCTTGTCAACCAAATCATCTAAAGTCCTGTCTGTTACTGACATAATCAAGTCGAAATCACTCTCATTTCCAATAGCATCCTTTATGGCTTTATTAGTCTTTGAGGTGTTTTCTTCTTGCATATTATCAGAATACTCATCAAGAGCCTCAACATTATCACCTACTAGTCTATAGTATTCTACTTTCTGTGTTGTTTTGCTCTTTGCTGTTCTTTTGTCAAGAGAAGGTCTAGAAAGCTTTCTCTTGATAATATAATCTATTCCGTCAATGCATATGCACCCTTCAACAAGGACACTTGTTGCATCTTGTATATGCTTGTTGAAAATCTTATCTTGCGTCTTTACCTTTGATACGTTTCCAAATAGTAGGAAATGAAACAAATCAATGGCAAATGTTGTCTTTCCTCCTTGATTTGCAGGATTACTGCTTACCAAAGCAAGCCCCTTAACGTCTCTAAAATCAAAATAGTTGTCGGCTCCATAAGAGAGAAAATTGCTCCATCTAATCCACTTGATGCTATATTTCCTATATTTATCGTAAATTTTGTAATCAATTCTTCCATTAATACTCGCATCTATTTTCTTAATTAATTCAAAGTCACAGTCTGTTATATTGTTTATCTTGATATACTTTTCAAATAACTTTACTTGAAACTTTGGGTCTTGAATGTTTTCTATTATATCGTTGTTTATTGCAATTTTTTCACCGCTGTCATTTATTGTTATGAATTCTGGAATAACCTTTATTCTATCCTTCGGCAACGAATACTTTGCGCTTACCTTTGATAAAAGTGAGTTTTCCCTTTCCTTTGAGTAATCATACGGTGAAACATTCCAATGTATAGCAACTTTTGACTTTCTTCTTATGTCAATCATTTTTCTTTATCGTCTTTTTCACAACCCTTACTTTTCTAACTTTTTTTATGTTTTCGCTTTTAACAGCTTCTTGTTCTTTCTTTTCTGTATCTTCACCATTTTCCATCTTTATTTTATCTAATGGAGAATTACCGAATTTTTCAATTGAAAATCCTTTCATTAAGCATTTAATACTGAATTCTTCGATATTATCAATTGAATTAAGAGAACAATATTCATTTATCTGTTTAGAAATAATAGGAGGTATTGATATTGTCATTACAGTATTCCTTTATCTTCTAGCATCTTACGTATTTTAACCCAATCAACAAAAGGTCTTTCACTTATCTTTTTATCTTCTTTCAATGGGCATCCCAAGGCTTGGTCATCAATATAGATATCAGCATGTACCTTCCTAGAATCACTCCAGTCTTGAGATGGGTTCTCATTGATTCCGTAAAGTTCAATCTTATTATCCTTGCACCATTTTACTGCATCGTCTAAGAACTCCTTATCTCTCATCGTATACAGGATAATCTTAACTCCTTTCTTTACTAAATCTCTACAAACTTCAGCTGAACCTATATCTTTACCGACTAACGGAAAATTCCAACTAACAAGACATCCGTCAAAATCAATTCCAATTGTCATTATTTAATTATTTTTATAGTTTATTAACAATGCAAAGATATATAAAATATATTAAA
>ENA-ORMS01002164-ORMS01002164.1-human-gut-metagenome-genome-assembly--contig:-NODE-2164-length-14473-cov-4.935844_pt1 | contig 14473 bp, 10 predicted proteins | sample MGYA00242104_ERZ508997 | MGnify/ENA primary metagenome ERZ508997 (study PRJEB26280, sample SAMEA2338704) | human gut metagenome | biome: human gut; feature: human-associated habitat; material: faeces... | reverse complement strand
TAAGCTGCAGCCATTGTGAGTTATTAAAAACGGCAGAACAGATGATCATCGCAATAATACTACTGATTTTACGTTTTTTTCAAAGAAAGGGTTTGTGCAATAGTGACTTAAAAGCTAAAAGCACTACCTTTGTAAATAACATCAAAATGAGCTATAATGAAAGAAAACAATATAACAGTAGATAAAGCTGTCCAAACCATAAAAGGGGCTATTTTGCGAGCTCAAGCACAAGCGAGTCAGTCAAGTAATGCCATACAATTGTCTTTATATTATGGTATAGGACGTTATGTGTCTATCAATTTACAGCAAGCACATTGGGGCGCAAAGGCTCTTGATACTATTAGTGACAGGCTGCAACGTGAATTGCCAGGATTAAGAGGTTTTTCTTCTGGTAACTTGAAGAAAATGCGTATCTTCTATGAGGAATGGCAATGCCTTTCAATTGGTTCGCCATTGGCGAACCAATTACAACAGCTTGAAAATAAGATAGAAGAAGGTGCTGAAATAGGAGAAAGGACACTTCTTTGTATTAACAGGCCTATAGAGTCAGCAGACTTACGTATAGAAGATTTCGTGGGCATCAGTTTTACTCATCATATGGAAATTTTGCATAAAACTACCACTTTAGATGAGCGCATCTACTATATACATCAAGTGAACCTGCTTCATTGGAACAAGTACGTATTACGGAAATACTTATCAGATGATCTATATCACCATCAAGGCAATATGCCTAACAATTTTCCAAAAGCGATAATTCATTAAAATTAACAGGATGAGATTCATTGTTTTATTTATTACGATATTATTATGTTCGAACACGATTAAGGCTCAAAGGCTATATAGTGAGAGTGGCGATTTTTATGAGAAATCAAAGAGGAGTGTTGTTGATCATGCCAAGTTGGGAGTATTTTATGAATTAAAGTTCCGCAAAGATTCTACCAAGTTGAATGATTATACTGAAGCGCAAACAGTATTGATGGTTTCAGATAAGCACTTACTTTTTAGTGATTATAATCGATTGGCATTCGATTCAATAAATGACTATTTAGCCAGTAGCAAACAAAATAAAAAGGACCAAAAGGCTCGTGAAGAATGGATGCAAGCTATTAAAAAATGGACTTTTTTCTTTGTTACGCTAACTGATTTAGAAGAACAAAAAACCACGGTACAGACTTACGATGTATTGCGAAGCTACGAGTACACTTACCCAACGCCTCAAATGGACTGGCAATTGGTATCCGGGGATTCTATAATAAATCAAAGAGCTTGCAAAAAGGCCATTTGTTCTTTTGCCGGTCGAAATTATATTGCATGGTACACTGAAACGATAGCACTTCCTTACGGACCTTATCTTTTTACAGGATTGCCTGGGCTGATCATGGAAATCCATGACGAAGGTCGCAATTGGATTTTTACAAATAATGGGGTCGGAAAGATGCCTCAATACAGTGACATGTATCTTTATAAAAAAATGTATATTAAAGATTTGATTGTAACCACACGCGAGAATGCCCTGACCGGTTATCGGAATGATATTGAGGATTTTGATAATCTGAGTATTGAGATTTACAAGGTAAGGGTTGAAAAGAACGGCCAAATGGTTACTCCGGAAGCAAACAAGCCGAAACGTCCCAGTAATATGCTTGAATTACAATGGTAAAGAATTTTAAAATATTATTTATGCTATTTCTGTTTCCCTTGTCTGTATGGGCACAGGAAACAGAAGTCGTTTTTAAGGGTATTGTTACGAATACAGAAGGCATTGGCGTTGCTAATGTATTATGTAAGGCATTAAGTGCCACGGATTCTTTACTGGCTTATGGTATCACCCAAAGCAACGGACATTTTCATTTGCAATACAAGAAGAATGTAAATAAACTGACATTCTCGAAAATGGGCTATGCCACACAAATCATTTCAGTTCAAAAGGATAAATATCAATATACCGTTCAGTTAGAAAAAAAACCTTATGAGCTTGATGAAGTTGTAGTGAAAGAGGTCCCTATAACTCGCAAAAAAGATACGCTTGACTATTATGTAGAGTCTTTTCGTCAGAAAGAGGACTATAGCATTGAGGATGTGCTCAAACGCATGCCGGGTATTGATGTGACGACTTCAGGACAAATTCTGTATCAGGGTAGCAGCATCAATAAACTGAACATTGAGGGATTAGACCTTATGGGTGATCAATACAACCAAGCCACTCAGAATATGCCAGCTGAGGCCGTATCCACGATTCAGGTTATGGAAAATAATCAGCCCATCCGTGCCTTGGAAGGAAAAATTCATAGTAATCATGCGACACTCAATATAAGGTTAAAAAAGAACTATAAAATGCGCCCTTTTGGTGACGCAGAAGTGGGAGCCGGAGGAACGCCTGCTATATGGGACGGTAGTCTGACAGGGATTCAAGTGGCAAAGAAAAATCAAGTATTATTTACCGGAGCCTTAAACAACAGAGGTGCCTCATTGCGCAGCTTGCAAAATGGCATGTCGAACTTTACGGGCATTTATGCACAAGAGCAATTGCCTGCTCCTTTCCTCTATTCTACTACAACCCGCCGTCCACCCATTTCACCTATTTATTACTTGAACAACCGTTCCTATTTTGCCGGACTGAATTATATGCACGCTTTCACTCCTTATTCCACTTTACGTTTCAATCTGCTCTACAACCACGAAGGAGAAAACCGTGAGGATAGCACCCGAAGCGAGTATTATGCGGGCGACACAATCAGTATTTACGAAAACAATCGGCAAAAGAGCTGTGAAGATGTAGTAAAAGGACAGGTGCGTTACGAATTGAATGGCAAGAAGGTGTACGTGGAGAACGTCCTTTCGGGACAATGGCAGGATGTCAGCTCCTATAATCAAAATGTAACCAATTTAGGCTCTTTGGGAGAGGACATACATCGCAAACCTTATTTTATTCAGAATGTCGCCAATGTCAACCTGACCACCCCAAGTCGTATCTATAGTTTGGCTTCCATTGTGCGTACCTATCAGACGCGCGAGCGACTTTCTGATTATTGGACAGCAGATAACGAATACAAACGGCAGAGCTATTATCTGAATCATTGGTTTATGCGCCACCGGCTTTCCACGGCTTTCGATATAGCGGGCAATCCCTTGACGTTGGGTTACATTATAGAATACAAGCACAACCGACTACACGATACCCAACAGACGGCTACTTCGTCCTATTGGCTGCACACACTCGAACCATCGTATCAAATTCAGTGGAGCGGTGGAAACGTCGAACTACTTCTTCCTGTGGAATATACCATTTCCCGTTGTGGCTGGCGGAAAGAAAAAGAACAAAAAGTTCTTTTCTCTCCTTCGCTCGATTTCACTCAACAAATTAGTTATCTATTGCGAATGGAAACCTCGGTAGCCTATAACCAAAATGCTTCAAACGCCGATCCTTGGTTCAATGGAACGATGATGAACAACTACCGTACATTTACGACAGGCATCGACAGCCTTTCGGTGCAGCGTGTCGCGTTGGCGAATCTACGTCTGTCGTATCTGAACGCCATCACACTCTTTTCGTGGAATGTTTATGTCGGCTGGACGCGCAGTACTTCCGACCATTATCTTAAAAGTCTTTATATGCCCGATTATACGCTCTTTGTTCCAGTGTGGAACGACCGCACGAAAACTACCTGGAGCATGGCACTGTCATGTCGTAAGAACTTTCGCGATGCCCACATCAATTTGAGCGGACAAACCAATTATTCATATAATAAGGAGTTTGTGTCTCAAAACGAGGTGGAAGATTATTTGCGCTATCATGCCTTGCATGCTTCAGTCACGGCGCAATGGAGCGGACTGACATGGTTCCAGCCCAAACTCACCATGGCCGGAAATATCAGTTGGAAAAAGCCTGATGTCTTCTCTGTAACTGACAATCTGCTGAAAAATGCCTATTATTCCTTAACAATGGATTTCTATCCTATCAGTAAACTCCGGCTGTATGCCGACTTTTCGCAATCGGTCTTCGAAATAGTCCGTAACCATTACTCTATTAACAGTTTTTTGAATGCCGGTATGCGCTACGATTTCAATTCTCGCTGGTCTGCAAGTGCAAATATCAACAATCTGTTTAACCGCAAAGACTACGAAGTTTCGCTTTATCAAAAAGCCAATTTTCAATACTACCGCGTACCGCTGCGTGGTCGTGAGTTTATGATTTCGCTACGGCTTAAATATTAAGATAAAGGCCTATTTAACCCAAATCCTTTAATTTTTGTTGCAAAATATCTATGATTATGAGGATGGCATAGCCAAAATGAGATGGGAGGTTAATCCTGATGGTATGTATTATCGTGATGAGGATGGTTTTGGCAAGACTGACGATGAAGAACAGAACCTATTCCACAATCGCTTTATGGAAGGGGCTTTCTGAGAAATATAATATTATCTAAAAAAAACAGCAAACTTCGCTCTTTTCTTCTCTTTTTAGTATCTTTGCAGCGAATTATGCCCTGAGGCATCGTAAAGAAAGTAAAATCATACATTTAAGTTTTAAAACAATAATGAAACAGTACAAATTGGTGGACAATATCTTCGGATGGGTCGCTTTCCTTATTGCGGCCTTCGTGTATTGCTCCACAATTGAGCCGACAGCCAGTTTCTGGGACTGTCCTGAGTTTATCACAACTGCCTACAAGCAGGAAATCGGTCACCCTCCTGGGGCACCTTTCTTCATGCTCTTAGGTAATTTCTTTACTCATTTTGCCAGCGATACCACACAAGTCGCCAAGATGGTGAACACGATGAGCGCTCTGCTGAGTGCCGTCTGCATCATGTTCCTCTTCTGGACCATCACCCACTTGGCACGCAAGCTCATCATCGGCGACTGGAAAGAGATGACCACCGCCAAGATGGTAGGCATCGAGGCATCGGGTATGGTGGGAGCACTCATCTATACCTTCAGCGATACCTTCTGGTTCTCGGCTGTAGAGGGTGAGGTATATGCTTTCTCATCTGCCTTTACTGCCGTGGTTTTCTGGCTTATCCTGAAATGGGAAGACCATGCCGACGAGCCTCACAGCGACCGATGGCTGGTACTCATCGCCTATATGACAGGCCTCAGCATCGGTGTTCACCTGCTCAACCTGCTCTGCATCCCTGCCATCGTATTGGTATATTACTACAAGAAGGTGCCACATGCCAACCTCAAGGGCTCGCTCCTGGCGCTGTTCGTTTCTTTCCTGGTAGTCGTTGCCGTGCTCTATGGAGTGGTGCCTGGTATCATCACCGTGGGCGGATGGTTTGAGCTGTTCTTCGTCAACACCTTAGGCTGCCCATTCAATACGGGTGAGATCGTATATATCATCTGCTTGGTGGTTTCGGTCATCTGGGGTATCTACGAGACCTACAATGCCACTGACAAGAACGAGAAGCGACAGAACCTTGCCTTCGTCTTGGGCTTCGGCATGCTCGGAATCCCCTTCTACGGATATGGATGGAGCGCTGCCATCACAGGTATCGCGGTGCTCATCGTACTGTGGTTTGTACTGGGTTACAAGCGCAAGAAGGAAGTTGTGGTTAAGAACGACGAGACTACCGGACTCACCAAGACCAAAGTGCAGCTCCTGCCTCTCATCTCAGCCCGCGTGAAGAACACAGCCCTGCTGTGCATGCTGATGCTGATGATCGGTTACTCAAGCTATGCCCTCATCGTGATCCGCTCGGCTGCCAACCCTCCTATGGACCAGAACTCGCCAGAGGATATCTTCACCCTTGGCAGCTATCTGAGCCGTGACCAGTATGGCGACCGTCCTCTGTTCTACGGACAGGCCTATACCTCACAGGTGGCACTCGAGGTAGATGGCGACATGTGCAAACCGGTGATGACCGAGGGTGCTCCCGTATACCAGCGCAAGGAGAAAGCCAGCAAGGACGAGAAGGACTCATACTTCGTAGTGAGCCACAAGAATAAATATAAGTATGCGCAGAATATGTTCTTCCCACGTATGTATGATGCCGCTCACGCACAGGCATACGAAGACTGGATGGGTGGCGTCAACGGAACAGAAGTTCCTTTCGACCGTTGCGGTGAGAACATGACAGTAAAGGTTCCATCACAGTGGGACAACATACGCTTCTTCCTCTCCTACCAGTGCAACTTCATGTACTGGCGCTACTTCATGTGGAACTTTGCCGGACGACAGAACGACATCCAGGGCAACGGCGAGCCTGAGCATGGCAACTGGATTACGGGCATTCCGTTTATCGACAACGCCATGTTGGGCGACCAGAGCAAGTTGCCTGATGACCTGAAGGAGAATAAGGGACACAACGTGTTCTACTGCATGCCTCTGATATTGGGTCTCATCGGTCTCTTCTGGCAGGCATGGTACACCCGCAAGCGCAAGGTGGTGAAGAACGGAAAGGAGACAGAGGAGTTGCTGCCTATAGGTATCCAGCAGTTCTGGGTGGTGTTCTTCCTCTTCTTCATGACAGGTCTTGCCATCGTGATTTATCTGAACCAGGTGCCTATGCAGCCTCGTGAGCGCGACTACGCCTATGCCGGCTCGTTCTATGCCTTTGCCATCTGGTGTGGCCTGGGCGTACTGGCTATCCTCGACCTGCTGAAAGATCATGCCAAATTGAGCGGTACTGCCGTAGCAGCCATCGTGGCAGTCATCACACTCCTTGTACCTATACAAATGGCTTCGCAGACATGGGATGACCATGACCGCAGCGGTCGTTACACCTGTCGCGATTTCGGTCAGAACTATCTCATGACGCTGCAAGACAAGGGCAACCCGATTATCTTTACCAATGGTGACAACGATACCTTCCCCCTTTGGTATAACCAAGAGACCGAGGGTGTGCGCACAGACGCACGCGTGTGCAACCTTAGCTACGTCAACACCGATTGGTATATTGACCAGATGAAGCGTCCTGCATACAACTCTCCTTCGCTGCCTATCACATGGCCGCGTCTTGACTTCTGTTCAGGCACAAACGAATATGTTCGTGTGCAGCCAGAACTTAAGGAGCAGGTTCTTCAGTTCTATAAAGAGAACCCGGAGGAAGCCAAGCAGCAGTTTGGTGATGATCCGTTTGAGGTGCGCAACGTCATGAAATATTGGGTGCGCTCAAAGAATGCCGACATGCACGTCATTCCTACCGACACTCTCTATCTTGACATCGACAAGGAGGCTGTGAAGCGTAGCGGCATGATGATGGCCAGCGACACCATTCCTGACCGCATGGTTATCTCTCTGAAGGGCAAGTCGGCTCTCTACAAGGGCGAACTTATGATGCTTGAGATTGTATCGCAGGCCAACTGGACACGTCCTGTTTATGTGGCAACGACCGTTGGTTCTGACAACTATCTCAACCTTGGCGACAACTTCGTTCGTGAGGGATTGGCCAACCGCATAACGCCGTTCACCACAAATGCTCCTGGTGCAAAGAACTTTGACACCGAGAAGACATATAACAATGTTATGAACCGTTACAAGTGGGGCGGTCTGGAACAAAAGGGTCTTTACATTGACGAGACCGTGATGCGCATGTGCTACACCCACCGTCACCTTATGGCTGATCTCGCCTTGCAACTTATTGCAGAGGGCAAGACAGACAAGGCGTTGAATGTGTTGCGCAAGTCGGAGAAAGTGTTGCCAAGCTACAATGTGCCCAACACTTATCTGTCTGGAGCTGCCGATCTGGCAAAGGCTTATGCCCTGCTTGGCAAGAAGAACGATGCCCAGCGCATTATCGATCAGGTATGGAAAGACAGTAAGCAGTATGCACAATGGTATGTCGGTCTTGAAGGCAACCTTTTCACCATGTCGCAGAATGATGTCCTGAAATATATCTATATCATGCAGGCAACTGCTGATGTGGAGGGTCTCATCAGTTCTACGAAGGCAGAGAAGATGCTGAGCGATATAAACGCCATTTATGTTTATTATCAGAAAAAAGGCGGTCAACCGTTTGAGCAGTAGTTCTTGACAGGAATAGTAACTGTAAGCAAGAAATAACTTTTAGAAGTAAAAGTAAAGATAATGATTATAGAACAACCAGCCAAATGGCTGAGATGGCTATTCCCCAAGGCGGCTTGGAGGATGGACCCGAAGGAGAAGGCGGTATATCTGACCTTTGATGACGGGCCCATCCCCGAGGCCACGCCGTTCATTCTCAAAACTCTTGAAGAATATGGAGTTAAGGCTACGTTCTTTATGGTGGGAGACAATGTGCGGAAATATCCTGATCTCTACAGACAGATCGTTGAGGCGGGACATCAAGTGGGTAACCACACGTTCCATCATCTTGGAGCGTTCAAGCACACAATAAAAACGTATCTTGATGATACGGAGCGTGCAAACGAACTTATTCATGCCCGCTATTTTAGACCACCGCATGGTTGCATGAGAATGAGCGAATATTGGCAACTCAGACGCAAGTACACTATCGTGATGTGGGACCTTGTAACCCGCGACTATTCAAAGTGGATGACGGCAGAGGATGTGCTTAACAATGTTAAACGCTATGCCCGTAATGGTTCTATTATAACCTTCCACGATTCGCTTAAGAGCGTTACGAAACTCCATTTCGCTCTTCCACAGTCGTTGCAATGGCTTAAGGAACAGGGATATGAGTTTAAAATATTCCCATAACAAGACTGTCTGATTTTTTATGATAGAGGCAATAGAGACATATCTTCATAAAACCATAAAATGTGGTCATGACGTTGTTTCCATTGTCTCTATTTTTTGCTCACTATAAAAAATACAGAAAACTGCCTAATGACCGATTGGGGTTTAATAATATAAAACAAAGTTTGATATGAAAGATAAAAACACAAAAGCCAATTTGTATAGTGCCCTTGCCGCATGTATGCGTGGCTTCTTCGAGGCTTTTGCCATGGGCGTCATCGATGATGCTTATGGTGATGATGCCAAGACAAAAGCATCAAAAATGGAACCTAAGAATGTTAAACAAGCCTTGCTCAACTATTATGGTGAGGTGGGTAAGATGTTCTTTGACCAGATGTTTTATACCATTGCACAGCTTACATACGACAATGTAGACGAGGCCGTAGAGCGTGTTAAAGCTGAGTGTGGCGAAGGAGCTACTGTTCCCGACTATATGCGTGTGGCTTGTCGTGAGCAGGCTGTTTATGAGGCTATGGTTGAAGAATATAAACGTAATTTCTCTGCCTTGCTCGCTGGTGGCATGCCATCGCCAAAGAGTCATATAGCCGATCGTGTGAAGGGCGACATGCTTGCAGCCTCTGACAGCGGTCAATGTCTGCGCCTTCTTGTAAGAGTGGTCATAAGGTCTTATGTCATGGGCTTACGTCTCTCGACAGACGGACGGCACCAGCTTAACCAAGCATCGCTTTTGCGTATACTTGCGGAGAATATAAATCTGCTGACCCATGACGATGTCATAACAGGCGATTTCGAAACCGTTGATCAGTTGCTTGCTCATGTGTGTGGTGGGGAAGAATCGTTTGCAATAATGTCGGATGAGATGAACAACGTGATGAACGATGTTATTGGTGGCGACGCTATATAGTGTGTCGGGCCTTCATTTCCAGATATCTGTTTACCACATCTGCTGACAGATTTTGAGGTGTGGTAAGCAGACTCTGTATGCCGTGGCGACGCAGTTGGGAAATGATGAGATGCTGTTCATTCATCATTTTCTCTACTATAACATGTTGATAATATTCTTCTGTTGTGTGTGCTTTTGTTTTTAGAAACTGCTGTTTCTCGTTGTCAATAAAGAAAACGAGGAGCACCCTATGACGCTTGTTTAGCATTTGCAGATAAGGCAGTTGGCGTTCCATGGCATGCAGACTGTCAAAACTGGTGTAGACAACAAGCAGAGACCGTTTTGACAATTGGTGGTTTACGGTAGCTGACATGTCGGCGAAATCGCTTTCATACCATTGTGATTGCTGCGAGTAGAGGGCATCGAGCAACTTTTCCATCTGTCCTTGTCGGCGTGATGGCGCAACAAACGTGTCGGTGTGGTCGTTGAAACACACCAGTCCGGCCTTGTCTGCTTTACGCACAGCTATATAGGAAAGCATCAATGCGGCGTTTATGGCATAGTCGAGAAGCGTCATGCCCTTAAACGACTGTTGCATGGCACGTCCCTTGTCTATTACGGACACAATCTGTTGTGAACGTTCTTCTTCATATACGTTCACCATCAGTTGGTTCCGACGCGCAGATGCTTTCCAGTTCATAGACCTATAGTTGTCGCCAGTAACATATTCTTTAATGTGCTCAAACTCGGTGTTGTTTCCTGCACGACGAACACGCTTGACCCCCATCTCTGTAAGACGGTTGCTAATGGCCAGTAGCTCATATTTATGCAGCATAAGATATGAGGGGTAAACCTTTACATCTTGCGGCTCGCCACATGTGTAGCGACGCTCGACAAGTTGTAACGGCGATGTGGCAAACACCCTTATGTGTCCGAACCCATAGACCCCTCGTTGTGTGGGACGCAGTTTATAAATCACGTTTTTACCTTCAAGCGGCGCAAGGCGAAGACGGAACACGATGTCACGGCGCTGAAAGACAAACGGTGTCTCGTCTATTATCTTTATTTTTAATGCCCATGCACTTGTGCTTTCCACGCGTATCCTTATCTCGTTGTCGTCGCCGTTTGACAGGCGTTCTGCCACTTGTCTTGTTGCGTGTATGGCGTGACGCGAATACATCATGATAAGGTCTGTAATTGTCATGAAGAGCAGAAACCACATGACGACACATCCCACCGTGTAGAGCGGTGGGTAGTAATTGCCTACAGTCATCATTACGATGGCTGTAATCATTATTGTGTAAAAACGGTTTGTAAGATACATTTTTCTATTTTGGTACTTCAACCATGTCGATTAATTTCTGCGCCACAACAACAGGGCTATAACCTTCCATCTCTGTCTCAGCCGTAAGCATCAGTCGGTGTTGCATGACGGGAGGTGCCACGGTCTTGATGTCGTCAGGTATGACAAAATCGCGGCCTTGCAACAACGCATAAGCCTTGGCACAACGGAGCATGTCTACCGATGCGCGTGGTGAACAACCCATATAAACCATTTTCGACTCGCGGCTCTGGGCAACAATTTGGGCAATGTAGCGCAACAACGAGTGGTCCACCACTACATTGTCCATCATGCCTCGCAACTCTAACAGCTGATCTTTGGTAATGGCAGGTTTGACATCGTCTAAACGTGCGAACGATGTATGGGCATTGTGTCGGCTTAATATTTCCACCTCCTCGTCAACAGAAGGATAGCCCATCGTTATTTTCATGATGAAGCGGTCGAGTTGTGCCTCAGGCAGACGATAGGTGCCTTCCTGTTCAACGGGGTTTTGGGTGGCTATTATTGAGTAGATGCCGCCCATCTTGTAAGATGTGCCGTCAATGGTAGCTTGACGTTCTTCCATAACCTCAAACAGGGCTGCTTGTGTTTTGGCAGGAGCACGATTGATCTCGTCTGCAAGAATGATGTCTGCAAACACAGGGCCTGCATGGAAATCAAACTCTTGGGTTTTCATGTTGAAAACGGATGTGCCAAGAACATCGCTTGGCATGAGGTCGGGGGTAAACTGTATGCGTGAAAACCGTGCGTCGATGAGTCGTGACACCAGTCGTGCAAGCAAGGTCTTTGCCACTCCTGGCACACCCTCCAACAGCACATGTCCGTCGGCGATGATTGATGTTAGAACCATGTCTACAGCTTTGGTCTGTCCAACAATTATGTCGGATATATGTTGTCTTATTTCATCCATCTTGTGGGTGAACTCGGTCAAATCGGTTCTTGTTTCCATTGTATCTTTAATTTATATTATCGTGTTTTTGGTGCTTTTATCTATAATGAGTTTTATTGTTGTTTGCCATAAACTCTTATATTTGTTTCATGATCTCATCCATACAGTTGATGGCCCACTTCATCTCGTGCTCGTCGATGGTGCCTTCAGTACAATAGTCCAAACGCAATCGCAGCAGGTCTTCCTTCACGTTTTCTTCTTTCAATGATGTGCGTCGTGCTATAAGGCGTGCTGCATCGGGTGGTAGCTTGTGCTCAAGAATATCAACCTGAAGAGTTGTGCGCAGACGCTCGGCAAAGAACGTGAACTTCTTTCGCAGAAGGTCTGCATTGTCACCACGATGATAATAAAGTGTACCTATGAGTTTTGCAAACTCTAATGTGTGGTTCTTGGGTGGAGAAACGACAGGGATGATTCGTTGTCTGCGGCGTGCTTTAAACACACAGAAGAGGACGAGCGCGAAGACTGTAAGATACCAAGCGTGGCGCAAAGGTTTTTTGTTGAGAACGTATCGCATGGGTGACAGTTCTGCTTCATAATCAGATGTCGTTTTCGTGTATGCTGTTGTGCGGATGACGGGGCGATCAGCTATCTGCGTCATCAGTCGCATGACAACAGGTAAAAGTTGACGGTCGAGCACGCCATAATTGGTGAAAGCTAATGGCATGGCGACAACAGTAAGCTTACCGTTCCCTATTGATCGGGTGACAGCAACAGGTGTCTTTTGGGTGATATTCTCATTTAAAACATGTCCAAGCCATTCGGCGCTGTCGTTATATTCTTTTAGCTTGTTCTTCTTCCGCATCTCCTTTTTGCGTGCAACATAATATCTGAAATATTGGTTCTGTTCTTCAGGAACTATGGTTTCAGAATATTTCCATAAAAGAGAGTCAAATTTCACCGTTCCACACATGCGTCGGTCAACAATCACCGATCCGCCAGATATGCTGTTGAACGAGCTGGCTTGCATTGGTGGGTATGTTGTGTCAGGATTGCGCCAAAAGAGAGTGTCATAGCTTTCATAGGCATTCATTCCACGAAGAAAATTTTTAATGTTCTCCACGTTAAAATAGATGCTACCATTGTATGACAAGCCATAGTTGTAGGCAATGGTTGAGTCGGTTCTGGCATCGGCCGACTGAAGCACAGCAATCATGACATGTGAGCCACGACGTAGCAGACTGTCCATGGAGCGTAGGTCTATAGCGTTAAGGCTCATAAGATCACACAACACCAAGAGGTTGCTGTTGCGCATCTTCTTGTCATTGTTTATCTGAGTGAACGTCTTGCGTAAGACGGCATAACCGCGCGGCATCGATTCTGTCATGATGCTGTCAAACACATAGCATCCGAATGGTTGGCGGTCGTTATGTGAGAATGATGCCTCCCACACAAATCGTCGCGGCATGCGTTGGCCTAAAGCAAAACACACAAGCACGAAGACTGTAATGAACAGAACATATTTATGTGAGCCTTTCATTCAGTACCTCCTTTCTCCTTGGTTGTTGTCATGGTTTGCACCGTGGCGTTAGCTTCTGCTTTTTGGGCAATCTCAATCTCCTCTATCGTTGCTTTGCTGTCAGCCATTGCAGCATCTGTTGTTGAGGCATCTGCATCATAGCCACCATAGCGTATGCGTACAAATGTTGTTGTGAGGTGGTGGAACGGTCGCCCATTATATTCGTTTAAATATTGTGATGGTGTCTTTGCCGGTTGCCAGTCTATCTTGCCTGCGTCGCTCAGATGGCGTAATGTCTGTAGATAAACAAGTCGCACGGCTTCGCGATAATTGCCAACCTTTAGAGCTTGGTCTATTGTGGAAGGGAAATCTATTCCATATATATTGTCTTCCTCTACGATGTAGCCGTCATTTTCTGCGTTCTTCTTGCTGCGCCATCGAAGCAGTTCGGGGTGACGGTATAGTGTGTACACTATTATTGCGACAATCGCTCCAAAGCCTAACACATACCATATTATCTCTCCTGTATAACCAAGAGATAAATCACCGAACAGATCCTGCATTATTTGGTTGAACCTGTCGGTGAACCAGTCCCATAGCGAAAAGCTTGAACCTTTGAATTCAACGGTATAGTCGAACTCTGGTTTTGTGCGCCATTCTGCTATGCGAAGCGTGTCTACTGATAGCGTATCGGTCATTGTAGAGTTGTTAATGTTCTGTTTTTGTTCTTCTTTATCTTTTGTCTTTAATTTTTACTCTTTAAAAGTCGTCACCGTCAACCGCCTCATGTGCGTGTCCATATTGATAGGCGAGCGCCACAAGCATTGCAGCATAACCGATGTAGCAGACAAAAAGATAAAATATGCCAGCGACATAAGTAAGGAAACCATACCATGGCGTGTTGACAAACGATGCGCTTGAAGATCCGTCTGCCACGAAATAGATTTTAACAAAGCTCAAGATCATCCAAGGCAAACTGAGCGTGCCGCATACAATGCTGATGATGAGTCCAAAAACAAAGATCAAGGCTATTACGCCACGCCATGTCTTGAAACCATATAAAACGCCTTTTTTAAGTCCATTAAAGAATTTCGTCTCTTCAAACGAATATGCAGGTATCACCATCATCAATGGTGGAACGAGCATGAAAATGCTGCTATAAACCAATAACACTATAAACACGATGCCGCTTCCGCTA
>ENA-ORMS01002161-ORMS01002161.1-human-gut-metagenome-genome-assembly--contig:-NODE-2161-length-14480-cov-4.929220_pt1 | contig 14480 bp, 10 predicted proteins | sample MGYA00242104_ERZ508997 | MGnify/ENA primary metagenome ERZ508997 (study PRJEB26280, sample SAMEA2338704) | human gut metagenome | biome: human gut; feature: human-associated habitat; material: faeces... | reverse complement strand
TGAAGTTGCTCGGCGAGATCTACACGGAGGGCAGCTGGGGTCTGAGCGCGGCCAGCAACTACCGCAGGAGATACCGTCACAACGGATCGTTCTACTTCAGTTATCAGAACACGAAGACAGGCGACAAGGGAATGCCCGACTACACCAAGCAGACGAGCTTCAAGGTGCAGTGGAACCACCGCCAAGACTCGAAGGCCAACCCCTTCAGCTCCCTCTCGGCAAGCGTCAACTTCGCCACATCGAGTTATGAGCGCAACAACCTTAACTCGATGTACAACCCGCAGACGCTGACCCAGTCGACCCGCACCTCTTCCGTCAGCTACAGCACGGGCTTCTCCTCCATCGGCATGTCGCTCAGCACCACGGCCAACCTCTCGCAGAACATGCGCGACAGCATCATCTCGCTCACCCTGCCCGACCTCAACGTGAGCATCGCCCGATTCTACCCCTTCCGCCGCAAGAACAGAGCTGGCAAGGAACGCTGGTACGAGAAGATCTCCGTCAGCTACACGGGCCAGATGAGCAACAGCATCACCACGAAGGAGGACCAGCTGCTCCACTCCAACCTCATCGACGACTGGCGCAACGGACTGCAGCACACCATCCCCGTGCAGGCCAACTTCACGCTCTTCGACGTCATCAACATCACACCCTCGCTGAGCTTCACCGACCGCATGTACACCAAGAAGATCAACCGGTCCTGGGACGACGCGGCCTCTAAGGAGCGCACCGACACCATCCACGGCTTCTACAACGTCTATAACTGGAGCCTGTCGCTGGCAGCCAGTTCGAAGATATATGGATTCTGGACACCGAGCAAGAAGATCTTCGGCGACAAGATCCAGGCCATCCGCCATGTCATCACGCCGCAGGTGACGCTCTCCTATGCACCTAACTTTGGCGCGCGCCGCTACGGCTACTACGATAGTTACCAATACACCGACGCCAACGGCGAGGTGCGCCTCGTGGAGTACTCCCCCTACCAGAACGAACTCTACAGCGTCCCTGGACGCAACAAGACGGAGATGATCGCCTGGGACGTGAGCAACAACATCGAGATGAAGGTCAAGAGCGACAAAGACTCCACAGGCTACCGCAAGATCAGCATCATCGACGAGCTGGGCTTCAACATGAGCTACAATGCGGCCACCGACTACCATCGCTGGAGCGATCTGGGCATGAGGCTGCGCCTGAAGTGGTGGAAGAACTACACCTTCTCCGTCAACGCCCAGTTTGCCACCTACGCCTACGAGCTGGACGAACACGGCAAACCCTACGTCGGCAACCATACCGAGTGGGGCTACGGCCGTCTGCCCCGCTTCCAAGGTATGAGCCAGAACTTCTCGTTCACGATCAATCCCGAGAAACTTAAGAAGTGGTTCGGAGGCGGCAGCAGCAAAGACAGTAAGGAGGAAGACAAAGACGACGAGGGACTGGACACCGACATTGAGTCGAACGTCGATGACGACATGGAGCGCGGCAAGCACGGCGCAAAGAAGCGCGGAAGCGGCGTGGCCGAAACCGACGCCGACGGCTACATGCGCTTCAACATGCCTTGGTCGCTCACCATCGGCTATGGCATCACCATGCGCGAGAACACAGAAGGCAAGTTCAACTACAACCGGATGCGCTACCCCTACAAGTTCTCGCAGACGCTCAACCTCAGCGGAAACATCCGCATCTCCGACGGGTGGAACATCAACTTCTCGTCGGGCTACGACTTCGACAATCACAAGATGAGCATGACCACGGCAAGCCTCTCGCGCGACCTCCATTGCTTCAACATGAGCGCCTCGGTCGTCCTCTCGCCCTACACGTCATACAACTTCACGTTCCGTTGCAACGCGGCCACGCTGACCGACGCACTCAAGTATGACAAACGCTCGGGCGTAAGCAACGCCATCCAGTGGTACTAAGCTACCGAAAGCCCTGCCCCTCTCTGCCGCATCCCGAACGGTTCCCGAAGGCATCCCGAAGGTAAACAGGGGGAAAGCAGGGGGAAAGCAGGGGAAAGGCAGAGGGCAACGACAAGCAAGGCCAAAACTGCGGGAAAAGTTTCTCAGAAAGAAAAAAAGTAGCTATCTTTGCAACAAATTAGAAAAATAAGAGTTATTATCTATAAAGAAAAAATAACAACTACGTGATGACAACGGATTTTGTTCGCGGTAATCTTAAGAAAGGTTTGCTTCTCCTGATGCTGACATTCTGTGCGGCAGGAGTTTATGCGCAGTCGAGTATGTCCGACTCGCAAGTGATGGAATATATTGCCAAGGAATATCAGAAAGGCACTTCCCAGGCACAGATTGTCACCAAACTCATGCAAAACGGTGTGCAAATATCGCAGATACGGCGCGTCCGCGACCAGTATCAGCGCATGAAGAAGAACACCAGCATGGGTGCTGCAGACGGCGTGGAGCAAGGCGACGACCGCAGCCGTACGAACAACGGCCAGGTCACGCCGGGCAAGGACAAACTCTCGCGCCAGCAGGTGGCTGAGCAGACGATGCAGGACTACAACCAGGCGCAGATGGAGTCGAACCAGTATTCCACCCAGCGACTGAAGGACCTGCGCGACCAAAAGACCGCCAACAAGAAATATGATGAGACCGATCCCGAGTTTATCCTGATGCAACAGGAGCTCAACGGCATCCTGCCGGGCGACACGGCCCAGATGTACGAGGAGCTGGTCGAGGCCTTGAAGCGCAAGAAGAAGCAGGTCTTCGGCCGCGACATCTTCAGCAACGAGAACCTCTCCTTCGAGCCCAATGTCAACATGGCCCTGCCCAAGAACTACCGCCTCGGCCCTGGCGACAACGTCTTCATCGACATCTATGGCGCCTCACAGAAGTCCATCCAGGCCACCGTGGCCCCGGACGGTGTCCTCACCATCGAGGGCTTCGGCCCCGTTCAGGTGAGCGGCCTGACCGTGGCCCAGGCCAACGCCCGCGTCAAGCAGCAGTTGGGCCGCCGCTACAGCAGTTCGAGCATCCGCCTCTCAGTGGGTCAGACCCACACCATCTTGGTCAATGTGATGGGTGAGGTCAACACGCCGGGCACCTATACCGTCTCTTCCTTTGCCACCGTATTCAACGCCCTCTACCTGGCTGGTGGCATCAGCGACCTGGGTACGCTCCGCAATATCAAGGTCTATCGCAACAACAAGCTTATCTCCGTCATCGACGTCTATGACTACATCCTCAACGGTCAGCAGCGCGGCAACGTCCACCTGGCCGACAACGATGTGATCGTGGTCGGAGCCTACGACTGCCTTGTCAACATCACGGGCAAGGTGAAGCGTCCGATGTACTACGAGATGAAACGCAACGAGAGCCTCGCCTCCCTCATCCGCTACGCAGGCGGTTTCTCTGGCGACGCCTATACGAAGTCCGTACGCGTCTTCCGCAAGACGGGACGCGAATGGTCCATCTACAACGTCAACGAGTTTGACACCTCCAGCTTCGGCATGTCGGATGCCGACTCCGTGGATGTCGATTCCGTCATCGCCCGCTACGACAATATGGTGGAGGTGCGCGGCGCCGTGTTCCGCCCAGGTCAGTATGAGGTGGGCGGCGACATCAATACCGTTAAGTCGTTGCTACAAGCTGCCGAAGGCGTGACCGAGGAGGCATTTACCGCCCGAGCCGTCATGCACCGTCTCAAGGCCGACCGCACCCTGGAAGTCGTCTCTGTCGATGTGGAGGGCATTCTGACAGGTCGTGCAGCCGACATCCCGCTGCAGAATGGTGACATTCTCTTCATACCAACACGTACGGACATGCAAGAGGAACGGACGCTGACCATAGACGGAGAGGTGCAATATCCCGGTATATATCAATATGCAGACAACGAGACGCTGGAGGACTTCATCCTTCAGGCGGGCGGACTGACAATGAAGGCCTCGACCGTACGTGTGGACGTGAGCCGCAGAATCATCAATCCCCGCGCCCTGGAGACGGACTCCGTCCTCGCCCAAACCTACACCTTCGCCCTGAAGGATGGCTTTGTCATCGACGGCGAACCGGGCTTCGTTCTCCAGCCGTTCGACCAGGTGTTCGTACACCGCAGCCCTGGCTACAACGAGCAGCAGAACGTGGAGGTGAGCGGTCAGGTACTGTTTGCCGGAACCTATACGCTCAAGACCCGCAACGCCCGCCTCTCCGATATCATGCGCCGTTGTGGTGGCCCGACCAATATGGCCTACGTCGCGGGTGCACACCTGGAGAGAAAGACCAACGAGACGGAGCGCATCCGTATGCAGGAGATTCAACGCATGGCGCGTGAGCAGCAGCAGAAGAATCTCCTGGAGATAGCCACCAGAAGTTCCAACGCAGCTGGTGCCACTACCGTGATGAAGCAAGCCAACGACGTGGAGATGCAACGCTACACCATCCCCGACTACTACCCCGTGGGTATCCGTCTGGACGAAGCCATGCGCAATCCTGGTGGCAACGCTGACATCATCCTCCGCGACGGCGACCGCCTGGTCATCCCCGAGTACAACGGTACGGTGAAAATCAACGGTGCCGTGCTCCACTCCAACACCGTGGGCTACGTAGCCGGCAAGAAAGTCTCCTACTACATCGATCAGGCAGGTGGCTTTGCGAGCGACGCGAAAAAGCGCCAGACCTATATTCTTTATATGAATGGTAGTGTGGCCCGCGTGGGCCATGACGCCAAGGTGGAGCCAGGATGTGAGATCTTCGTTCCGACCAAGGCCCAGAGCAAGATGTCGCTGGCTGAGACGCTGAGCATTGGCTCAAGCGCGGCATCCATCGCCGCCGTGATCGCCACCATCGCCAACCTCTTGAAGTAAACGATAGCAAGGAGCGAGCCGCACACGTCAGATCCATCAACAAGGACACTTTGAAAAATCATGAACAGATTCGATATCAAGCGTAAATGGGAAGAATTTCAGAAGAAGCGGGAGCAAAAGAAGGCAACCGCCTCTTCTGAAAGCGAATCCAAAGACACGATAGAGGAATCCACCTTGGAGACCTCTACGGAGGAGCATGTGGACACACAGGCTGAAAGCCCATCCACTCCTTCCGCCCCCACCATGACCAAGGACTCCACAACGACCAAGGACACCACAACGACCGACGAGGACGACACCATCGACCTGAGGGAGATAGGCCGTCGCCTCTGGAAGAAGAAATGGTGGTTTGTGGCCCTGCTGCCCGTAGCGGCGGTAGTCTCTGCCATCATCATCGTGGACGTGCCCCGCACCTACACGACCAGCACGACCATGGCGCCAGAGATAGAAAATCCTGTCAGCTCGGGTGGTGCTCTCAGTTCCATCGCAGCCTCCTTTGGCTTCGACATGTCAGCCGTCCAGAGTACAGACGCCATCTCTCCGACGCTCTATCCTGACTTGATGGAGGACAACGGCTTCGTGGCAAGCCTCTTCAACATCCGCGTCGTAACGGCGGACAAATCGGTCGATACGACCTACTACGCCTACATGCGCTACCATCAGGACCAGTCTTGGCTCTCGCAGCAGGGCGACACGATCATGAAGAAGATCGAGAAGATGTTTCCCAAGTCCAACAACGAATTCAAGGGCAACACCTCCAAGAGTCAGTTCAACCCCTACTTCCTCTCCAAAAAAGACGACGGCATCGTCAACAAGATGCGCGACGACATAGGCATCAGCGTGGACAAGAAAACGGGCGTCATCTCTATCACCGCCACGGCACAGGATCCGCTGGTCTGCCAGACGCTTGCCGACTCCGTGCACGAGCGCCTGCAGAACTTCATCATCAAGTATCGTACCAACAAGGCACGCCGCGACGTGGAGTACTACGAGAAACTCGCCGACGACGCCCGCGCGGAATATGAGAAGACGCGCCGCCTCTATGCCAAGACGGCAGACGAGAATCTCGATGTGATCCTGGAGAGCGAGAAGTCGAAAATCGAGGATCTGGAGAACACGATGCAGATGCAATACAACACCTATACCGCAATGAACACGCAGCTGGAAGCAGCACGTGCGAAACTGCGCCAGTACACGCCCGTCTTCACCATGGTCAAGGGTGCCGACGTGCCTATCAAGGCCACGAGCCCGAAGCGCATGATCTTTGTTGCCTTCTGTGTGTTCCTGACCTTCTTCATTATTGCATTCTTCAGCGTCAAGGACCTGCTCTTCAAAAGCAAGCGATAAAGGACGAAGACCGTAAGCGCATCAATGGAAGCCAACAAGCGAATCATCCTCAACACATCCGTACAATATATCAAGGCAATAGTGACAACGATCTTGTCACTATTTTCCATGCGTATTGTACTGGAGGCTATCGGTGTCTCCGACTACGGCATCTTCTCCGTCGTCGGAGGCGTCATCGCCATGCTTGGCTTCATCACCAACGCCTTGGTCATCACGACCCAGCGCTATGTCTCCTACTATTATGGTCGCCACCGCACCAGCCAGGTGAAGCGCTTCTTCACCAATAGCTTGTTTCTCCACATCATCCTCGGTCTTCTCATTGGCTTGGCCCTCCTTGCCATCAAAGGACTGTTGATGAACGATTTTCTCAAGATCGACCCCGACCGCCTCGATGCGGCGAAGTCTGTCTATGACATCACGGTGGCGATACTCCTTGTCACCGTCGTCACCGCTCCTTTCAAAGCACTCTTCATAGCCAAAGAGAATATCGTCTTCATCTCTCTGGTCGAGATGGTCGATGCGATCCTGAAGTTGGCCTTAGCCTACCTACTGCTTTACATCCAGGCCGACAAGCTGCTGCTCTACGTCTTCATCCTCGCGGGCATCCAACTCCTCAACCTGCTGGCATTTGCTCTCTATGCCAACTGGCAGTTTCCGGAGTGTTCGCTCCTGATTCGCAAACGGGATATTAGCCGGATATACATCGGTCAACTGCTGGGCTTCGCAGGCTGGACCACCTACGGCATGGGAGCTGTGGCGGCGCGCAACCAAGGCATGGCCATCATTCTCAACATCTGTTTCAGTACAACGGTCAATGCAGCCTATGGCATCGCCAACCAGGTATTTGGAGCCATTTCCTTCTTGTCCACCTCGATCCTCAACGCGATGAATCCTCAGATCATGAAAGCGGAAGGCAACAAGGATCGCAAGAAGGTATTTGCCCTGGCGGAGAAAGAGAGCAAATACTCCACCATGCTGCTCATCATCATCCTCGTGCCGCTGATGTTTGAGATGCCTTCCATTCTCAATGTGTGGCTCACAAAGGTGCCAGATTACTGCGCCTTGTTCTGCAACGCCATCCTGCTGAGTTTCATCTGCGACCAACTGACAGCGGGCCTCAACACCATCAACCAGGCCATCGGCAAGATAAGAACCTATACGCTACTGATGTACACGCCGAAACTGGCCTACCTTCCCATCAGCTACATCCTTTTCCAAAACGGAGGTACAATAGCTGAGGCGATGGGCGTGTTCGTCGCTATCGAACTGCTGGTGGCCTTGGCGCGTATTCCATACATACATTGGAAAACCCAGATGAGCATGAAGGATTTCTTCCTCCATGTGATAGTCCCACTACTGCCCCTGGCCCTTTTGGCCTGTGCCACGAGCGGCGGCTGCCAATTGCTATTCCATTTCAAGTACCGCTTCCTGCTGACGGGAGTACTCTCCGTTTCCGTCTCCTTCTTGGTAAGCTGGTTCACGGTCTTGGATCGCAACGAGCGCGGATATTTCAAAGAACAAATACTCAAACGAATCATTGGTAAGTGCGCAGTATGAGACTTAAGAAACTTGACATTCAAACCATCAAGAAAGAGAAGTTAGTCCAGATATGCTTCTACGCAGGCATACTTCTGGCTTTCTTTGGCTCCCTGCACCCTTGGTTCTTGTGGCCTTTGGGCACACTGTACCCCTTGCCCTCGGGCTTGCTCATCGGTACGGCAATGCTGATATCGAAAACCACCAAGGACAACTGGTTCACCAACGACCATTTTCTGGCTCCCGTCATGGGCTATGTAGCCATTTCCACCTATATGCTCGTCATCAACGAGACCAATATCAACGGCTACATCGTGAACGTCTTCCACACGGCCATCTTCTACTCGATCTTCCGCCTCAAAACGGAGAAAATGGAAGCTTTTATGACCTTCCTGTGCAAGGTTATGGGCGGTCTTCTTCTGGTTTCGATCCCCGCATTCTTCCTATACCTCGTTGGTTTCCCCTTTGTAGGTGTCGACGCTGTCTATGGTGACGATCTCTATTCATATACGAACTATTTCCTCTTTATGATTGACGATCGTACACTGTGGGCGTTTTTCCCTCGCTTCAGTTCGGTATTCCTTGAACCAGGCCACCTTGGAACAGCTGCAACCTTGTTGCTCTCCACGCAATTTGGTAAGTGGAAAAAATGGTATAATATAGTCCTCCTCGTAGCCCTGCTGCTCACGTTCTCCCTTGCAGCCTACGTCATCTACGTGGTTGTCATCTTCCTGAAGTTATGGGTTCAGCGCAAACAGTTTATCGGCAAACTGATCATGATGGTTGCTTTTATCAGCACCATCGTCGTGGGTTCTTTCTTTTATAATAATGGAGAGAATCTACTCCACGACCTCATCCTGATCCGCCTGGAGGTGGAGGACGGCGAGATGGCAGGCAACAATCGCGTGACGGAGGACTTCGACACCGACTTCGAGAAACTCTGTGAGTCATCTGCCGTCATCTTTGGCAAAAAGCGCGAAAACCCCGAGTTTGGTAACTCCGGCTACAAGGTCTTCATTTATGAAAACGGAATCGTCGGTACAGTGTTGATGCTCATATTCTATATCGCCTCACTTGGCAAAATCAGAGACCGCAGAGCAACGGCGAGTGCGTTTATCCTTGCACTCTTGGGCTTCATCGTACGCGGCTATCCGCTATGGTACAGCAACTACCTTACATATTACGACCTTGCCCATGAGGCACCACCCCTCCCTGATGACGCAGGGAAAAAGAAGAAAGAAAAGGAAAAATAGCTATGAACATCCTCTATATCCTCCACTCCACCTACCCCTTAGGCGGGGCATCCAAGTCTTTCCTGACACTTATCAAAGGAGTGCAGGAGCAGGGCCACACACCAATAGTAGTCGCTCCCGACGAAGAGGGTGTAGCAATTACGCTCCGGCAGATGGGTGTAGAGGTAATAACCATTCCCTTCCGCACCAATACCTACCCTGACTTGCGCAACGCCAAGGAAGCAATCCTGTTTCTTCCACGTCTCGTCGCACGGAGAATCCTCATACATAAAGCTGTCAACACCGTCTATAATCTGGTCAAATCGAAGAAGATAGCGATGATACATAGCAACGTGAGTGTCGTGGACGTAGGCGAACGAGTGGCTAAACGGTTGGGAATACCCCATATCTACCATATACGCGAGTACGCCGATGTAGATTTCGGCCTACACTACTTCCCCTCCTCCAAAACATTCCACAAGCAACTGGCTGCGAACTACACCATTTGCATCACGAAAGCCATCCAGCAACACCACCACCTAGAGGGTAATCCGAGGTCTGTTGTCGTCTATAATGGAATCGTCATGGAGAAGGAGCAAGATGTTAAGCAACTCCCTCCAACTCCCTATCTGCTCTACGCAGGCCGCATCGAAGAGACGAAAGGTCTCATGGATTTGGCCATCGCCTACACTCGATTTACAGAAAGAAATCGGTCTGCATGTTGTTCATTGGCTATCGCAGGAGAGGTGACTGATGCAATCTATTATCATAAAGTCACACAATATTTAGAAGATAAGGGCGTTAAAGATAAAGTAACCTTCCTCGGCCCGCGCAAGGACATTCATCATCTGATGCGCCACGCCATCTCCACCATCGTGCCCTCCCGCTTCGAAGGCTTCGGCAGATGCCTCCCCGAGGCAATGCTCTGCAACTGCGTCACTATCGGCCGCGACACCGCAGGGACAAAAGAACAGTACGACAACGGCTTCCAGCTGACGGGAGAGGAAATCGGTTTCCGCTTCCACAACGTGGACGAATTGGTGCTATGCCTTGAGAAACTCTGCTCTGCAAGCAGCCAAGAACTGCAAGCCGTACGTGAGAGGGCATTGAGAACGGTCTCCGAATACTATACGCAGCAACGGTACATTAACAGCATTATCCAGTTTTACGAGAGAATCGAACGTGAAAGGAGTCATTAAACCTATAGCAGAAGGAATAGGACGGGGATTCAGCCTCGTCTTTCCACCCGTTTTGTTCAAACTTGTCAACGCATTCGGCGTACACATCTATACGGGCTATTATGCCCGCCGTTTCAAGCGTTGGGGCAAGTGTTCCATTCTCGGCTACCCACTGGAGCGCACCAACCGTTTAGACTTAGTTTCCATTGGTGATGACTGTGAGATTGACAAACACACCGTCCTTACGGTCTTTCCACAAGGCAACGGAGAACCAGAGATAAAGATCGGCAACGGATGCCACATAGGGGCATACGCCCACCTAACTGCCACACGCGGCATAACGATTGGCGACAACCTACTGACGGGCACCAATATCATCATTACCGACAATGCTCATGGCGTCACTGACACAATTGAGGCACTCCAATGCGCACCCTCCAGCCGCCCATTACTGTCAAAAGGCGAAATCATCATCGGCAATAATGTATGGCTGGCCAATAATGTTTGCATCCTACCGGGCGTGAAAATAGGCGACGGCGTAGTTGTTGCAGCCAACAGTTGTGTGACTCACGACTTGCCTGACTACTGCGTAGCCGCAGGCTGTCCAGCAAAAATCATCAAGAAAACAAATTAAGAAACTCATGAAAGCAAGAGTTATAGCATTTTACCTACCGCAGTTTCACCCCATCCCCGAGAACGACAACGTTTGGGGAAAGGGTTTCACCGAATGGCACAACGTCGTCAAGGGCAAGCCTCTGTTTAAGGGACACCACCAGCCACGCATCCCGACCGACTTGGGCTTCTACGACCTGCGTGTGCCCGAGGTGCGCGAAGAACAGGCACAACTGGCTCGTGAAGCAGGCGTAGAGGGCTTTGCCTATTGGCACTACTGGCGCGGCAATGGAAAAATGCTGCTTGAAAGACCATTCAACGAGGTCGTTGCCTCGGGTAAGCCCGATTTTCCTTTCTGTCTCGCCTGGGCCAATCACGACTGGACAACCAAGACGTGGCAGCGCGGCAAGGGTATGGCAGACTCTAAGGTCATCATCTCCAAACAGGAGTATCTCGGCGAACCCGACTACCGAATGCACTTCGAGTATGCACTCAAGGCCTTCAAGGACCATCGCTATATCACCGTCGATGACAAGCCCATCTTCCTCATCTGGGATCCATACCATTTCCCGGATGTGACACTCTTTATGGACCTGTGGCGCAAATGGGCAAAGGAGAGTGGGCTCAAAGGCGTCCACTTCGTTGCCATGGGCCACTCCACCTCTACCGTGAAGCGCATGCCCGACGGTAGCACCAAGCGCGTATTGCCCAATCTGGAGTCGAGTGCGGAGCTTTATAATGACTTTCTCAGTTTTGGCTTCGACGCGGTATGCTCTTTCGGCCGTCCCCGTGCCGAGATGATCTACACAGGCAAGTACAAGCGTATCTCGCAGATCTTCCTGCGCAAGCTGATACCACAACTCAAGACACTCTGTCTCGACTATCCGGAGGTGATGAAACATTGTTTTGCTCCCGAGGACAGTTGGGAAAATGTCTATCCCAATATCATGCCGCAGTGGGACCGTAGTCCGCGCGCCGGCAATATGGACGGTGTCTTCGTCAACGCAACGCCGGAGAACTTCAAGAAGCACATTCTCCAAGCCCTGGAAGTCATCAAGAACAAGAAGCCCGAGCACAAGATTCTCTTCCTTCGCTCCTGGAACGAGTGGGGAGAGGGCAACTATGTAGAGCCCGACGAACTCTATGGGCACGGATTCCTTGATGCCATCCACGAGACGGTCTGGGAATAACACTGTTTCCACAGAGCATCAGTTTTCTCCACATCCAAGGCTGACTAAAGAGCAAAAGAATCATGAAGCGCGTCTTATTTGTCTCTCGAGACTACAATGCTAGAAACGACGGCGGAAGCGCGGTTGCCAAGCGCAACCTTGCCTTCCTCAAAGCCCTCGGCCTGCAAGTGGCGGAACTCACCATCGGGGTTCCGTCGCTGGCAGTTAGGCTGAAAAACGTCCTGCTCCGCGAGAGTTATGGCGACCGTCGGAGCTTGCGCAAACAATTGAAATACCATCTCTCACAACCCTACGACTTCGTCTTCTTCGACGGGTCTCACTATGGCGTTTATCTGCGAGAGTTTGCGCGCCACGGCTTCAAGACCATTTGCTTTTTCCACAACGTGGAAGTGGATTATTACCAGCAGAAATATAAAACCACCCATCAGCCTCAAGACAAGTTGATGGTGGGTTTCATAGCCCATAACGAACGCTGCTGCATCGACCACGCCTCCTATCTGATCACGCTCAACGAGCGCGACAACCGGCAGTTGCAGAAGCGCTACCACCGAGGGGCAGACTTCATCCTGCCCACCTCATTTGACGCCTACGATGCAGCAGAGCATGATGATCCCGTGAAATTGCCCGAACAATACCTGCTCTTTGTTGGCACCAATTTCTTTGCCAACAAGGAGGCGATGGATTATTATATAAAGGAGATAGCCCCGTCGGTCCATATTCCCCTGCTCGTCGTCGGCAACATCGCAGAGGCTTTTCAAGATGCTACCGCCATGCCCAACGTTCACTTCCTTGGAAGAGTGGACGATCTGGCGCCTTACTACCTACAGGCCACGGCTGTTGTCGCCCCCATCCTGTCGGGGTCGGGACTTAAGACCAAGACTGTAGAGGCCCTGCGCTATGGCAAATATGTCATTGGATCAGCAGAGGCTTTCGAGGGCATTCCCATCCTAAACTACCCAGGAGCAGGATGCGAATGCCACAACACGTCCGACTACATCTCCCTCATCAACTCCCTGAAGGTCGCCAAAACCAACGAGGCTTCCCTCCGACTATTTGACGAACAGTTCTCCACCGCCACACAGCTCAAGAGATTTAGCGAGTTCATCATGAGTACAGCGCAATAAGGTACGCCTGGTTACTATTCGTGCGCCATCAACCGTTGCTCGGCCAGACGCTCATACTTCGTACCTGGCATTCCGTAGTTGGCGTATGGCCAGATGCTGATACCGCCACGGGGCGTAAATAGTCCAGTCACCTCAATATACTTAGGACTCATCAGCCGTATGAGATCCTTCATAATGATATTCACACAGTCCTCGTGGAAGTCGCCGTGATTTCTGAAACTAAACAAATAGAGTTTCAGGCTCTTGCTTTCCACCATCCTCTGGCTTGGGATGTAACTAATGCGAATTTCTGCAAAGTCGGGCTGTCCCGTGATAGGACAAAGACTGGTAAACTCGGGGCAATTGAACCGCACCCAATAGTCGTTCTCTGGATGCTTGTTTTCAAACGTCTCCAGCACCTCGGGAGCATAGTCCATCTTGTATTGGGTCTTATGCCCCAATGCACTAAGTCCCTCCTCTTCTCTTCTAATGTTCTCCATCATGTGATGATAGTCAAATGGTTCATTTGTCGGGCTACCCGTACATGGCTGTTGCTCAGACAAGACCATTAGCGGGAAGCCCGACAATGGGCTGGTTAGCCCTGAAGTTCAAAAATCTTAAAGATGTTGTAGTTTACACCACGGTCATAGACCTCCCCTTCGTGGCGTTTCAGCGCACGCACCACGCGGATGGTAATAGGCAATGCCACGACCTCATAGGCCGTCTTGAGCACCACCTGCCAGAGCATCAACTTCGGCAGTTCCGAGGCCGGTACCACGCCACCAAGCGCCAAAGGGAAAAAGATGAGCGAATCGAGGCTCTCTCCAGCAATCGTCGAGAGAATGGCACGAGCGGAAAAGCGGCGTGCGCCGTCGTGTAGCTTCATACGACTCATCACATAGGCATTGGCAAAACTACCGATAACGAATGCCACAAAAGAGGCAGCCGCAATACGAGGTGCCAATCCAAAGATGGCATGGAATCCCGCGTCGTTGTTCCAGTAGGGTGCACCAGGAATGGCGTCACAGATCGCACCCGTGGCTACGAAGAAGAAATTCATCGCAAAACCTGTCCAAATGAGGAGGCGTGCCTTGCCGTAGCCCCACACCTCGCAGACACAGTCGTTGATGATGTAGCTCACGGGGAAGACGATCAAACCACCCGTGAGGCTGATTCCCAATACAGAGATTTGCTTTGTTTCTAGGATGTTTGCCGCAATCAGGCAAACACAAAAGAGAATGCTGAAAAGCATAAACAGCACACTCACCTGCTTTTTACTATTGTCCATGTTCTTGTTTTGTTAAAGGGGGTTGAGCAAGTACCCCTGTTTGCGGGTGCAAAGGTAGTGCAAATCGAAGACAATACAAAAAGAATTCTATTCTTTTTTATCGTTGAGATGAAGCCTACCTTATCCGTAACTATTCAGCAATAGTGTAGGCATGCAGCATCCTACCATCCTATAACGACAG
>ENA-ORMS01002159-ORMS01002159.1-human-gut-metagenome-genome-assembly--contig:-NODE-2159-length-14489-cov-30.940834_pt1 | contig 14489 bp, 21 predicted proteins | sample MGYA00242104_ERZ508997 | MGnify/ENA primary metagenome ERZ508997 (study PRJEB26280, sample SAMEA2338704) | human gut metagenome | biome: human gut; feature: human-associated habitat; material: faeces... | reverse complement strand
CAATTTTTATTTTGTAACAGCTTTTTACTCTTTGTACGATATTTGCATGGCGGACAAGAAGACACCGTCCGCTTAGACATAAAGAACATGTTTTTAGACAAGAAGACATGTGCTGAGTAATTGCCCTTAACAACATCCCATTACTGAAGAGATGGTTCATGGAAAAAAACAAAATGTAGAGTGGAAAAATATGTAGTTGTATAAGCAGAAAAGAAAAAAAGAGAAAACTGTATTGAAATTAAAGAAATAATCATTAATTTTATATTTGATATCTGCCATGCAGAAAGCCCCGAAATGGGGAATAAGCGGGTGGGTGCTGACTTTTATAAATAGGGCGTTTACTTGACGCTTGTCTTTCAAACCGTAAACTTCGCACCTTTACAAATCACAGAAGACAAGATGGCAACGTAGATGCCCACGGTAGGTATATTGTATACCCTGCCGTGGTTTGTCGTATACATACGTCTCGTTCTTGCAATGGGTACAGCTTATTGACAAGATGGAGCAATACGCCAATTTTGGTTTCTCTTACATATACGAAAAGATGGAGGAAGATCCAAATTACTTCTTTAAGGAGACTGTATTCCTAAAGCTTTTCCTTTCTTTCTTGAATGACAAGAAGGAAGACGAGGAACAATTGGAAGAGATTTAGATTCTAAATGAAGAAAGAAAAATAAAGTAACATAAATAATAGCCCTCGTGTTCTATTTACAATGGAACACGAGGATTAACAATTAAACTTAAACAAAATTATGAAAGGACGTGACACGTTTACAATGGCTGAGATTGAAAAATTAAAACAGCTGTTTATGGAGAAAGATAAAGCTGATTCCGATGAGCAGATGTCTATCAGACGGAAAATGCGTAGAATGAATTTCTATATATCTGATTTTTATCATGACATGAATTATGAAGATTTTATTCGGCTTTACAATAGTGGCAGAATAACCATAACAGATATAGACAAGAAGGTAAAATCGAATGACGAGGCTGAATTTCTGTGCAATAATGATGATCATCAAAGTAATAAGATACGGCTTGGCAATAATGAAAATCTATGCTCTAAGAATGCCGAACCACAAGATAATGAAAACTTCAAGGAAGGACTTGAGCCTTGGGTGGATGAGCATTCGGAGATTTTGATTCTTGGCTCATTTCCAAGTGATGTTTCCCTTAGGGAGCAGGCTTATTATCAGAATAAATCAAAGAACTCATTCTGGAAGTTGATGCATGGATTATTTGGTGAAGGCCCCGACAGCAGGGAGTTTCTGATGAAGCATCATATTGCCTTGTGGGATTGTCTTGCTGCTGCCAATAGAAAGGGAAGTTTGGATTCCAATATTTCTGGTGGAGAGAGACCTAATAATATTCTGCAACTGTTGGAGTCGCATTCAAGCATAAAACGAATTGTGATTAATGGAAAAAGTAAGGCAAGAGATTATTTTGATAAGTACTTTTATGATCTTCATAAAAGTAGTATTGAGATTATTATTGTGGAAAGTTCGTCTAATACTAACTCAATAGAGTTTGAGACGAAGCTTGAGGATTGGAAGAAAATTCTGAAATAGTAACATGGATATGTATCAAGTAGAACTCACCACAGACATGGATGTGGTGAGTATCGTTGTTAATGCTTCTGACGAGAACGAGGCAATATCCATTGCCTTGACAATGTTTGAGCAAGGAGAAGTGGACACGGCAGGAAGCATGTTGGTAAATGTTGCTGCTTTCCGTGCTTGTCTATAAAATCTTGATAGATTTACACGACTTATCAGTATGTTTTAGCGAGTGTTTTTAATATACCCTAAAATCCGCAACCTGTAATGTTTTTGATATCTGTGGTTGCGGATACCTCTCTAAAACGACTCGTTTTCGTAAAGAATCCTTATGGTGTAGTCGCAAGAGACAAAATCATCTTACCCCATGATGCGACTTGAGGCAATACGCAAAAGACAACGAAGATTTTTATCCCGAATTGGGGTAATAATGTTCAATCGCATCTCGAATACTGATATCTTCAATTAAAGCTGTGGTATAAACTATTTCTTCCAAAACAACACTTCCATATTTATTTTGACTAATAATTTAGACCTGATTTTCTTGCTGCTTAAACCACTTTTTTGACGCAAGCAATTGTAGACATTGGCATAAAGAAAAATGACATAGATTTCATTTTACTTGTTTTACTTGGAGAATTGGTTATTATTTTAAGCAAAGCTTCAATAGATTTTATTCGTAGATGGCTACTACTTCATATTTCCACAAAGATCAATATATCATTGATTAGTGACTTCTTTATAAAGCTTCTAGAGAAGAATAGATATATGATTTGTCTGGAAAAAAGGTAACAAGCATAGAGAACGGACGCATATATATTATTAATGGGAAAAAGGTAATATCTACAACTCATTAAAAAGAAAAAACATTAGAAAGGAATTATGGAAAGCGATATTTGCCCATAATTCCTTTTATTTTTATATGACCCCACCAACTCCAATTGGATATAATCAAAATGGTACGACCGGTTTCCAGAAATCGCTAATTTGATTTAGTTTCAAGTTTCTCTTCCAAACATTAGCTTTAATAAAATGCTCTTCATAAACAGCCCTGTCTCGCTCTGGATAAATGTTCCCTTTCCAATATTGTCTCAATTCGGCAACCTTAATGAGATGTCCATTGGTGCATACATATTTTGCATATTCGTTCTCTGCGGAAGAAACATACACTCTTGAAAGAATACACTTGTATTTGTCGCTGATTTTGGGGTTTGGAATATCTTTGAATTCTTCAATTTTGTCATAATGCTCAGTATTAGGATTCCAAACATATGCATCAAAATGTTTAGTGCCAGAAGCACCAAAGCTACCCAAATAAAACAGCACATCTTCTTTTATACCGTCAAAATTCAAGTCAGTCAACAGACAACTATCAATACGTTCTTCATTTGGTACAAGATCATCATCTTCAGGATATTTGTATCCGAAGCGATGAATGGTCTTGTCGCCACGTTTTATAATCACGCCATAATCAACATCGTCAACCTCATGCTCTATCATAAGGCTTAGAGTGTCGTCATTACTTCTCATAGAAGAATCAGAAGTTGCTTCTTTCTGTGGAACACATTTCGTTTTATTCTTATTGCATCCCCATACTACAAGAAAACTACAAAAAATGAGTAGAATAAAAACTATCTTTTTCATACTTCTTTTTATTTTTATTGCGACAAAGATATAAACCGCTTCCTTCCTGACTGTAATCGGAATGAGATATTATCACGTTCCAATTGCGCACAGGTCGAAAGTGTGGCTATCATTATCGGGGCAAAGAGGGACGGATGTCCTTCTTCGTCCAATAATATAAGCTGTTCATTTTGAATGTAGAGGTTAATGCCACAATGTTGCAATTTATTCAGATATAAATGTAACTTACTTCTATCAATTATTTGTCCGGCTCCAATTCCTCTATTGCACAAATGGCTTGTAGCTCGACCTTTTTAATGTGAGGATAAGTCTTCTTATAATTATCTGTCACATCTTTAAAGATACTCTCACCGTCACTATAGAATGTAGCCAAGACAACTTCTCTATAATCTTTGAAAGGCAACAAATACCAAACTTCTGTATTATCAGCATTTTGTTGGATGTTAAGAACTCCCTCCATACGTGTATTTCCTTCACTGTCTGCATCGGCAAGTAATAGAAACGAAGATAGGCAACGCACTGCGTTCCCTATCTTTTTATCACTTGTTGCGTCTGTTTTTTGAATCCATACCTTTAGAGAAAGCACGAAGTTGTTGCTTCCCAAGGAGGCCATGAAGTGGTGATGAACGGAGAATAACACTACTCACACTCTCTCGGAGGGTGTGACAGAAGTTCTTTTTGTACAAACACTCCTTTCTCGAACTTCCATTTTCCAAACTCATAATCAACGGCAGAACCACGGCTGAAAGATTCTATAATCTTTTCTTTTTTGTTAAGCGTAGGATTGGGAATATCATGGAATGATGGAACAAACAAGAACTTCTGCTTGACTTCATTCCAGACATAAGCATCCCAATATTCCACACCTTGATTTCCGAATTGTCCCAAATATACCAACAGATCTTTATTGCCATCAAACGTCACATCAGCCATCAGACAGCTATCCTTCCGGCCACCATTTGGGTCAAAAGTATCGTCCTTTGGATAAGAGAAAGGTATAATTTGTACAGTTTTCTCCCCTCGCATAATAAATACTTCAAAATCGAAATCCTTGGACTTGGGAGATTGTGTTCTTATAACAGCGTTAAGCGTATCTTCCGATGCAATATCTTGCTTGTTAAAGACTTTGCCCGAAATCACACTATCGGTGTCAATAGACATGCTGTCTTTGGTAGGGTTTCCCTGCCCCACCTTACTTTCCTTGCAACCGAAGATCAACATCAAAGAAAGTATTACTAATGTACTATCGATAATTCTTTTCATTGTCTTTAAATATTTTGATCATTTCATTGCGTTAATTTTCTTATAAAAGATAAATATCACTTATGCCTTTAGCTTCTCCTGTAAAATATAATTAATTCTCATTGTACCATAGCCTGCTATAAACCATACTCCAGCAATAATAGTTCCAACACCAGTTGTTGAAACACCAAGCATAGCTCCATTTATTAAATGTGAAGGCTTAATCTCTCCAGAAAGGAGTATATCAGCTCCTGTCAAAACAGCTCCTGCATACGTAAGCTTGGTCGAAATATTCCGAGCCTTAGCTACTGTTAGAGTATGTATTGGTATGCGCCATCTGTCCGCCAGCCTTGCCACGCTGTGGGTCGTAGGTGTAGAACGTCTCCGCACCATTGCAATACTTCAAATATGTGCGCTGCTCAAACTTGTCATAGCCAATCTTGCTCACATAGTCGTAGCCGTAAGATTTATAGCCATGCACCTTTTCAAGCTGACCGCCGAGGTTGTAAGAGTAAGTAATCTTCTCCTCGTCTGGATAAATCATCTCTAACCCGTAGTGCTTGGATTTTATATGGAAAAACTTTCAAAGATACAAGGGAAATTCCTCTGATAAGCCCTGATGAATTTTAAGGCGGTTTATAGCCTTGTTTTGTTGATACTTTCATATTTCTTCATTATCATAATTTGATAGGAACCAAGAATATTTATCTCCACCTGCTATAATACTAATTTGCTTGAGATTTTCTTTCTTTTCTTTTTCTGTTATTGAGCCAAAAATATCCTTTTGGTTCAACTTTTCTATTTCTATTAAAATGTCTAAGAATGAACTTTGATCTTTAGCCATATAGCTTATAATATAGGTTGGGTCTTCCCAGTCAAGTTCAACAATTTCACCTGTTTCCTTCAATATGGCAAAAGGAAAGGCTTCTGCCCATCCTACATAAATATACTTATCGTCTTCTAATGTATCTGTATCTTTATTAAAGGATACAGTTAATATTCTTAAATTCGTCAAATCATAATTAAATATTAAATCAATTATGGCATTATCTGCAGAGATACTTACATTAGTGCTCTTTTTTACAATTTGCAAATCATTAATATAAGCATCTATAAATTCATCCGAAAAATCAGTATTTTTCTTTATCTCTAATTTATTCGGCTTGATTTTAGATATTTCAGTAACAAAATTTATAGCTTTCATATTCTATATTCATTTTTCCAAAATCACAAATTGTGACTTTGAACATTACCATATTTAACAGCATTCAAAGGTAGTGCTTTTAGCCTTTAAGCCACTATTGCACAACCCCTTTCTTTGAAAAGAACGTAAAATTAATAGTTTTATTGCTGTGATTGTAGTTTTATTAACATAAAGCTCTAAAGCAGCCAAAGGAGAACAAGAGCAAGGAAGCCGTGGAGACCAACAAGGACATCGAGCAGTTGTTGCTTTCCATCCAAAAGGCTTTCGATGTGCTTGTGGAAAAGAGAACGGACTTACCTATTCCTACCATTCGTGACGACACTCGTTCGCCAGCCTCATTACGCTGGAGGCAGGTGTGCCGATAAGCTTGAAGAATATACGGCAGTTTTGGGAAATAGAGCCAGCTTGGATTCCATAGCTGGAACTTATAACGGTGTGTTACCGCCGAATGTTGAGACAACACTCACATTAAATGCTGATGGTACCTATTTGTTGATACAGGCATACAATGAAAAGTAGAACAAACAGGAAAGGTTAAGAGGAACTTTCAAGTGCTTGACTACAACATCTTGATGCTTGTGCATCCCTCAAGTAGTGAGCATACCTTCTACAAGGTGAAGGATGCCAACAGTATTATTTTTATAGACTCGTTTGGTAACGAACCTAAAAAAGAAAATCGGGATAACTATGCCCTAATAAAGAAATGAAATGTATATAAACTGTGTTTCCCCATTGTAGTAGAACACAGCTTATTTACACTCGAACCAAAGATGGACTTTTACAAAGACATATTGAATAGTAAACACACTAAGATTATTGTTGTTTTTTGTAGTATTCACCTCTCCATTTTATACCATTTGGTGTAACTTGTATATACTCTCCTAATAAATAATATTGATTGAAAAGTTTATCTGTTACATCAGGTAGATTTATAATAATACTTTTCTCAGTATTCAAATCCACTTTATACGGATACTCGTAGTATAAGACACCAAAGTATTGGCCTGCGGGATTACTTTCGGTATAATTACATTGTTGGAATGTAAATCTGAAACTTTTTGGAGAATTAATTCTATTACGATTCAATACTATAGTACATGTCCCTTTTTCAGTAATCCCAGAATACGAAATAGTTCCACAATAAACATTAAACTTTATAGGCATAGTTGTATTCGGAACTTTGAAAAGTATTTCAGCAAGAGTTTTATTACCAGAAACTTCTTCGATAATTAAAATGTTTTTAAAAGCCTTTTGCATCGGTCCTTCTATTGAATTTATCTCAAAAAAAGTATCGCTGACTTTAGTTATTTGACAAATAGCCAAAGGAAAGCTCTGTTCCCCCTCTATAGAAGAGGAGGAATAGAACTTTAGTGTGTCATTTTTAATTTCTATCAATTTTGAACTGGTTTCATTATGATAGATACCATTTTCAAGTTTTTTAGATGTTTCACCAAAACTAACCAATCCTATAACTGACAAAAAAATACAAAATATAAATCTCATTTATTTTTCAATTTTTGTTGACCCTTCAAAAAATCAGCATAATCTTTAATCATTGGATAGCCATATCCACCATTCGGATCTTTTATGGGCCTACATAATGAACATTTGAACGAACTGTTGAGTGCTTCAAACTATTGAACCGGTCACAATTTGTGACCAGTTCAGCCATTTCCTCCTTAGTTAGTTGAAAATGGTAACGCTCAGGGAAACGTTCTATATTACGTTTTACAGCCTCGTTTAGTCTTTTAGTTTCCACTCCGTAAAGTTCAGCCAAGTCTCTATCTATCATAATTTGATTTCCACGAATAGACATTATTCGACTTTCTACAGGAGTGGTAACTACGACTTCATCATTTTGTAACTGGTCACAATTTGCGACCAGTTCTCCTTTATCTTGATGTTCTATATTATCTGCCATATTTCTATCTTTATTTTTAAGGTCACAATTTGCGACCTTAAACGCTTACCCGTCCCGGCGGATTTGAAATCCGCCGTAAAAAAAGGTTCGACCTATGAAATCGGGGGATTTGTAATCCCCCTATAACAAATGACCCAGAACCAATTACCGGGGATTGCAAATCCCCAGAACACAAAGAGGTTAGGACATTTTTTGACGACGGATTGCAAATCCGTCGAAACGCCTAACGGATAAAAGCACCCTTACCTCCAACAAGCTGTTTTAGCAGCAGACGCCAGCATACAGCTTATCTATCGGGAATATCAAATCCCAATTCTTTCCCCAAACGATATTACCGAACTCTATCTTGAACTTTTTGAATTTGTTTTCATTCAAGTAAGAGTTATACTGCGGATGCGGATGCTTCCGGATAAAAGCACCCACGTCTATAGTCTTAACGGTACCATCACTAAAGTGCAATTCAACCTTTAATGGCGCCACATATTTTGCAGAAACAATACTTAAGTTCATATTTTCTTCGTTATTTTTGTTGAACGTATTCTTTTCTTATAAATAAAGAAGTTGACCCATTTGTCAACAATATTCTTATAATACTTCTTCACAAAGGCCTCTGCGGTAGCAGCATCCTTTTCACTCAATGGTGGTATTTTATTAGAATTTCTTCTATGTATTTCAACAAGTTCACCATTTTCTAATATTATCTCGAATATAGCTTCATGTCCGTCCTTCATCACATGAACGTGTATAGGTTCATGCTCATTAGAATAGAACAAAAAGATAAATCCGAAGTATTCAAATATCTTTGGCATAGCAACCTCCTTATTTTAACCTATTTCACCTGCAAAGATAGGCTTTTATTTTGAAAGTGCAAAGAAAATGAGTGAAAAATTTCTAGAAATTCCAACCAAATATCACCTTTTCGGGGTAACCAGCCATCCTTCAAAATTATTTTTTCCACTTACGCCCCTAGGGGAGGAAGTGGAAAGAATCGTTGCCGGTTCAGCTATTTTTTGTTACTTTGCAGTAGATAAAAAGAATAAAAAATAGAACAACTAACAAAAGAACATGGCAGAGAATATTTTCAATAATTTTGATGCTGAAAAAGCGGAGAAATCAACAGTCTATTTGATAGTCTGGAAGGCTGAAAGAGCTCAGACGGATAGAATCATACAGTTTATACTGAGGATTCTGAAACTGAACAATATCTGTAGAGGGACTATCACAAAGAGGGCAGGAATGGGAAATGGGCAGATAGGAAGAATCCTGAAATGCAATACTGATAAAGTACTTCATCAGAACATGGCTAAACGATTGGCTATCACCATTATCACGCTCATTCCAGACTTGAACAAGCATGAAGCATTACTGCATATGACCAAGAAGAAAACCTGTCCTTATGCAGTATGCAGAATAGATGATACCGACCAGCAGGAACAGCTGAGAGCGGAGTTTATCGCAGCATTCGGAAGCTTCGGACAGTATCTGGTGGAAGATCTGAAGGATATAGACGAAGCGATGAATGCCTGTAATGATTTTTATCAATCTTATACAAATTTATAAATAAACTGAATTATGATGACAACACAAACAAATGACAATTCCGGAGGCACGGGATACAGTGCCGGGAACGACTTCACTATCAAGCCGCTCACTACTACAGTTGACATCAAACTGGTTCGCAGATTGATGGCAACATGGCATACGAATGGACTTACGGATTCCCATATCCGCAAGATCCTGCTGCTCTACTTCGGGGAACCGGCGTGGATGAATCTCGACAAAGTATACGACCGAAACATGTTCGGTCAGATAGCTAAGGGAATGAACTTCCATAGCCGTCACAGCTTTATCGAGGCCATACTGAAAAGTACGGGATTCGGCTTCATCTGGAAGGACAAAAGGTGCTCTCATAGCGAGCAGAATCTCATGGCTTTCTACTCTCCCGTCTGGCATGTAGCGAAGGAAAATGAGGTGGAAAACGAGCAGATTTCGGACGAAAATTCGAACGGAAACATGCAAAACGGCGTCGGCTATTATAATTATAATAATATATATATTAAGAAAAATATTAAAAAGAATAATAGCAATAATGTTAGCCGAAACCGTTTTGCACAAAATGGAAATCCGGGTAATCAATTTTCGCCCGAACAGAAGGCCCGCATCGAAGCCGCTGCCAAGTCGCTCATCAACTACATCGCTACCAATCAGGATGCCTACACCAACATCGTGGAAACCATCAACGAAACTACGCTGAAACTGATGCCGGAGCTATACATCGACAAGAAGGCGGCATGCCCCGCAACCATGGCTACCCGTCAGTTCTTCAACGCCTACCTCTACCCTTACCTCCTGGAGCACAGCGAAAGACTGATGAAGATTCCTACGCTGCTGGGACAGAGCTGCTGGATCAAGAATCTCATCCAAAAAGATTTCATGCAGAAGAAGATTTCTGCTGCCGTCAGCGACATCCGGCTCTACCTGATGCAGCACGCTGCCGAGATGATTCGACAGAACCGACCTGTCTCCGCATACGAATACCAGGACAAGGAAACGGAACAGAGATTCTACGACGTCAGGAACAAAGACGGAACCATCAAGCAGATCCGAATACCGAATGAGGCACCGCCAAGACCTTCGGATTCCGCAGCATGGAACAAGTTTGCCAAGAAGTGGAACCAGTAGCCCAGGACATAGATAAGGCACGGATTGCACGGATTTATGACGCTAATGTAAGTAAAGCGACTATAATCACAGAAAAAAATCCGTGTAATCCGTGTAATCCGTGCCAAAAAACAACAATCATTAAACGCAAATTCAATATCAACCTATGAAACAAGAAGATTTTCACAATGAGAAGCCACGATATTACGCTACCGACTTCCCCGAAATCAAGGAAAAGATTCCTGATGAAAAAAGAAAGCTCTATCTCGAGTACGAACAGCAGCACAACGGAATCGCCCAAAAAGCTTCCGATGACATCGACGCCACAAACGAGAACTCCGGCAATGCCGAAGAGCAACCCGTAACCCTGAAAAACCTGCAGGCCATCACCACCGACGCCATCAAACAAATCATCAAGGGCGGACTCGACGTCCAGGTTACCTGCCCCAAATGCAGCAGCCGCAGATGCTTCGTGAAGAGAAGCAACGGATACTTCCACTGCTGGAGATGCAACTGCAGCGGCATGCTCGAGGAGATGAAAGCCCTCAACCACCAGGAATCCTCACGCATCGACGGAGCCTACTACGCCAGAGCCAGCAAGCAGAAAGCCAACCAGCAGAAGGACAAGAACTACGTGCCCATGGTATCCAGCGACTACAAGGAAATCAACGAGGAGGTGCGCTCCTGGCTCTACCCCATCTACCCCCTGGAAAGCGACGAGGAACGCCAGCAGTTCCTGGAGCATTTCCACTCGCCCCAGCTCGCCATCACCTGTCCCAAGGCACGCCCCCTGCTCCAGCCCAAGGAAATTGAAGCCCTGCAGAACCAGGTGAAGAGCTACATCCTGGCGATGAAACTGGACCCCGAAACGGTGAAGAAAGCGGGAGTGATGTGCGCCTACATGCACAAGAAAGCCGACGACGGGAAGAGCGAAGACCCTCACGGCATCACCCTCGTCCCAGCCATCGCCTACTGCAACTATCTGGACGGCAAGATCATCAACGTGAAATTCCGCTCCGTCGTCCTCAACCCTATCACCGGAGAATGGTCCAAGGACTTCGCACAGGAGTCGCCCACCAAGCCCTGCGCCCCCTACGGCATCGACAGCATCAACCCCATCCGTCCCGATGCCGAACCCGTCAGCCAGCTCATCATCACCGAGGGCGAGAAGGACCGACTGACGCTGATGAGCTGCGGATTCCCCTACGTGCTGAGCATCGCCAACGGCGCCCAGACCAACATCGACGAGAGCCACGAGGCCTTCGAGGAATGGATAGCCCAGGTGGAGGAAATCATCATCTGCGGAGATACCGACCGCCCCGGCAGAGGCATGGTGAAGGCGCTGCTCAATGCCTATACCGCACGCGCCAAGATGGTGCATCTCTCCGGCAACCGCAAGGACATCAGCGACGTCTATGCCGCCTTCGGAGCCAACGAGGTGAGGCGAATCATACAGGAGGCGGAAGACGTGGCGGCACAGGACATCTACGACCTGCACCTGCACGAACCCGATATCCTGGAGGTGATGATGGGCAACTACGACAAGGGATATGACGTGGGCATGGGCATGCTCACCGACCGCATCTTCCACCCTACCTCCGACGGCGGACTCATCATCCTGACGGGCATCCCGAACTCCGGAAAGACTGATTTCCTGAACTGCATGATGGCTCATCTGATGTTCCAGCGCCAGAAGCGCGTGGCGTTCTTCTCCTTCGAAAAACCTGTCAAGGCGAAGCACGTCAGGGAGATAGCGAGGGTGGCACTGGGAGTGGAAGACACCGCCAGCATGGACCAGACTATGGAGGAGAGAGATGCCAGGGAGGTGAACAGCAAGGTTATCAGCTACCTGACGCAGCACATGGTGGATTTCGACACGAAGACGCGCCTGCCCGACAGCGACTACATCATAGCGATGGCTGAGCGCGACATGCGCAAGCACGGCCTCGACTTCCTGGTGATAGACCCGTACGTATTCATCGACATGACGGAGGGCGGCAGCCGAGCCACGGAGACGGAGAAGGTGAGGCTGATGCTGACGAAGCTGCAGGCATGGAGCCGTGCCCGACGGGTATGGACGATAGTGGTGGCTCACCCGAGAATCCAGTACAAGGACGGTCATGAGTCGTTTCCTCCGCTCGACATCTATTCCATTGCGGGCAGTGCCCAGTGGGCCAACCTTGCCGATTTCCTGTTCACGGTAAGGCGCATGAACAAGCCGGAAGAGGGCAAGTCGTATACCATCGTAGAAATGCTGAAGGTGAGAGACCAGGAGTTCTGCCAGCCTGGCAAGGTTTTGTATGTTCGCCAGCCGTGCGGCAGGTATGACGAGCGCGATTCGGAGGAAGACTGCATCGCCGAGCGCCTTCAGCGCAAGATACTGCCGAAGGATGTGGAGCCGTGGGCGGTATAGGAATATCATCAAATTTCTTGGAATTATGACGAACGAAGAATATCGCAATCTGAAACTGCAGGCCCACCAGCAGCTGGTGGAAGATTATCACTGGCTGATGAGTCAGAGTCCTGCTCAATATACCTGGCGCTGTCCTCAGCGCTGGCTGATAGAACTGGTATATAATGCCAATCAGGACCGTCCGGTGGATGAATGGCAGCGAGACATCCCTCTCACCCGTCTGTACCGTGACTTCTTCACCCATATCGGCACGAAGCCCCCGAACCATCCCTCCACTCAGCTGAGCAAGCTTCGCAACATGGAGCGTCGCCGCGACATCCAGCCCGACAGCATCACGCACTACTACATGCAGTTCATCGGCAAGCAGCTCAACTGCCACATCATCGAGAAGCTTCTTCATCGGAAGTAGGGCTCTTTTGCCCCTCAAAAGCATCTCCCTACCAATTGAAACAAGCCTCTTTTGGAGTTGGTTTAAGCCTGAAATAAACGTTACGTAAGGCTTAAACCAACCTCAAAAGAGGCTTGTTTCAGATTCGATAACACTAGAATTTTACCACCTTTGCCACTTGTCCCGCCCCACACAGAGACCGAGCTGATCCCAAAAATCTGCGAGAATAGAACCATGAATCAAAAACTCGACTAAAAATTTGGTGGTTTCACAGAAAACCCTTATCTTTGCTGCAAAAATAAATATTAAGTTATGGCACAGTTGACATTACAAATAGATAGTCCATCTTTGTTGGAGCAATTAAAGAACGTTCTCTCTCTTATGAAAGGCGTTAAAATAGTTCCGGATTCTCCTGTCTCAAAGAGTGCAGCCTTGGAAGATGTCCCAAACGCAGAAACATTGGCAGCAATGAAAGAGGCAGAAAGTGGTCATGATGCAGGTGTAGTTCGGGTAGATAGCTTAGAAAGTTTCATGGCATCAATGGAGAAATAGAGCAATTACTTTGCAAAAGGACTCTTTCCTCCATGTGCTTTCAAATTAGCTGTTGAACGAACCAATACTTTCTCCACATCAGCATATGACATTCGCAAAGCCTTTCTTTGCGGATTGCGCTCATTCTCCTCTGCCTCACGAACAAAGCGTTCTGCAGTCTCACCTGTCAAAACAGGAATACTTCTTATCTCTAAAGCCATAACCTTTCATTTTAAACATTTTATAATGTCGCAAAATTACACATATTCTTCGAAACCACCAAGAAAATCAGAATAAATCTGCAAATTATCAGCCAATTACCCAAAAATCAACAGTAAACTATAAACTTTCAACAGCAAACAATTCCTCTAAGGTATGTTATTGAGAGATTTATGAATGTCTATCAGGCAGTTTTCCCACTTTTTATTTGGTCGTTTCAGGAAAAAAGCGTAATTTTGCAGTGAAACTAAATGAATATCGTATGAAACAGGTAGAAGAACGATACATCAGCTTGCTGACCGACTTCGGCTTCAAGCGCATTTTTGGAACGGCAATGAACAAGGATTTGCTCATCTGCTTCCTCAACAGCTTGTTTAATGGCAGACAGGTTGTAAAGGACGTTTCGTATCTGAACCCGGAGCACGTCGGGGATGTCTATACCGATCGCCGTGCTATCTTCGACGTGTATTGCGAAGGAGAAAACGGCGAGAAGTTCATCGTTGAAATGCAGAACGCCTACCAGGCATATTTTAAGGATCGTTCCCTCTTCTACTCTACTTTCCCTATCCGTGAACAGGCACCCAAGGGGAGTGACTGGGATTTCAAACTCAACCATGTCTATACAGTTGCGCTGCTCAACTTCAACATGAACGAGGACGCCTTCGACAAGGAGGAAATCCGCCACCATGTACAGTTGTGCGATACCGCTA
>ENA-ORMS01002146-ORMS01002146.1-human-gut-metagenome-genome-assembly--contig:-NODE-2146-length-14527-cov-2.628455_pt1 | contig 14527 bp, 8 predicted proteins | sample MGYA00242104_ERZ508997 | MGnify/ENA primary metagenome ERZ508997 (study PRJEB26280, sample SAMEA2338704) | human gut metagenome | biome: human gut; feature: human-associated habitat; material: faeces... | reverse complement strand
AAAATCCCTTGGCCATTGCGGCTGTGCGGGTTCAAGTCCCGCTTCGAGTACGAAAAAAATCGCAATCATCCGGCAAAGGAATGGTTGCGATTTTTATTTTATACGATAAATAGTAACAAGTCGTTCAAAACAAAAAATGAGAACTATACTTCTGATATGCTTTAGTCTGTTAGGTACTTTACCTACTGTTTACGGCCAAAACTCCATAGAAAAAGACCGTGATGCGTTCCGTCGCGAAGCCGACCGGTTCTTGTCAGCCATGCCCGACGGGTTACAGGAACAACAGACCCAAGCCATACTGCAAGCCATACAAGGCGACACCGTACCCCTCACTCGCATCCGGGCATCACGTAATATTCCTACACCTTTACCAACCGACGTAAATGCCATCTATATCACTCCGGCTCTGCGTCTGTACACTCCCGTAAAAAAGAATCAAAGTCCTCTGCCTCTCCTCATTTACCTGCATGGAGGAGGATGGACATTCGGAAGCATTAACAGTTGCGCCCGGTTTTGCCAGACATTAGCCGCCACGGGCAATGTAATCGTGTTGGCAGTAGACTATCGTCTGGCTCCCGAACATCCGTTTCCGGACGGACTGGAGGACTGTATACGTGCCGTAAAATTGGCTCGCAAAAAAGCTTTGGAATGGGGCAGCTCACCGGAACTCATTTCCGTCGGAGGAGACAGTTCGGGAGGCAACTTAGCTTTGTCCGTCTGTCTGCATAACCTGCAAAACGGGATGCCGCCTCTTCGCTCTCTCCTGCTTTTCTACCCAGTGGTATCTGCTTGGAACGACGCATCGCCTTCTTGGAAAACTTATCAAAAGGGAGCAGCATTAGACGGTTCGTTGATGGAGGCCTTCAATCAAGCCTACACACGCGGTCAAGCCAAACATCCTTTCATATCTCCCTCCCTTTGCCCGGACAGCCTGCTCTCACGTCTGCCCCGACTGCTTCTCGTGGCTGCCGAACGCGACATCTTATGCGACCAAGGGAAAGAATTCACCGACCACGTGAAACGCCTCGGCGTGACAGCGCACCGTGAAGTATTGCCAGGCACCGTCCATCTGTTCATCACCGTACCGGGACAGGATACGGCTTTCCGACATGCCGTGTCTTTGGCTGAAGATTTCCTTCGGCCTTGACGGATTCCCGTTTAAAGATATTTAGTAAATATACTTATTATAAGTTATTCCTGCGTAACGGAATGACTTATATCCGAACAATACACCCGATACACAACAAAATATACCGATATTTAAGTATTGACGAACATTCTCGAATGGGATAATTTTGTAACCTCAAAAATTAAACGTCATGTTACAAGGAAAAAATCCCATTCTCGGCATCATCCTACTCTTTTTCTTCTCTCTCCCGTCTTTTGCTCAAAATGCTTCAAATATATTGGAAGGAACCGTGCGCGACATAAAGGGAAAACCTATAGAGTTAGCTACGGTAAGCCTGAACAACGTCATAGGTTCCCATACCGACCGGAACGGACACTATAAGCTGACCCGACTGAAAGAAGGTACCTACCAGTACCGTGTTTCCTTTGTAGGTTATGAAACGGTGACGGGCACGGTGCATATCCAATCCTCAAAAACAAGACTGGATGTCACGCTCAAAGAGCTGAGCCTCAACCTTAAGAATGTAACAGTGACGGCACGGCAAGAACAAATGGGCTCTAAATCGCTTATCGGAGAGGACGCCATACGCCACGTACAACCCAAAAGCCTGAACGATTTGTTGCAGCTCGTACCGGGCAACCTGATTGAAAATCCGAATTTGAACAATCTGGGGCAGGCACACATACGCGAAATAGAAGATGACGACAACAATGCCTTAGGCACCTTGGTGGTAGTAGACGGCACCCCTTTAAGCAACGAATCGAACCTGCAAGTGGTATCGCCCAGCAAATTCGGCGCCAATTCCGGCATGCAAAGCGACGGGATGAGCGAACAGACGACAGCCGGAAGAGGCGTAGACCTACGCACCGTCAGTGCCGGAAATATAGAATCGATGGAGGTGATACGCGGTATCCCCTCTGTGGAATACGGTAATCTGACGTCGGGCGTAGTGGTAGTCAAAACCAAAGCGGGACACACGCCTTGGGAAGCCAAGTTCCAAACGGACCCAAACTCCAAACAAGTCTTCGCCGGCAAGGGATTCAACCTCAAAAGGGGCGGAGCTGCAAACTTCAGCGTAGACTGGTCGCAGTCGTGGGCCGATACGCGCAAGCACTACATGGGATACGACCGCATCACGGCCTCAGCCGGATACTCCGCCCAATTCGGGCCGCTTTCCCTTAACGTAAAAGGAGCCTTTTACTCTAACGTGAACAACCGTAAAGACGATCCCCAGTTCGAGGAACAACAAATACATTACAAAAACACCAACGTGGGCGGACGGCTTTCCGTGAGTGGGCGTTACAAGCCTGCCGGAGGCTTTCTCTCTTCGCTGGACTATAATCTCTCAGCTCAAATGTCACGCACGGTAGACAGCCACGACAATTGGGTGAACAATCCCGACGGACTGGTCACGACAGCCCGCGAACCGGGTGTACACGTAGCTCAGATACGTAATGTGGGCTACACATCGGCTTACCGCATCGAGGGCATCCCCGTCAACCTGTATGCCCAAGCTGTGGCAAACAAATACTTGCAAATCTCGGAAAACGACTATGCCAACCTGAAACTCGGCGCAGAATACACTTACGATGCCAACCGGGGTGAAGGATTCACTTACGACGAAAATAACCCGCCGCAGGCTCAAGGGGCACAGACTCTCCGTCCACGGAGCTACAAGGACATACCTGCCCAAAGCACCTTGTCGGGTTTTGCCAGCAGCCGTCTGCGTAAGGGGTTGGGTTCCATGGGGCTTATGCTGGAAGCCGGAGTACGCGTCAGCAACATGTTTGTAGACCGGAAACAAAGCGGAGGTATCAGCCACTTCCTCGTAGCCGAGCCTCGTGTCAACGCCACGCTAAACCTGTTGGACAGCCGGAACAATCCTGTTTTCGACTTGCTGGCCCTGACCGGAGGTTTCGGCATCTCCAACAAGATGCCCACACTGATGTACCTCTATCCCGACTATGCCTATTTCGACAATGCCAGCCTGTCTAAATACGGGACGGAAACAAAGGACCGTTTGGGATTGATCACGACGGACGTAGTAAAGAATACGGCTAACCCCGACCTGCGTCCGGCACGCTCCACGAAATGGGAAGCGGGCCTGTCTTTCCGCATCAACAGGATAAAGGGTTTTGCCACATTCTTCCATGAATCCCACCGGCACGAACTGGGCTTTACGTCACAACTCATCTGGCAAAACTATGACAAGTACACCGTGCCGGCCACGGCAACCGACCCCGTATTCGATGCCGCAAGCGGCGACGTGACTTACCGCGTGGATGGGACGGAGCATACAGCCCTGCGGACGAAGACCACCGAAATGTACACCTGGAGCCGGGCGGCCAACAGCACGACCACGCACAAGCACGGCATCGAGTACGGACTGGACTTCGGTGAAATCAAGCCCTTGCACACCTCGCTGAACATCAGCGGGGCATGGTTCCATATCAAGCGCAAAAATGAGAACATGCCCCTGAACTATATCAATTCTTCGTTCGACTACGTAGGCGTGCTCCCTTCGGGCGGAGGGAACCTGCGAGACCGGTTCAATTCCACGTTCCGGCTCATCACCCACATCCCGGCCATCAAAATGGTATTCACCACATCGGTACAGGTCGTATGGTACGAAAGTACCCAAACCATCTACGAAGACGAGAACGGAAACAGCCGCTACTATCTCAAGTCTTACGAAGACAAGGATTACCTGGTAATCAACCCCGTGGGATACTACGACAAGCAGGGCCACTACACGGCATGGAGCCCGGCCGATGCCGACGATGCGGACAAATCGCGCATCATGTACCGCACACAACCTTACTTGTACGAAAAGGATGTCATCAAGCCATGGGCGTTGCTGAGTTTCCGTTTTACCAAAGAAATAGGCCGTGTGGCCGAACTGTCCGTCATTGCCAACAACTTCACCAATACCAAGAAGTGGCACACCAATCCGCACAGCCTGGCCAAAACGCAACTATACCCGGACATGTACTTCGGAGCGGAACTGAAGCTGAAACTTTGAGAGCACACCTATATATAAACATTTAACAAACAGAAAACATGAGAAAGAAGTTTCTTAAAAATGGCGTCATAGCCATGATGGCCGTATGCGGCCTTGCCTTCGTGTCTTGTAGCGAAGATAACGACGAGGGTATGAAGAGTTACAAACTGACGGTCAGCTATTCCCTTCCGTCGGACGTGGAAGCGTCTAACGTGGAAGAGCTTAAGCTCATTTTGGGTTCGACCACTAAAAACGACACGTTGTCCTTGGACGCTAACCCGAAAGAGATAGAACTTCCGCAGGGACAGTACAAAGTGACGGTCACCGGCAAGGTGGCCGATGAAGCTAAGGCCTACCTCAGCGGCAGCACGTCGGTGGACCTTTATGTCAATACCCCGGTAACGGTCAATCTACAGAAAGTCATGCAGTCTTCCTTGATTTTCAAAACGATTCATAACTCTGGCAGTAAACAATATTACATGCACGAGAGTTATTTCGAAATCGTCAACAACTCAGACGAAGTACAGTATCTGGACAATCTCATTCTGCCCGCCCCTGCCGGCAACCAACAAACAGCGAATGCGTGGCAGGCCAACGGCTACGAAGACCTCTACGCCTGCGGACAAGGTTCCGTAGTGGCATTCCCCGGAAACGGGCACGACTATCCCCTCCAGCCGGGTGAGAGCGTCCTGATTGCCAACGATGCCACGAACCACAAACTGGCATATGGCGAGGATGCGTCGCAAGCGGCAGACTACGCAAGCTGCCCGGACTTGAGCAATGCCGATTGGGAAATTTATCTGAATTATAATGCTAACGATGTGGATTACGCTGCTCCCAACTTGAAAACAATCTTCCACAACAACAAGTACATGTTTGCCTTCGGCCTGGGCGTATCGGGACGGTCTTACGTACTGGCCAAGTTACCGGAAGGCATGACACCGGAAGCTTATGCGGCATTGGAGTCGAGCGTGATGTACGAACCGGGAACCTCTTCCACTACTATGACCTATCTGGTCATCCCCAGCAAATATGTGCTTGACGCAGTAGACATATACGATCCGGAAACCGAGAACCACTACCCCACGTTCTTGCCGCAAGATGATGCCACCGGTGTGAAAGGCAATCCGATGTATTCGGCAAAATGTATCCGCCGGAAAGTGACTAAAATCGAAAACGGACGGCCTTACTATCAGGACACCAACAATTCTGCCGCCGATTTCCTGCGCGACCAGCCGTTGACTCCGGGTGAGACTCCTACAAGTGTTGATGAATAATTATGAAAACTGACAGGGACGGGAGCGAATCCCATCCCTGTTTTAATCCGAAAAGAAAATGAAACGTTACGTCCTGTTACTGTCGTTGAGTTTGGGTTCTCTTGTCCAAATGCATGCGCAATCTTTAGAAGAGTGCCGAAGCGAATGGAATGAAAGTTCGGCTAATGTGTCGGACAATATCCGGTATACCAGTCTGAACCCCTCGCGCATCTCTTTCAATTCCTACAAAAACAAGGGTGTGGCCAAACTGGACTATACGATTGGACGTGGAAGTTACCGACCGGTGGATGAAGGCAGACAATCGAATCATCTCAAGTTTTATATGGGGGGAATTAAAAATCTGGGCAAGGTAGACGTGTCGGGCTTCATCAGTTACCGCAATTTACAAGAGAAAGACAAGAAGTGGAACTCCACCCTTTTTCTCAACCCCGATAACCCATTTGTGCTTTGCGATTCAGTGGCAAGCGACGCTACCACGGAATCTTTTGAAATGGGCATGACGGCCTCTTATGCATGGAATGAATCCTGGAAAGGGGGAATCTCTATCGGATTGACATTAGGAAGCCTGTCCGACCAGACAGACCCTCGCCCCAAAACCAATACCACCGTCCTGCCTATTTACGTAGGAGCGGAGCATCGGTTGAACTCCCAATGGGCACTGGGTGCTACGGCCGGCATTTCCTTTTATAATTCGGACATCGCCTATACGTTGGTCAATCCGCTCAATAGCCACCGCTATTTCCTGATGAAAGGTATGGGGGACTATTACCGAATCTCGTCGAACGACGTGTCGGGCTACCAACGCGCATATAAGGGACTGAATTATACCGGTGCCTTGCAACTTGTATGGGAACCGGAACACAAAAAATACGGGAATTTCACGGAAGTCCGTTATACGCATGTTTCGGAAGAAGCTACAGACGGAGGTTCTTCCTATAAATTTTACGGAGGAGACTATACTTCGGATGAATGGATGCTTCAGAACCGTTTCCTTCTCTCCCCTCACCGTCAGGCACGTCACCATCTGGTATTGACGGCATCCTACCATTCCGGAAAAGGTATATGGCGGGACCAGAAAATGATGACAGACACCGAACACGGAAATCTGGTATATTACGAGACGCTCAGCAAATATAAAATTCAGGACGACCAGCGAATGACCGCCGGACTGGAATATCGCTTCGAACGATTGAAAGATGACAAGCAGGATTTCTTCGTAGACGCTTTGGCCGCATTCACATCATCTGCCTACAATCACCAGTTGTCCACCGGAAAAGCCAAACAAACATTTACCTTACTAACCACACAACTGTCTGCAGGCAAGTTCCTGAACATCAAATCCGCAGGTTTGGACTTGTCTGTCCATGGCGGTTACCGTATACCGTTGAGCCGCACTTACGGCAATGGAAACACCAGAACGGCCAATGAAGACATTTCTGCCGTATACACCCGTCCCCAATTCGAGTATGCCGCTTCCGGACACGCCTTGATAGGGGCTTTGGCACAAGTAGCTATCCCCCTTCCTAAGAAAATAACTTTAGGCATTTATATATCCACGGATTTCATGTTCTATACGGACAAGAATGAATATGATGATACTTTCGACGGTACGAACCGTTCGCTTTCTACCGCAGGAGTATATTTGCAATTTTAAGGATTAGTTTTATGAGAAAAAGAAACATCTACTCTATTATCAGCCTGTGGTGCGTGCTATTCTTTTGCCCTACACTGCACGCCGAACGAAAAGGCTTTGCCGTCGTCATCGATTCCATCAGCTACCAACAGGCTCAACACGAACTTGCTGAATACATCCGGGCATTGGAATCCAAACAACATTTCAAAGTCTATACTGTAGTCGACCGGTGGGGTGTACCGGATTCTATCCGTGCTACTCTCAAAGGTCTGCACGCCCGGCCTCACGAAGCCATCATAGGTGCCGTATTTATCGGTGACATCCCCATTCCCATGATTCGCGACGCACAGCATCTTTGCAGTGCGTTCAAGATGAGCCAGAAAATGCCTTGGCAGGAATCCTCTGTCCCGTCAGACCGTTATTATGACGACTTCTCGTTGCAATTCGACTTTCTGAAACGCGACAGTACAGCCCCATATTATTACTATTCATTATCAGCACGGGGAAGTCAGCAAGTACACCCCGATTTGTTTTCCGGACGCATCCGTCCCACCGACGGCGATATGCCCGGTTCACGTTACACCAAGCTCAAAGCTTACTTGCAGAAAGCAACGGAAGCAAAATTGCATCCCGAACGTATGATGTCCGTCTTTGTCTATACAGGCAGCGGCAGTCTGTCAGAATCCAAAACGGCCCATATTGACGAAATGGCTTCCATGCATGCCCACTTCCCTTCGCTCGCACACCGTCCCAATGCCTACCGCTACATGGACTATTCCGACGAGAAACTCATCAAACAAAAATTGATGAACGCGCTCATGTCGCCGGACCTTAGCGTGGCTTTCATGCACCATCATGGCGATTACGACACACAGTACCTCAGTGCTTGGCCTAAACCCTCAACTGCGGAAGAAGCACGCGAGTACTTGCTGCATTGCTACCGCTCCTCCCTGAACCGTGCCCGGCATTTCGGATATGATACGGACAGTATCAGACGAAATTTACAAAGCCGCGACCAGTTGCCCGACGCTTGGATGGCAGAGCTGGACGACAGCGCTTTGGCAAAGGACGACTCTTTGGAAAGCGCCATGACCAACATTGTGTTGTCTGATTTCGCCCGCTACGCTTTCCGGCCGAATTGCAGAGTAGCCTTCTGGGACGCCTGTTACAACGGTTCCTGGCATCGTGAGAACTGCATTGCCAACGAATACATATTCCAACCGGGAAAAACAATCTGCGGACTGGGAGGTTCTGTCAACGTACTTCAGGACAAGTGGCCGGACCGCTTTGCCGGTCTGTTGGAACAGGGGGTTATGATAGGATTCCTGAACCAACTCAATCCCGATTTGGAAATGCACGTGGTAGGCGATCCCACTTTTGCATTCCTTCCGGAACAAGATCACTCTCTTAATGACCTCATCAGTTCCGGCAAGCAGAAAGATTGGAAAAGGTTGCTCCGCCACAGTCTCCATCCGGATATACAGGCATTGGCCTTGCACCAGTTGCAAGAAAGCAAGGAACTCTCCGACCAACACCTGTTGGAGTATCTGAAAACGTCCCCCTACGAAAGTGTCCGCCTGGAAGCGTTCTTGCTCCTCCAACAACGGCATTCCGACGACTTTGTCTCTGCCATTGAAAACGCAGCAGACGACAATTTCGAATTGCTGCAGCGTTTTGCAGTCAATGCGCTTATCAAAAACGGTGATCCTCGTCTGGCAAATACGTTGGCCGGGAAACTCTGCGACGTAAATACATCGGCGCGAGTGGCATTCAATGCCCTGCAAGGCACACAGTTCTTTTCCCGACAGAATCTGCTCCCCGCCGTAGAGGACAGACTCCGGCAAGTGGCTCCCTACGTGGTCCAACCCGAAACCTATGCCAAAGGCGTATTGAAAAACGCCGAAAACTATGCCGGAAGATGGAACGAAGAGATTGAAAAGCTGTGTAAAGGAGAAATGTCGCACAAACGTGCTTTGACACAAATCAATTTCATGCGAATCTATTGCCCGCCTTACCTCTTGCCCCAAGTAGCCGGTTATGCCGCCACGCTAAAAGACGACGAACTGCTGTTACCGTTGCTCGAGGCTTTGGGATGGCACCGCCAGGCCTATACTTCGGCACAGGTAGTCCCCGTAGTGGAAAAACTCATGAAAGACACTTCCCACTCGGAACAAGTGCGCCAAGAAGCTCTGAAAACCTACAAACGATTGAAATAACCCTCATAGAACAAGAAACATAATGAAAAAACTATTATTATCCGTCCTTACTTGCCTGGCTTTTACGGTTCAAATTGCGGCACGTAACGGATTTGCCATCGTCATCGACTCGGTGAGTTATCAGGAAGCACGGCCTGAAGTGGACGCTTATGCCCGCGCCATAGAGCGCCTGCATGGCCTTAAAGTATACACGGTCATCGACCGGTGGCAGGTGCCCGACTCCATCCGTGCCACCCTGAAACATTTGCACGAACAGAAATCCGAACCTATCGTAGGGACTGTTTTCGTGGGCGACATCCCCATCGTCATGGTTCGCGACGCACAGCACCTGACCAGTGCCTTTAAGATGAACCAAAAGAATGACCGCCGCGAATCGTCTGTCCCTTCAGATCGGTTCTACGACGACTTCGGCCTACAATTCGAGTTTCAGGGTAAGGATGAAGACAAACCCTATTTTTATTATTCCCTCACTCCCCAAAGCAGCCAGAAAGTCTATCCGGACTTGTACAGCGGACGTATCCGGCCTACCGACACGCCCGAAAGCTCCCGCTACCAGAAGCTCAGGGAATATCTGATCAAGGCTGTAAGGGAGAAAGAAAGACAACGGGCGCTCGGACAACTGTTTTTCTTCAGCGGCCACGGGTATATCTCCGAATCCAAAACCGCCCGCATGGACGAGAAAGCGGCTTATTTCGAACATTTTCCCTCATTGGCCGGACGCACCAACCGCATCAGCTATATGGACCACACCGACCACAATCCGGTAAAAGAACATCTGATGAACGAAATGATGCGTACCGACCTGGACCTGGCCATCCTGCACCACCACGGCTATTTCGACACGGAATACCTGAACGGTACGGCTCCCATCCGTACGGTGCGCGAGGCTAAGGAGTTTATCATCCGCAACGTGAGGATGCACGTGGAGGAAGCCCGCGAAAGAGGACGTAATTACGACTCCCTGCGCGTGGTACTGGAGAAACGTTTCGACCTGCCGTCCACCTGGCTCGGCGACACCCCGCTGGCCGACAGCCTGCGCATCGCCGACTCTACTCTTGTAGCTAACGAAGACCTGCATCTGGAGGATTTCAAAATATTCGGCTATCGTCCCAATGTACCCGTCGTAGTGATTGATGCCTGCTTCTGCGGCTCCTTCCACCAGGATGACTGCATAGCGAACGAATACATCTTCCAGCCGGGCTCTACGGTGGCTGTCATAGCCAATACGGTCAATGCCTTGCAAGACAAATGGTACGATCGTTTCATCGGACTGACAGCCCAAGGCGGTTGCGTAGGAGACGTAGTACGCTTTTCCAATCTCCTGGAGTCCCATGTCATCGGCGATCCCACGTTCCGCTTTGCCCCCGTACCCGGAAGTGTGGATGTGGACGGCCTGCTGTTGCAAAATAAGGCTTCTTCTTGGAAAAAGCTGTTGAAAAGCCCTTTGCCGGACGTGCAGTCATTGGCCATCGAACAGTTGAGAAGAGCCGGTGCGCTCTCGTCGGCCGACCTGCTCCGCATCTATCGTGAATCTCCTTACGGCGTAGTCCGCTTAGAAGCGCTGATGGCCCTCTCTGCCACCCCCGACAACCATTTCATCACAGCCGTGACGGAAGCCTCGCAGGATGCCTACGAACTGGTACAGCGCCAAGCGATACGCTTCATCGCCAAAAACGGCGACCGGCGTCTTATTCCGGCCCTCATCCGGCTGTCTATCGCCAATAATACCAGCGACCGTTGCAACTTTAATGTCATGACGGCTCTCGCCTGCTTCCCCAAAGAAGACCTGCTCGCCGAATTCGACCGGCAGTTCGATGCGCCATCCGTACAATACCTCGACAAGAACAACCTCCGCGGTAAAATCAGAAATACCATAGCCCACAGTGCCGACCGTCTGACCACCGACATCGACAAGGTGGTAAAGGGCGAAGCCTCAGAAAAAGACCGGACCTTCACCATCCGTGCCCTGCGCAACACCTTGCCGCACCACAAAGTTCCGGAGTTGTTGGTTTACCTGCAGGACTGCGGAGACGGGAACACTCAAATCTTGCTGCTCGAAGCCTTAGGATGGCACACCGTTTCCTGCCATGCCGCCGACATCGCGGCGACAGCCTTGAAAATGAGTGAAGACGCATCGCTCCCCAATACCGTCCGACAGGAAGCCCTGAAAACCTACCGCCGCATCCATGAAAAGTAAACTCATACCTCTCTTATGCATAACCTTGCACCTATGCGCCCAAGGCGCATGGGCGCAAGTCCCCGACGGAAGCGACATGCACCTGCCGCGCACACCTTTCCGCCTGCAAAGCCGGGCAGAAGTACAGTTACCGCCTGCGGTGGACAATTCCACACGGAAATTCTTTCCACCCATATTGGACCAGATGGGCGGTTCCTGTGCCCAGGCTTCCGGAATCGGTTACATGTTCACTTACGAAATCAACCGCCTGCTCGACCGCGACGCACATGCTTCTGCCGACCATCGCTTCAGCTATCAGTTTTCGTGGAACCTGCTCAATGACGGACAGGACCAGGGCGACTTTGTAGACCAAGGCCTCTACCTGTCTGAGCGTTACGGCATCATGACCGAACAGGACTACGGCATCTCCGGCACCTACCAATTCAAATGGGCCACGGGATATGACAAATACTACAAGGCCCTGCAATACCGCACGCAGGAGGTGCTGACGTTTGCCGACAGCATCCCCCTGATGAAACGTTGGCTCTACGATGCCGGTGACGGCAGCGCGGTGGGCGGTGTGCTCACCTTCTCGGCCATGAGCCGCGGATGGGAGATCGACGACGACTACCAGGGTCCCTCGCTCACCGGCTACCGCTCCTTGCTCAAAGGCCTTGCCACAGACGGGGCACACGCCCTCACCATAGCCGGATACGACGACACGGTCGTCTACACCGACGCGCAGGGGACACCGCACACAGGAGCCTTCATCGTGGTCAACTCCTGGGGCACCCATAGCCACGACCACGGACGCTTCTATCTCCCCTACGACTTTTTCCGTGATGCCCGCGTGCCCGAACAGCAACTAGGCAGCACGGTGGAAGCCATCCGCGTGCGCATCCACCGCCCCCTCGTAGTCTTCCGCCTCGCGCTCGACTTCTCTTCACGCAACGACCTCTCTTTCGGTCTGGCCACGGAAAGTGACGTAGACGAACGGGGCATCATCAGCTACCACACCTGCCGGGCTTTCTACAACCAAGGGGGAGACTACCCCATGCAGGGACAATACATGCCCGGAAATATCGAAATAGCCCTGGACCTGACCGAATACATGACGGAAGAAGGGCGCGGCGGCGAAACATTCTACCTCAATATCCTGCGTGGTTTCAGGGGCAAGGTGAAAGGCACGGGGCGCGTCACGGCCCTCTCCATCGTGGACTACCGTGGGGCGCAGCCCGTGGAATACCCCTACCGTGGCACCCTACCAGTGGAGCTGCGCGACGGCAGCAACCCTTTCAGCATCCGGGCCGCAGAAGACGATCCCGTCTCCGCCTCGGCCTTTCGTTACACCGACGAGGCAGGCAACGTGACCGACCGTACCTTCCTCCTGCGCACGGCCGAAGGCCGGCAGGCCAAGATACGCTTCGCCAACCCCGACACCGGCGGCCAGACCATCACCCTGCGCTACCGAACAACGGAATAATCGGAATAACTTAAAAAGACAGAACGAATGAAAAAACAACTCGCACGCCTGGCGTGCCTCTCCCTTCTCGCGGCAGCCTGTTCCGCCGAGCACCCCCTCGCCACCGGCGACCCTGCGACAGACCGCATGTCCGTCATCCCCAACGTAAAGGGCCAATGGACTTACTTTTCGATGGTGACACATACCGTGGTAGGCACCTGTGCCGTGACCGACACCCTCGCCCAACAGGCCTACGCCGCACGCACGGACTGGGACATCGCCATCGCCGACGGGCGCATACGTACCAACAGCGGCACCTCGGGGCCCGGGGACGGAGGCATAGCCCCCTCGCCCTACGACTATGAACATACCGAGCCGGACATGCCGGCCATTTTCCAAACCGATTCAATCCGGTAAATGGAGGACAGAAAAAGGGATTTATAAACAACTCGTATACAACGAGTTGAGAATAGGGAAAATTTGTGCGCCAAAACGAAAATCAATCTGCGGCAAACGAAAAATCAATCTCTTGAGATTGATTTTTCGTTTGCCGCAGGTGGCTGAATTGACTTCCTCCACCTTCTATTCTATCTGGTTTTACACGTTTTGAATCCAAGAGCAGACAAGCGTTACGTCCCGAGCATGGCTCCGGAACCGTATCGCCGCTTTCGAAGTGTTCTAAAAGACATCAGGCCGCGTTCTCAACGAACGCGGCCTGACAATCTTTATCAAATGCTTATTAATTTACACCATCAATGCTGCTACCAAAGCCAAGATGGCATAAAATTCCGGAAGGGCGGCATAAATCATCGTATTGGTCTGCACGTCATGTCCTTGAGCAATGCCCACAATACCGTTCGCACAAATCTGCCCCTGACGGATACCGGAAATCATACACACCAAACCGACTCCCAAACCGATACCTAACATCAACGGTCCCTCCGTCGTGAAATCACGCCCCATGGACATCAGGAAAGCCACAAAGCCATACAATCCCTGTGTGGCCGGAAGGGCAGACAAAATCATGTAACTGGAAGATTTGGAAGGATTCTTCTTCAATGCCCCTTCGGCAGCATTTCCCGCAATAGTCGTACCGTAACAACTGCCGATACCGGCCAAGGCAAACATCAAGCCCAAACCGATGTAACCTAAAATTTCATTCATAATGTTCTAAATTTTATTTGTGATTAATTGATTATTTGTTTTTTACTATACTGAAAGGCTCGTATGCCTCTCCTTTTCCGTCGTAGCCGGAGTTCTTAAAATATTCCACAAAAGTCAAACGAAGCGGGTGCACGAAAGCACTCAGACAAGACATGGCGATGTTCAACGTATGACCGAACACCAGAATCAGTCCGCAACCCAACCAACCGGGAACTCCGTACAAGGTGTCTCCCGCTCCGTCGCGCACCATAAAGGCCAACTGGTTGAACACACCGCCCAACATACCGCCGGCCAACCCGAGAGCATACAGACGAATATAGGAAAGTACGTCGCCCATCAGCCCAGTAGCCATGTTATACGTGTCCCACAATCCGGCACCGATATTGGCAAAAACATTGCGGTGGAGATTATTCAGCAAATAGATACCGATGGCCGCCACGCTGCCGATCACAAGAAAAGACGTACCCGC
>ENA-ORMS01002141-ORMS01002141.1-human-gut-metagenome-genome-assembly--contig:-NODE-2141-length-14561-cov-2.750724_pt1 | contig 14561 bp, 12 predicted proteins | sample MGYA00242104_ERZ508997 | MGnify/ENA primary metagenome ERZ508997 (study PRJEB26280, sample SAMEA2338704) | human gut metagenome | biome: human gut; feature: human-associated habitat; material: faeces... | reverse complement strand
CGTCAGCCGTTTTAAGAGCGGTGTCGGCAAGACCCTTACGTGCGCCGTGCGTTGAAATGAAGTATTCGTGTACGCTCAGACCTTCGCGGAAAGACGAGAGAATCGGGCGTTCGATGATTTCGCCGTTGGGCTTTGCCATAAGACCGCGCGCGCCGCAAAGCTGGCGAACCTGAGCCTTGTTGCCTCGGGCTCCCGAATCCATCAAAACGTAAACGGGGTTGATGTGCTGCCTGCCGCAGGTCTTTATCGGAACTTGCGCGAGCTTTTCAAACGCCTTCTTAGCGATTGCGTCGGTCGCTACGTTCCATATGTCGATGACTTTATTAGAGCGCTCGCCCTTTGTAATAGTACCGCGGTGGTATTCGGTTTCGACCTCCTTGATTTTTGCGCGAGCCTGGGCTATGATGCCCGCTTTTTCGGCGGGAATGTCCATGTCGCCAATACCGATTGATATGCCCGCGAGAGTCGCCGTGCGGAAGCCGAGAGCCTTGAGGCGGTCGAGAACAGGAGCGCTCTCGGAACGGCCGCAGATCTTAAACGTGTTCAAGATGAGGTCGCCCAGCTTGCCCTTGGGAACCGTGAAATTGACGAATCCCATCTTTTCGGGCCATATTGTGTTGAATATAACGCGGCCGACAGTTGTGCGGATTATCTTTTTGGTCGGATCGCCGTAAATAGTCTGCTTGCCATAGTCGGGGTTGACATAGTCAATCCAGTCGTGCCAATGCAGCATACCTTCGTCGTGGGCACCCTGCACTTCGCGGAGAGTCGCGAGGAGGGGAACTCTTTCACCCTTGCCCTTTTTGAGGCTCGGTTCATAGGTGAGGTAATAGCAGCCCAAAACGATGTCCTGCGAAGGCGTCAAAATCGGCTTGCCTGACGAGGGCGAGAATATGTTGTTGCTCGCAAGCATCAACAGCTTGGCTTCCATTATCGCCTCCAAGGAGAGCGGAACGTGGACTGCCATCTGGTCGCCGTCAAAGTCCGCATTGTACGCCGCGCAAACTAGCGGGTGCAGGCGGATTGCGTCTCCCTCGATAAGCACCGGCTCAAAAGCCTGAATCGAAAGCCTGTGGAGAGTCGGAGCGCGGTTTAGCATTACCGGGTGGCCGCGGGTCACCTCTTCGAGAATATCCCAGACTTCGGGGGATTTCTTCTCAATCATTTTGCGCGCGCTGCGCACGGTGTGGACAAACCCAAGCTCTTTGAGGCGACGGATAATGAAGGGCTCAAACAATGTGAGCGCCATCTTCTTCGGCAGCCCGCACTGGTGCAATTTGAGGTCCGGGCCGATGACGATAACGGAACGTCCGGAGTAGTCAACGCGCTTGCCGAGAAGATTCTGGCGGAAGCGCCCCTGCTTGCCTTTGAGCATGTCGGAAATGCTTTTGAGGGGACGGTTGCCCGCGCCGGTGACGGGGCGGCCGTGGCGGCCATTGTCGAACAAAGCGTCGATAGCTTCCTGCAACATGCGCTTTTCGTTGTGGATGATGACGTCGGGCGTCTTCATCTGCATGAGCGAAAGTAGGCGGTTGTTGCGGTTTATAACGCGGCGGTAAAGGTCGTTGAGGTCGGAGGTGGCAAATCTGCCGCCTTCGAGGGGAACGAGCGGGCGCAGGTCCGGCGGAATGACAGGCAGAACTTCCAGAATCATCCATTCGGGGCGCGCGCCGCTTTCAATGAAGCCCTGGACGAGCTTCAAACGCTTGGAAAGCTTTTTCTTAATCTGCTTTGAGCGCGTGGCCTGCATTTGCTCCGTAAGTTCGACTTCGAGCTTTTCGAGGTCGATTTTGCAAAGGAGATCCCTAATCGCCTCGGCGCCCATTTTTGCGACGAACTCGTCGCCAGCGTCTATCGCGCGCTGGTATTCCTCCTCCGTAAGGAATTGCATGTATGTAAAGGAGGTGTTCATCGGGTCGATGACAACGTAGCGCTCGTAGTATATTACGCTTTCGAGGGCCTTTGCAGTCATGTCGAGAATCAAGCCAAGGCGGCTCGGCATGCTTTTTAGGAACCATATGTGCGAAACGGGAACTGCGAGCTCTATATGCCCCATTCTCTCGCGGCGCACGCGGCTTGTTGTGACTTCCACGCCGCAACGGTCGCAGACTTGGTCTTTAAACCTTATGCGCTTGTATTTTCCGCATGCGCATTCGTAGTCGCGTATAGGTCCGAAAATTCTCTGGCAGAAAAGGCCGCCCGGTTCGGGTTTGAAAGTGCGGTAGTTGATAGTCTCGGGATTTTTGACTTCGCCGTGCGACCACGAACGTATAGTGTCGGGCGAGGCGAGCCCTATCGAAACGCAATCGAACCCCGATTCCGAATCAAAACCCAAAATTTCGCGCGCCTGAGCCTGATTTGCCTGATTGGTATTGTTTTCTTCCATACGAAAAAAATTCCTATTTTAAAATTGGCTTTGGAAAGCGCGCGCTATTTGTTTAGCGCGTCGCTGTTCTCGGGTCTGATATTGAGGCACAGACCCTGCATTTCCTTCATCAATACGTTGAAGGACTGCGGAGTTCCGGCCTGCAAGGAGCTGTCGCCCTTTACGAGCTGCTCGTATATCTTGGTTCTGCCCTGTACGTCGTCGGACTTGACTGTCAGCAATTCCTGCAACGTGTAAGCCGCGCCGTACGCTTCGAGAGCCCAAACTTCCATCTCGCCGAAACGCTGGCCGCCGTATTGGGCCTTGCCGCCGAGCGGCTGTTGGGTTATGAGGCTGTACGGACCTACCGCGCGGGCGTGAATCTTGTCGGCGACGAGGTGGTTGAGCTTCATCATGTAGATGTAGCCGACAACGATGTCCTGGTCGAAGTATTCGCCAGTGAGCCCGTCTATCAGGCGCACCTTGCCGCTTTCCGGGAGCCCTGAATCTTTTAGGTATTTGCGGATGTCTTTTTCGCTTATGCCGTCGAAGATTGGGGTTGCTACCTTGATTCCAAGTTTTTTGCATGCCCAGCCGAGGTGCGTTTCAAGAACCTGCCCTACGTTCATTCGGGAAGGAACACCCATGGGGTTCAGGCAGATTTCAACGGGAGTGCCGTCAGGCAGATAGGGCATATCTTCCTCAGGAACTATGCGGGCGACAATGCCCTTGTTTCCGTGGCGGCCCGCCATTTTGTCGCCGACCTGAATCTTGCGCTTGGTTGCGATGTAAACTTTTACAGCCTTTATGACATTCTGCTCGGAACCTTCGCCATTTTCGATTGAATCGACCTTGCGGGCCCTCTCCTTTTCAATCTCGTCAAACCTGCGCTGGTAGTTGTCGACAATCTCCATAATTTTTATGCGCACGGGAGACGGGTCGATGTCGATGTTCTTGGATACGGCGGCGAGGCGGCGCAAGAGTGTTTTTGTGATTTTCCTGTTGGCCTGAATGATTACTTCGCCGGTTTCGGAATTGCGCACGTCGAGCGGGATTTTTTCGCCGAGGAGGACGTTGGAGAGCGCCTCGGTGAGGTCGTCGCGCAATTTGTCGGTTTGGGCGCGGTGCTCTTCGTTTATTTTTCTCGTGCGGCGGCGAATGTCGCTCGTTGAGATTTTTTCGTTGTCGCGGTCGCTCTTAGTGGTCGTTTTCACGTCCATTATTATGCCCTTTACGCCCGACGGGACGACGAGCGACGTATCCTTTACGTCCGCCGCCTTTTCGCCGAATATCGCGCGCAACAGCTTTTCTTCCGGAGCGAGTTCCGTTTCCGACTTTGGTGTGATTTTGCCGACGAGAATGTCGCCCGGCTTGACCTCGGCGCCCACGCGGATTACGCCGTTGCGGTCGAGATTTTTGAGGGCCTCGTCGCCGACATTGGGAATGTCGCGGGTAATTTCTTCGGGCCCGAGCTTTGTGTCGCGGGCTGTGACTTCGTACTCTTCGATATGAATGGACGTAAAGACGTCGTTTTTAATCAATTTTTCGGAGAGCAAAATAGCGTCTTCAAAGTTGTATCCGTTCCACGGCATGAAGGCGACAAGAACGTTTTTGCCGAGGGCGAGTTCGCCGTCTTCGGTAGCCGCGCCGTCCGCCAAAACCGTGCCGACCTTAACAGCCTGGCCGCGCTTGACGACCGGCTTTTGTGTAAAGCATGTGCAGGCGTTGGAGCGCATGAACTTGCGGAGCTCATAAACATATACGCCCTTGTCGGGGTCATTTTTGATTTTACCCTGGACTTTTTTCGGCATTTCGCCGTCGGAAGTGACGATTATGCGCTTTGCATCTACACTCGCAACCTTGCCAGCCGATTCGGAAAGCACCACCGTGCGGGAGTCTGTCGCAACGCGGCCTTCAATGCCCGTTCCGACGAGCGGAGCCTCGGTTTTGAGGAGCGGCACACCTTGGCGTTGCATGTTAGAGCCCATCAGCGCGCGGTTTGCGTCGTCGTGTTCGAGGAACGGAATGATGCCTGCCGCGACCGATACGAGCTGCTTGGGGCTGACGTCCATGTAGTCAACTTCCGAGGGCTCGACTTCAAACACTTCGTCGAATTTTCTCGCTGTGACGCGGCCGACGAGCTTGCCGTCTTTAATTTCGGAATTGGCCTGTGCAATTGTAAGACCCTCTTCGTCGTCGGCGGACAGATAGTCTATCTTGTCGAGGACTTTTCCGTTTTCGACTTTTCTGTAAGGAGTTTCAATGAAGCCGAATTCATTTATGCGCGCATAGCATGAAAGCGAATTGATAAGGCCGATATTCGGGCCTTCAGGAGTTTCAATCGGGCAGATTCTGCCGTAGTGCGAGGGGTGGACGTCGCGGACTTCAAATCCGGCGCGCTCGCGGCTCAAACCGCCTTGGCCGAGAGCCGAAAGACGGCGCTTGTGGGTGAGCTCGGAGAGCGGATTTATCTGGTCCATGAACTGCGACAGCTGATTTCTCGCGAAGAAGTCGCGGATGACAGTCGTCATGACCTTCGTGTTTACGAGGCGCGAAGGCGTTAGGGAGTCGCTGTTCTGGTCGGTCGCATTCATGCGCTCGCGGATGAGCTTCTCGGTTCTAGCAAGCCCCATGCGGCACTGGTTGGCGAGCAGTTCGCCTACTGTGCGTACGCGGCGGCTGCCGAGGTTGTCAATATCGTCGATAACGCCCTCGCCCTTCTTTAATTTGCACAGGTACTTTGTGCCTGCTACGATGTCTTCGCTTGTAAGAATGCGGGTTTCGAGGGGAGTGGACAGGCCGAGTTTTTGGTTTATCTTAAAACGGCCGACTCTACCGAGGTCGTAGCGCTTGGGGTCGCGCAGCGTGCGGCGCAAGAGGGCGCGCGCATTTTCTGTCGTCACGGGTTCGCCCGGACGCAACTGCGTATAGATGTATTTTAAAGCGCTTTCTTCGTTCTTGGTCTTGTCCTTTTTAATAGCGCGGACTATTGCGCCGTCATCGACGGTAGTGTCAATGACTTTAAATTCGCGAATATTTGCCGCCTTGAATTTCTGGACGGCTATGGTGGTGAGGGTCTCGTACTGTTTGAGGAGCACTACGCCCTTCGCGGGGTCAGTAACGGGCTCGGCGAGGACAAAGTGCGAGATGTTTTCCATCTTCAACGCCTTCTCGACGGAGAGGTCCTCGACTTTGTAGAAAAGATTTACAATCTCCTGGTCGGAGCTGTGCCCGAACGCCCTGAGCAAAGTTGTGATTAGGAACTTGCGGCGGCGGCGGCGGCGGTCGATATAGACGTAGAGAAGGTCGTTTTGGTCGAACTGGATTTCGACCCATGTGCCGCGGTCGGGGATTAGGCGGAAGGAGTACAGCATTTTGTCGGAGCTGTGGAGGGTCTGCTCAAAGCAGATGCCGGGGCTGCGGTGCAGCTGGCTGACGACTACGCGCTCGGCGCCGTTTACAATGAAGCTGCCGCTTTTAGTCATCATATTTATGTCGCCCATGAAAATGCGCTCTTCTTGAGTGCGGTCCTCTTCGCGCAGGCGGAAGGTGACATGCAGCGCAACTGAGTAGGTCGCGCCTTCTTTTATGCACTCGACTTCGCTCATCTTCGGCCCCACGAGATCGTAGGAGACATATTCGAGCTTATGCTTTCCGTCGTAGCTTTCTATCGGGAAAATTTCGCTTAATACCGCGTGCAAGCCAACCTGCCTGCGCTTTGACGGAGGAACGTCCATTTGAAGGAAGTCCACATATGAATTGAGTTGGTTCTCAATAAGATTCGGAAGCGGTATTACTTCCTTCAATTTTCCAAAGTTCTTTCGCTCTGACATATTTTTGAAGATGCTTTGTTGTTTTGATTCTTTGAAAATTTTGCGAAACGTTAAATTGCCCCGAGTTAACGCGAGGGTAAAAAAAACGCGCGCCCGATTTTATTGCTGCAAAGTTGCTCCGATAATAAAAGTAAACGCATTGCGGGAATGAAATGCCCAAGCATTTAAAAAATGCGGCATACCAATCCCGACCGATTCGCGCTCCTACGGCGACTGCCGCAGTTGCAAATAACGTTCTTTTTTTCGGCAATATTCACCCGATATTTTCAGGCGCCGCCCAAATATTTTTTTAGAAAATCCGACTTTTTCGGACAGGTTTGCTCAAAAATATTTGGGGTATTATCGTTTCGCAAAATTTTTAAAGAACTTAAATTTTATTCCGTTTTTACGCTTCGGAATTTTAAGCGGAAAAAGCGGACAGTCGCGGAATCCCTATTACGGGATACCGCGAACTCTCCGCGAAAGACTTAATGTTGCAAATCCAAAGTCGGTTATTTGACTTCGACTTCGGCGCCGGCGTCTTTGAGCTTCTTGGCGATTTCTTCGGCTTCGGCCTTTGCAACGCCTTCCTTGATGGGCTTGGGAGCGCCTTCAACGAGGGCTTTTGCGTCCGCAAGGCCGAGGGAAGTGATTGCGCGGACTTCCTTAATGACCGCGATTTTCTTCGAAGCGTCAACAGCTTTGAGAATGACGTCGAATGTATCCTTTTCTTCAACGGGAGCCGCCGCCGCACCGCCTGCTACAACAGCAACAGGAGCCGCCGCGCTAACGCCCCATTTGTCTTCAAGCTCTTTTACGAGAGCTGCAATGTCCAAAACCGAAAGGCCGCTGAGCCATTCGATAACCTGATCTTTTGTAATGTCTGCCATGGTGATTTTCTCCTTTGGACTCTTAGCATTCCGCTGGGAATATTTAAGGGGATAATCCCCCTAAGAATGTCCTTTTAGTTGTTTTTAATTGCCGCGCCTCCGCGACAGATAAGCGGGCGGCGCGGGAAATGCGTTTTAGGAAGCGGGCGGCAACGCGCCCGCGCGCGGTTATTCCGCAGTTTTGCCTTCGAGCTTTTCCGCGTGAACGAATAGCACGCGAACCATCTGCTTTGCAGGAGTCGAAAGCAGCGACAGGAATTGAGCGCGCAATTCGGGAAGGCTCGGGAGGCTTCCGAGATGCTCAACTTCGGCCTTCGTCATGAGCTTTTCGCCGAGAATGCCGATTTTTATAGTCGCCTTTTCGCGATCCTTGAAGAAGTTTACCACGGCCTTTGCAACTGACGCCGGATCTTCGCCGCCGCTGATGATGCCAGTGGGGCCTTGCAAGACGTCCGAGAAGTCAGGAAGATTCAACTCCTTGGCAGCGAGGGCAATGATTGAATTTTTGGCGATGTGGTATTGCGCGCCGACTTCGGCGAGAGCTTTACGGAAATCGGCGGCATTTGCCACAGTCACTCCCGTGAAGTTCACGAAGAAAACATGTTCGGAAGCGCTGAGTGTCGCGCGGGCCTCGTCGAGAAGATATTTTTTTTCTGGTCTCATTGTATGTGTTCCCCTCCGTTATTCTGCGACTTCGCTGAGCGCGACCTTCACGCCCGGGCTCATTGTCGAGCTGATTGTTATGGAGTTTATGAACTTGCCCTTAATCATTTCGGGACGAGTTGCGGCTACGCTCGAAAGAACCGCTTTTGCGTTTTCAACAAGCTTTTCGTTTGTAAAGCTGCGCTTGCCGACAACCACCGCAAGATTCGCGGTTTTGTCCATCTTAAATTCGACGCGCCCGCCCTTAACTTCTTTAATGGCGGATTCGATGTCGTCGGTGACTGTGCCGCTCTTCGGATTGGGCATCAAGCCTCTGGGGCCGAGTATGCGCGCGAGCTTGCGGACTTCCTTCATTGCGGAAGTTGTAGCAACAGCAACGTCAAAATCCATCCAGCCGCCTTCGATTTCCTTGATGAGGTCTTCGAGGCCCGCCTTGTCGGCGCCTGCAGCGATAGCGGAGTCTGCGTGGTCGGTAAATACTATTACCCTGACCTTTTTTCCGCTTCCGTTGGGGAGGCGAACCGTGCCGCGAACCATCTGGTTGCTCTGCTTGGGATCGACATTGAGTTTAAACGAGAGCTCGACAGTTTCGTCGAAGCCCGCTTTCGGCATTGACTGCAAGGTCGCCACCGCGTCGGCGAGCGCCGCCGGCTTTTGCGCGAGCGACTCTGCCGCCTTCTTGTATCTTTTGCTTCTTTTAACCATGACTATTTTTGTTTGTCTCCTGCTAATGCAGTGCGGTTGTTTTCAATTTGCCTTACGGCGTTAAAATATTTTTAGCCGCGCCAACCGGATACTCCACTCGACGCGGCGACGGAATTTAACCTACGACTTCAATGCCCATTGAGCGCGCCGTGCCTTCGATGATTTTGCATGCGGCTTCGAGCTTTGCAGCGTTGAGGTCTTTTTCTTTGATTTTTACGATTTCCTTAATTTGCGCCTTTGTGACCTTGCCGACCTTGTCAACATTGGGCTTTGCGCTGGCAGTCGCGATTCCGGCGGCCTTTTTGAGGAGAACTGCGGCCGGCGGGGACTTCAAAATAAAGGTAAAGGACTTGTCCTGATAGACCGATATGACTACGGGCAATACCATTCCCGCCTGATCCTTAGTGCGGGCATTGAACTCTTTGCAGAAGCCCATGATGTTCACGCCTGCGGCGCCGAGCGCGGGACCTACTGGAGGCGCGGGATTGGCTGCGCCGGCGGGAAGCTGCAATTTAATTTGTTTTACTACTTTCTTTGCCATTTTCTTTTCCTGTGGAATTTTTTCGCGCTGAGGCTGTGCGATTTAATTTGTGCGTAAAATTATTTTGAATCCTCTGCCCTTGTCACCTGCCAATATTCGAGTTCCACCGGGGTGAATCTGCCGAATATCGAAACGCTTACCTTCAATTTTCCGCGTTCGGGGTCTATTTCGTCGATTCTGCCCGTGAGGCTTACGAAAGGCCCGTCGTTTATCTTGACCTCTTCGCCCACCTCGAAGCTCACTTTCGGCTTTTCGGTGCCCTTGGACTGGTTGATTTGTTCGAAGATTCTTTCGATTTCGTCCTTTTTGAGGGCGACCGGGCGCTCTCCGCCCATAAAATTGATTATCCCGTTTATTCCGCGTACAAAGTACCACGGTTTTTCGAGGAAGTTGTCATCGTCGTCGTAAAGTTTTACGCGCACGAAGATGTATCCGGGATATAGATTGCGGGTATTTACCCTCTTCTTGCCGTTTTTAATTTCGGATACAGTTTCAGTCGGCAGGAGAATATCGTCTTTGGAGATATACTCGCCCATGTCTTCGATGTCTATCTGGCGCTTCAAAGACTCGACTGCCTTTTTTTCCATATTGGAACGCGTCTGGACCGCGTACCATTTGCGATTGTCATCGGACGGAGAATCCATAAAATTACTTTCCGCCTCTCGCAAACTGGGTCAGCAAATCGACCACATTGTAAATTGAAAAATCCGCCAGACTTACAAATACGCCAAGCAGTCCTATGGCGACAAATACGACAACCACCGAATTTAGCAGTTCGGGGCGGGTCGGCCACGAAGCTTTTTTCAGCTCTACGGCCATCTCATTATAGAATTGTCTGACTTTGCGGAATGGATTTGTCATTGTGGTATTTTGTTGCCGCCTCCGGCGCTTATCGGCTTTGCGACTTTTAAATCCGCGTTTTCAGCGCGGCGTTATTTTAAAGCAAACAGGGGCTGAGGGACTCGAACCCCCAACACGCGGTTTTGGAGACCGCTGCTCTACCAATTGAACTAAACCCCTATTGTTAAAAAGCGTTGCGTTTTATCGAAAACTGTGCCCGCGTCAATAAAAAAATTTTCGAGGGCGCGATTTCGTTAGACGCCAAAGCCGGAAAGGCTCTTTCTGCCCTTCCGGCGAAGGTTTTAAGGTGCGGAACTATGCGATGATTTCCGAGATGCGGCCCGCGCCAATCGTGCGGCCACCTTCACGGATAGCAAAGCGCTGACCTTTTTCCATAGCAATCGGCTTTTGCAGCTCAATTTCGATGGAGAGGTTGTCGCCCGGCATAACCATTTCTACGCCTTCGGGAAGTTTGCAAACGCCGGTGACGTCGGCAGTGCCGAAGAAGAACTGGGGACGATAGTTCGTGAAGAAGGGAGTGTGACGGCCACCTTCGTCCTTGGTGAGGACGTAAATTTCGGCCTTGGCCTTCGTGTGGGGAGTGATTGTTCCGGGTTTCGCGAGAACCTGACCGCGCTGGATCTGGTTCTTTTCAATGCCGCGCAAGAGCAAGCCGACATTGTCGCCCGCCTGGCCCTGGTCGAGGAGCTTGCGGAACATTTCAACGCCCGTGACGGTGGTCTTGCGGGTTTCACCCATACCTACGATTTCAACTTCGTCGCCGACCTTTACTACGCCGCGTTCGATACGGCCAGTGGCAACAGTGCCGCGTCCGGTGATGGAGAAGACGTCTTCGATGCTCATCATGAAGGGCTTGTCTATCGGGCGTTCCGGTTCCGGAATTTCGCTGTCGATAGCGTCCATGAGCTGGTCGATGGACTTCACGCCAAATTCGGTGCCTTCGAGAGCGCCGAGAGCGGAGCCGTGTATAATCTTGATATCGTCGCCAGCATAGTTGTACTTGTTGAGCAGGTCGCGAACTTCCATTTCAACGAGCTCGAGGAGTTCTTTGTCGTCGACGAGGTCGCATTTGTTGAGGAATACGACGATCTGCGGAACGCCAACCTGACGAGCCAAAAGGATGTGCTCGCGGGTCTGGGGCATCGGGCCGTCCGCAGCGGACACGACCAGGATCGCGCCGTCCATCTGGGCAGCGCCGGTGATCATGTTCTTTACGAAGTCCGCGTGGCCGGGGCAGTCAACGTGCGCATAGTGGCGGGTGGGAGTTTCGTATTCTACGTGGGCGACTGCGATTGTAACCGTCTTGGTTGCGTCGCGAACAGTGCCGCCCTTAGCAATGTCCTGATAGGACTTAAATTGAGCCAGGCCCTTGTCCGACTGAACCTTCAGGATTGCGGTCGTGAGAGTAGTCTTGCCATGGTCGATATGGCCGATGGTGCCGATATTGACATGGGGCTTGGTTCTATTGTACATCTGCTTTGCCATTAGAATATCCTCCTAATTCTAAAATAATGTTGTGACTTACTCTCTTATAAGGCACATTGTGCCGGTTGCGCAGGTCAGTTGCTGCCGTGGATGATCTTCTCCTGAAGTGACTTCGGCAGCTCTACGAAATGACTGGGCTCCATGCTGTAGGTTGCACGGCCCTGCGTCTTGCTGCGCAGGTCGGTCGCGTAGCCGAACATCTCGGAAAGCGGAACGAAGCAGTCGATCTGCTGCGCGCCGTTGCGCTGTGTCAGGCCTGCGATGTTGCCGCGCCGGGAGGTGACATCGCCGATGACATCGCCCATATACTCGTCAGGAACAATGATGCAGACCTTCATAATAGGCTCGAGAATCACGGGATCCGCCTTCTGACACGCTTCCTTGAATGCCATGGAACCGGCAATCTTGAACGCGAGTTCGGACGAGTCAACCTCATGATAGGAGCCGTCGTACAGCGTGACCTTCACATCGACGACGGGGAAACCGGCCAGAACGCCTGCTTCCATCGCGCCGCGAATGCCCTGCTCGACCGCGGGAATGAATTCCTTCGGGACGGAGCCGCCGACGGTGGCGTTGATAAACTCGAAGCCCTTGCCGCTCTCGTTGGGTTCGACGGTGATCTTGACATGGCCGTACTGGCCCTTGCCGCCGGACTGACGCGCATACTTCGTCTCCTGATTGACCTTCTTGCGAATGGTCTCTTTATAGGCGACCTGCGGCGCACCGACGTTTGCCTCGACCTTGAACTCCCGGAGAAGGCGGTCAACAATAATTTCCAGATGAAGTTCGCCCATGCCGGCGATGATCGTCTGGCCGGTTTCTTCATCGGTGTAGGTTTTGAATGTGGGATCCTCTTCGGCAAGCTTTGCGAGTGCGATGCCCATCTTTTCCTGCCCGGCCTTGGTCTTCGGCTCGATGGCCACGCGGATCACGGGCTCGGGGAACTCCATGGACTCCAGGATGATGGGATGCTTCTCATCAGGGTGTCGCCGGTGGTGGTATTCTTCAGGCCGACGGCCGCGGCGATATCGCCGGAATAGACAACGGGGAGATCCTCTCTGTGGTTCGCGTGCATGAGCAGGATCCTGCCCATACGCTCGCGCTGCTTTTTGTTGGTGTTCATGACGGTCTTGCCTGCCTCCAGCGAACCGGAGTACACGCGGAAGAACGCCAGCTTGCCAACGTAGGGATCCGTCATGATCTTGAAGGCCAGCGCGGCAAACGGAGCCTCATCAGACGGCTCGCGTGTTTCTTCCTCGTCGGTCTTCGGGTTGATGCCGGTAACTGCATGTTTGTCCAGCGGGGACGGCATATACTCGACAATCGCATCCAGCAGTTCCTGAACGCCCTTATTTTTGTACGAGGAGCCGCAGGTGACCGGAACGGTCTTGTTGGCGATGGTCGCCTTGCGCAGCGCGGCGCGGATCATCTTTTCGGGGATGTCCTCGCCCTCAAGATACAGCGTCATGATCTGGTCGTCCTCTTCCGAGATCGACTCGAGCATGTGGTCGCGGTAGCTGCTTGCGAGCTCCTGCATATCTGCGGGGATCTCTTCCTCGCGCATGTCCTTACCGAGCTCATCATAGAAGATATAGGCCTTCATCTTGATGAGATCGATCACGCCGCGGAAGGTATCTTCGCTTCCGATGGGCAGTTGGATGGGAACGGCGTTACACTTGAGTCGCTCGTCCATCATCTTCAGGACATTGAAGAAATCGGCACCCATCATGTCCATCTTGTTCACGTAAACAAGGCGCGGGACATGATACTGGTCGGCCTGTCTCCATACAGTCTCGGTCTGCGGCTCTACACCGCCCTTGGCGCACAGGACCGTCACAGCGCCGTCGAGCACGCGCAGTGAGCGCTCGACTTCGACCGTGAAGTCCACATGACCCGGGGTGTCGATGATGTTGATCCGCACGCCCTTCCAGTGACAAGTGGTAGCAGCAGAGGTGATCGTGATGCCGCGCTCCTGCTCCTGCTCCATCCAGTCCATGGTCGCGGTGCCTTCGTGCGTCTCGCCGAGTCTGTAGTTGACACCGGTGTAGAACAAGATACGCTCAGTCGTCGTGGTCTTGCCTGCATCGATGTGTGCCATGATGCCAATATTTCTCGTATTCTCAAGTGAATATTGTCTTGGCATGCTGTTCTCCTTCTGTAATTACCAGCGGAAGTGAGAGAACGCCTTGTTGGCCTCGGCCATCTTGTGGGTGTCTTCGCGCTTCTTGACGGCGGCACCCGTGTTGTTGCAGGCATCCATGATCTCGCCGGCGAGGCGCTCTTTCATGGTCTTCTCGCTGCGCTTGCGGGAGTAATCCACGAGCCAGCGCAGAGCCAGAGTCTGGCGACGGGCGGGACGGACTTCGATAGGCACCTGATAGGTGGCGCCGCCTACACGGCGGGCTTTGACTTCGAGGCGGGGCTTAACATTCTCAAGAGCCTTCTCGAAGGCATGCATGGGCTCCTCGCCGGTCTTCTCGCCGAGAGTCTGAAGAGAGCTGTAGAAAATTTTTTCAGCGGCACCTTTCTTGCCACCGTACATGAGACGGTTGACGAACTTGGTGACGAGCTTGCTGCCGTACAGCGGATCAGGCAGAACTTCACGCTTGGAAACAGGACCTTTACGGGGCATAATTCTCTCCTTATGAGACGTATGCTTGCTGGTGTCATCAGCCCCGCAGCGCCCGGCGCCTCAGGCAGCCTGGTGCGTTGCATGACGAACACCCACGCAGAATAGAAAAAATATGGGATACTACTTGGGACGCTTGGCGCCGTACTTGGAACGGCTCTTGCGGCGATCGGTCACGCCGGAAGTATCCAGAGTGCCGCGGATGATGTGGTAACGGACACCAGGAAGGTCCTTCACACGGCCGCCGCGGATAAGGACGACGGAGTGTTCCTGAAGGTTGTGGCCTTCACCGGGGATGTAAGCGGTCACTTCGAAGCCGTTGGTGAGGCGCACACGGGCGACCTTACGGAGGGCGGAGTTAGGCTTTTTCGGGGTGGTCGTGTACACACGGGTGCACACGCCGCGGCGCTGAGGGCAGGAATGAAGCGCAGGAGTCTTCTTGTGCTTCAGCACGTCCCTCCGCTCGATGCGGATGAGCTGATTGATAGTAGGCATGAAATCCTCCAAGTAAAATTAGCCTCCCATTTACGGAAGGCACGAAAAAAGAAGAGGAGACACCTCTTCAAAGGCGGGTATTTTTACGAAATAGACGGATTTTTGTCAACGGCGG
>ENA-ORMS01002124-ORMS01002124.1-human-gut-metagenome-genome-assembly--contig:-NODE-2124-length-14657-cov-2.695042_pt1 | contig 14657 bp, 11 predicted proteins | sample MGYA00242104_ERZ508997 | MGnify/ENA primary metagenome ERZ508997 (study PRJEB26280, sample SAMEA2338704) | human gut metagenome | biome: human gut; feature: human-associated habitat; material: faeces... | reverse complement strand
CCCCACTGCCGCAAGGTGCTGTCCTGCGCCACGACATCGAAATAATATTCCCGTCCCTTTCCGTCTTCGTAAGCTTCATTCTCGTCCAGCACCAGCGCGATGGCAAAGATAAAACGTGCCTGGATGATATTCCAATTATTATGAGGCACACCGTTCCGGACGATCACGTCGGCCATTTTCTTCAGCGCACCGGCATAAACGGGCATGCAGTCCGCATAATGCCGTTCCATATAGGTATAAAGGAAGTCGTAGCATTCGGTAAGGAGGGGCACGATACCTTCATGGATGACTTCAAAAGATGTCATGCCGACCAACGTCTGTTGGTGGCCATGGTTCAAGTCCCGGGGCAGGTCGCGGTAATAAATCCCCTGCAAATAAGTATCGAGCACTTTTGCTGCCATCCGGCCATACTTCTCTTCTCCCGTCAGCCACCACAGGTAGGCCGCATCGCGTGCATGACGCATGATGTCTATGTTGCCGCTCTCTATCTGCGTGCCTACTTTCTCGGGCCTTACCCATTCCAAAGGCTGACCCGGCAAATTACGGTTTTTCATGTAAACGCCTTGTGTCTCGTCGGCATACGGCAAACGTTCTTCTATTCCCGGACGGGCGTACGCCGTGGCGGCAGCCCGTGCACCGCTGAACATGACCGTAGGCACCGGTGCCTTTTCTTCTCCCACATGGCTGAACCATTCACCACGGATATACACGTCCTTGGCCTGTGTTTTCCAATTCATATAAAGCCGCGAACTCAAATAGTCTTCCCCACGCTCCGCATACTTGTCCACATTTTGCCTCAAGGCTTCCACGACCTTGCGCGCCCAATCCTGTTCCTCTATCAGTTTCAAGGTAGCGGACTTCTCCGAAGGAGTCGTTACGACACACGGATGCCCTGCCTCTCTCCCATCCGGGACAGGGGTAGCCGACATTACGGCAAATTCCGTCCCGAGGCTCATGGCCACGAACATAAACCAATTTTTTCCCATAAGTTTCATTTATAATATTTGATTCTTATATAATATATACGAACGAACGTCACATTATACGCAATCAATACCACTCAATATTTGAACTATAGCTACTTTGTTTTTTCCATTTCAGCACGTCGGCCAGCTCCGAAGCGTTGGCTGAAAAGGTGAAATTATAGGAAGTATAAGGACTCAACACCACGCTTGCCGACATGGAAAAACAATGCAAGTCGCGTGAAACAGAGGCTGTTGTCATGGACAGACGATGATAGTTGAAGTCATATCCTGAGGAATAGGTCAGGTTCCATCCGTCCGAAATACGGATATTCCCCGAAAAGTTCAGCGTATGGGTCAGCTTATATGGGTAGCGCATCTTCTTCACACGAATCTGTGCGCCGGTGTTTTCCGACATAGTCACACCGTAAGATACGGTAAACGACCACGGCAACTGGAATTTCAGATAACCGTCTTCATCCACTTCGGCCTTTTGCGGCTCCTTTTTGGCTCCGGCCCGTTCCGACTTCTTACGGTCGGGGTCTATATTCGTGTCGCCCACATCCTCCTCATCCGTCTCGCCGTCTGTTTCCTTCACTTCTTCACTGCGGCCTTTCCCCCATCCGAAAAGCTTCCTGAAGGTCTCGTTGTTGAACGTATAAGACAAGTTCTGCGACATACCTTGAAAACGTCCGAAACGTCCGTACGACCATTCCGTACGGTCGCCAACCTGTACTCTTCCGTTTTCGTCGAACTCGTACGCATAAGTGGCAAACTGGGCGTTCATGCTGAACGTGTAGTTCCAAGGTGTCTTGATACGCACCCTCATGGACAAATCGCTCCACGGCTGACGCTCGGCCGCCATGTTATAACTCAGGTTCGCTCCCAGTTCGTCGATAAGGCTGACTTTCCGTACCGAATCGTTCTTCGTACGGACCTTCATCTCAATGTTATTGGAGATGTCCATCGACACGCTTCCGGTCTTACCCCGCCCCGGCACACCATAGAGGCTGCCGCTATAAGGAGAATAGCTCACCGTAGACACATTGCCGTCTTTATCCGTCTTCACGTACGACGCATAATAGCCATAACGGGACGTACCGAAATCCGGTGCATAATTAAAGCTTACGGTCGGCGTGAAGACATGGCGGATGGTCTGTATCTTCTTACCGAACAGCGGCGTATAAAAACCGTAAAGTTTGGTCGTGGCCGATACGCTCATATCATAATTATACACGTTCTGGAATCCCCAGATCGTGTCGTTCACCTCACGCTGGTTTTCTTCATCCCATCCTTTCATGACCTTATGCGTATACATGCGGTCGGTAAACCTGAATTCCGGCGTGACATTGATATAGTTGAACAAACTGAACGTCGCACTGATGGGTACGTTATGGCGCATACCGTTGCGCCAGTCCTTAATCAGGTTGGACTTGAACAACAAGTCTTCTTTCGTATCTATGCTGTTGCTCAAGCTTCCGGTGTAGCTTAAAGCAATCTTTTCGTACCACTTTTCTTTCCCCGCAGCCTTCTTGCGCTTGAAAGGATAGAAACGCGCCAATGTAATATCAAGGCTTGGCAAAGTCATCGACAGAGAAGAATCCTGAATGCTTTGCGACAAGTTGAAGGAGCTGGAAAGCGTCAACCCTATCCGCTCGAAAGTTTTGGAATAAGCCACACTCGACGTACGCGTACTCTGCGTGTAGTTCTCCGGATTGTACATACTCGTCAGGTTGTTGCGCTCGTAGTTGGAGGTAGCGAAATTCACACTGGCAGAAAAACTTTGCGAAGGATTAGCCTTGGCATCCTGACGATGCGTCCACTGGATTTTGAAACTGGTGGACTTTGAATAATCCGGCATGTTCTTCTCTCCTTCCACCGTATTCTGATAACTCAGGAAGAAGTTACCATTGAAGCGGTAACGCTTACGGTAATTGGATTGCGTACTCAGTCCCCACGAGCCTTTGGTATAAATCTCTCCGATAAGTTTCAAGTCTATCATATCGTTGATGGCGAAATAATATCCGCCATCGCGCAAATAAAACCCACGGATACTCTCATCGCCGAACGTGGGCATGATGAATCCTGAAGAATATTTCTTACTGAAGGGGAAGAAACCGTAAGGAATGGCCAACGGCAAAGGTACATCCTCCACCACCAGATAGGCCGGGCCGAAGACGACATCCTTTCCCGGACGTACTTTCGCACGGGTCAATGCCATGTAAAAATGAGGATGCTTGGCGTTACAGGTCGTATATTTCCCGTGACGCACATACATCACGCCTTCCGCATCACGTTTGGACTCCTCGCTAATCAGGAACCCGTCGCCCTGTTGCGTGTACACATTATCGATAAAAGCCTTGCGGGTCTTGAAATTGTAACTGATACGTTCCGGCTCATACTGGTCGCTTCCTTGCTTGAATACCGGTTGGTTCTGCACTTTCCCGGTCGAGTCGGGACGCCCTACGGCATGCACGATGCTGCTGTCCATGTTCATCGTGATCCAATCGGCCTGCAATTCCAGATTGGTATAATTTACTTTACTGTTACCATACAAATTGGCATTTCCCAGTCCGGCCTCGAAAGTCACCGAGTCGGAAGCCGTATATTCTACAGGCTGGTCGAGCACCGACTTGCTCACCTTAGCGGTGTCTTCCGACACCGAATCTGTCTGTACGCTGTCTGTGACCACCGCTCCGATGCTATCCGGTGCGGCAACCTTTTCCCGAACACTGTCAGGAACATGTCCGACACTGTCCGCTGCCATTTCACGCAAACCGGAAAGTATCGTATCTTTCAGTAAAGAATCCGCAGCTCTACTATCTTTTGCCAGACTATCGGACATTCCTCTTCCTATCTCAACGTAAGAAGACGAAAGCCCTCCGTTCAATCCGCCTTGCGCCAGCATACAGAATGAACTACCCACCAAAAGGAATATAGCTATTTTTGTTTTCAACCGAATTCAGTCTTGTTCTAAATCAGTAAGCGAATGCAAAATTACACAAAATCCGCTTAATGCCCGAGATTTTCCGTAAAAAGTTCCATCCAATGCCGAAAACGCCGTGCCCCATCCTCGCCATACTTGCTCACGCTCTTCAACGCCTGTTCCGGTGTCTTTTCCCGGTCGGGATGGGATTTGGAATAAAATTTATCCGCATAACAGATGAGCTGTTCTTCCAAAGTCTCCGGATAATAATCCTGTACGGGTATCGGCAAGCCCTGCGCTACGACTTCTTCCTGTGAAAGCCCCGCGCCGGTATGACGCTCGCACACCCTGGCATGGAGCGGAAACCCTTCCGCACGCAACATCTCCGCCCCGAGATAACCGTGGCAAATATAAGGTGCGTCTCCCATACATAAAATACCGGGAGCATGGGTATGCAAAATGCCGATATCATGCAACAAAGCTGCTTCTTCCAAAAATGCCTTGTCCAAATCCAGTTCCGGATGGAGTGCTGCAATTTTCAGGCAACGGTCGGCCACCTGGCGGCTATGAATCCATAGAAGTTCCCTCAAACGGGGGCTGTCAGCGTAATATTTATCTATCAGGGCTATTGCATCCATTTTATTTCAGCTCGGATTAATCGCCACAAAAGTACGATAAAAAACAGTGTTTTCCTAAGAACTATCCTTAAAATACATAAAGGCAGACCCGGAACTCTCTCATCCGGGTCCACCCACCTTAACGCCAATCGTTTACGGAACGATTACTTTTTTCTTATATGTATTACCGTCTTTCGCCGTCAGAGAAACCACATAGATTCCTCGCGGAAGGACGAAATCTTCAGAAACTTTCAGCCCCTTGCGCCGTTCTAACACATATCCTTGCGTATGGTAAACCGAACAATCCCATCCTTCGGCCTGCACCACACGGATATGCCCTTCCGACACAGAGACTTTGATGCCGGACTCTACCCATGAGACACGGGTCGGCACCAATTTATGGCACCACAAAGACAAGGTGTCCACACGTACACCGTAAGCCAACGCATACAGTTTCCCGTTGGTTTCCGCCTCCATCTTCTGTTCCATCGCGCCTATGGACTGGCCTAAACGGTAAAGCCGTGTCCCGCTTTCGTCATAGATGTCCATCCGGCAAGGAGCATTCGCTCCCCAGACCAATGAATCACCAGCCTGCGCCGTGACTTCGTAAGCGTAAATCCGGCCTTCTTCGGGTTGCACGACCATGGCCGAATCACCGTAAACCAAGGAACGGAAATCCAATGCCACCGGAACGTCATAGGCAAACGTGTCGGTACGCGCCTCAGTCCAACGTCCGGAGGTATCGCCGAAACGCATGCCGAATACCACGTCGTCCGGGCAATAGGCAGTACAAGTTTCCCAATCCACCGTGTAATCCTCCGGGATCTCATGCGGCACGACACCCTCTACGTCCACCCCAATATCATCCGCCGCAAAAGGATTGGCCGGGGTGACTTCCACCCGTGTGGTTTTTCCGTTGTTGAACCAATATTCATAGGCTTCTATACGGTTGTCGGCCAAAGAAGGTTCTGCCTTCACGAAATAACGGGAGAACGGCGCACTCCCACGCCCCGCCTCATCCCGGCTACGAAATGACACGCGATGAAGCCCGTAGGACAAATCCGACGTGGAAAGCTCCAGTTCCACCATGCCTCCTTCGGCCGTGCCTTCCACCCGTGCGGCATAATCGCTGTCTATCCAGCACTCATAGCCCCGCAGGGTATTGGAAGAATAATCCGGCCCGAGACATACAAAATTACGGGTCGTTATCCCTGTCCAACGTCCGGCTTCGTCGGCAAAGCGGAGCATAAGACGGTGTACGCCCGGCACCAAGCCTGATACGGGAAGCTCCAAATCGAGACGGCCGTCGACCAAAGCGGCCTCCGCCCATTCGCCACCGTCTATGGCATATTCGCATGTGGCCATGCCGGTGCCGTCATACGCTTTTCCCAAACGGAGGAAATAACGGCAAAACGGACTGCTCCAACGTCCCTGCGCGTCGCATGCACGGAAGTGAAAACGGTGTATGCCCGGACGCAAATCCGCCACATCTATCTCTATCCCCACGCTTCCTTGTGTCTGCTCCACGTACGTACGCTGTGTGTCGTTCCCGTCTGTCCAGTATTCATAACCGGCCATCTGTGCGGCAGCAGAAGCAGGGAAAAGCGAAAGGGCGGGAAGTAACCAATGATAGATTTTCATACGCACCTCCATTTCCCGTTAGTCTTCGGTTTGCGCCTCTACCGTCACGCTCACTTTCAGCTTGCCGTCGGCGGCCACCGTCGTGTCGATATGGCTTTCTTTGATTTGGGGTATGGAAGGCGTAGGGTTGTAAGGATAAGGACCACCGTAAAGTCCGACCTGCGTGCCGTCCGTCCCTATGTACTCTTCGGGATATTTCAGTTTGAATGTTTTCACGCCGTCCCATGCCAGATCGTTCATGCTTTCCTCGAAGATTCCGGCATATTTGCAGTTCACCCAGTTGCCTGCTCCCACAAGGTCAGAAGGATTTTGGTTAAGGAATATACAGTTGTTTACAACACTTCCGCTGACCGTATAACACTCCATAATAGAATTACTGATGTTCACATTATTTAAGAAGTTCCCTCGCACAATCGAGTGGTCAATCCGAATCGTACAATATTCCTTCGGAGTCTTCAACCAATCAACAAAACTTCCAACAATATAAAAATTCTGATGATTCCGCTGTTCTTCTTCCCAAAAATCAATACATCCTCCCAATACACATTGTTGTATTACCACATTTTCAGTACTGGTGGAGAGACTCAAGACACGTCCATAAGAATCCGGATTGGTAAATAGACATTTCTTTATCGTCAAATTACGGACCGTTCCAGAACTACTATACACAACAGGATTTTCAATCTTCAATCCCTCAAGATGTACACCGTCGACCTTAACGGCTTCCATTACAGTTTCACCATCATCATCCACCACATCACGAGGTTTGAACTGAAGTCCAGACGTGATTACCGTCGGAAACACCCCGTTCTCCATATCCGACAGGAAGCCGTTCCCCACAATGGTCAAAGACTTCTGCATGTAACCCGAGAAAGTAAACCGCCCCGCACTCAACGTAACCACGTCCCCGCTGTCCGCAGCAGCCGTGTAGGCTTCCTCCAAGGCCGTTTTACCGTAATACACACTCACCTCATCCCCGTGTTGAAGGGTTGCCATGAGGACATCCGTCCCTTGCTGCGCACGTCCCCAAAGAACCACGCCGCAAGCCATCATCAAGAGAAAAAATTTCTTCATATTCTCCATCTTTTTTATTGCGTCCGTCAGCCATCCACCGGACTGTTTACAATCATTTTCAAGATTTAAAGAGGAGCGTGAGGCTGCTTGCCGGACTGCTTGCGATATAGCGGAATCCCCATCCCGATGAAAATACAAACTGTCAAACAACAGCCTCACGCTTATGGATATACATGCCCGCATCCCCTGACGAAACAGGGAATGCAAGCACAGGTATATACATGAAGCGTGAGCATCTGTTGTATCACTTTGCATTTTCATTTAGAATTTGGGGATTTTCTATATTCACAAAGTAATTTCCAAAAAGACGCTCTCTTCTATTCTACCATCCCGACACTACGGGACTCGGGACAAAGATAGCGAAAGGTGAGCGCAGAGACAAACGAAAACAAAGTTTTCCGGTTTGCCTATGCCGAACCGCATCCTATCTTCGTGAAGACAAAGATATGAAATTTATTTGAACACCACAAAAGAAAAACCGGGACTTTTTCTGCAAGCCGCCAAAAAGGAAAACGGGGAACTTACTTTTTGTCATTTTGTCCACCGCGACCACCCGTGGTTTTCATATTCCGGCGTCCACCGCACAGCGGGCACAAACACGCGAATCTCGCGCCTCATGCCATAACCCAAAAGACAGCTTTTTGCAGGAAAAACGACAAAACGACAGACGTGTCCCCTCCTCCTCCGGCCAAAAAACCGTCGGACTGTAAGCCATAAAGCATTCCGTGCGACATTTTGACACACCGTACTTGTACATCCGAAATGCCCAAATAGAGATAAAAAACCCGTTTCAGGGCTGCTTTTCCCTTCCTACAGCCCTCGAAAATATCGTTTTTACGAGTTTTCACATTCAATCGGCTGAGATTCGTCTTCCGCTTTCAGCCAAACGATTTTTATTTCGGCTCATAAAAATCATATTTTCTGCGGACATCCTGCTGCCACCAAGTGGAAAAAAGGGCATTTTTTAGCGGAAATCCATCCTATTTGCTCCTTTTTATAGCGAGTGAAAAGACTAAAAAACACTAATTAAGTAGCAAAAAGATTCATTTTTACCTAATTTTGCCGTCAAAATGATTATAACCCAACCCATAAAACCCCTCTGGAAATGCTCACATTCATCTCTTGTGCCAAAACCATGACGGAAAAAACGCCGACGGTGCTTCCCCCAGCCTCCTCTCCTCTGTTCATCGAAGAGGCACGTCATATCGCCTTGTCCATGACGGCCTATACGGCCGGAGAACTGGCCGGCATGCTACATGTCAACCCTCAAATCGCGGCACGCACCTGCCTGCAATTCCGCACATTCCATGACGAAGGGGCAGCCGGACTTCCGGCCTTATCGGCCTACACGGGCATGGTGTTCAGGCACATCGCGCCACAAGATTTCACGGCGAAAGACTGGGCATACGCCCAAAGCCACCTGTTCATCACCTCATTTCTCTACGGGCTGTTGAGACCGGCCGACCGCATCCGGAACTACCGGCTGGGAGGCACGTGCGACTGCCGGAGAAAGAAGACCGTACCCTGTTCGCCTATTGGCGCGCACGCCTGACGGACACCTTCATTTCGGCCATACGGCAACAAGGGGGCATATTGGTGAATCTGGCCAGTGCGGAAATGAAAAACTTGTTCGACTGGACACGCGTCACCCGGGAAGTACGGGTGATTACCCCGGATTTTTATACTTACAAAGGCGGACGGTTGTCCACCGTAGTGGTCTATGCCAAGATGTGCCGGGGCGAAATGACACGTTTCATCCTAAAGAACCGAATTGAAAATCCCGAAGATTTGAAAACCTTCGAATGGGAAGGCTATCGTTTCAATCCCCGTGAAAGCCACGATGACCATTGGGTTTTCACGCCCGGGACATAACCACGTGTCCGCATCTCCCGGCAAAACCCGCTCCGCCCCTCACGAGGCCATAAAAAAACACGCCCGCCGGAGTCATATCCGACGGGCGCACCTATCAACACATTTTATCGAGATCAAGCCTCACGGCAAGCCTTCACAGTCTCTACCAGACGCTCGAAATCTTCAGGATATACGTCGCCGATGTTCCCGATACGGAAAGTGTCGGCCTGGGAAATCTTGCCCGGATATATCACGAAGCCCTTCGCTTTCAACTCTGCATAGAAAGCCTTGAAGTCGAAATCCTTCTCAGGATAAAGGAACGAAGTGATAACCGGCGACTGTACGGCTGCCGGCAACAATGCCTTGAAGCCGAGCGACTCCATGCCTTTTACCAATACTTCGTGGTTCTTGCAGTAACGGGCATAACGGGCTGCTACTCCCCCTTCGGCCTTCAGCTCTTCCATAGCTTCCTTGAAGGCGCGTACCACGTGGGTAGGCGAGGTGAAACGCCACTTGCCATGCCCTTTTTCCATCGTCTCCCACTGGTCGTAGATGTCGAGCGACAAAGAACGCGACACGCCCTTGCAAGCCATCAGTTCACTGCGGCGGGCGATGATAAAGCCGAAACCGGGTACGCCCTGGATACATTTGTTCGCACTGCTGATGAGGAAATCGATGCCGAGTTCCTGCACATCCAAAGGCACACCGCCGAAACTGCTCATCGCATCCACAATCAGTTTCTTGCCATGTGCCTTGACCACACGGGCCAATTCCGGCAGCGGGTTCAGGATACCCGTAGTCGTTTCGCAGTGTACGAAAGCCACGTGGGTCACATCGCCGTGGCGCGACAGGTTCTTCTCCACCACTTCGGGGTCTACCTGCATGGTTTCCTCGAAAGCCACCATGTCGTAGGCAATGCCGTGGCGGTCGGCAATGACTCCCATGCGGTTGCCGTAAGCACCGTTGCTGAAGATAAGCAGTTTGTCACCCTGCTTGAGGGCACTGCCCAACACGGCTTCCACACAATAGGTACCGCTACCCTGCATCAGCACGGAAGTGTACTCTTCCGGATGTTTCGTGGCCATCTCCACCAGCGATTTGCGGATTTCTTCCACGATTCCCACATTATAATCTTCATCCCAAGTGCACCAGTCACTCAGCATGGCTTCTTTTACGGTTTCTGAAGTGGTCAACGGACCAGGCGTCAACAAAAGATAAGGTCTCATATTCTTGTTTTTATAAATTATTGATTCATTTTCTGATTTATCGTCTCGATTATTGCCGGAAGTTCCGTAATGTCGTCCACCACATAGTGGGCACCGGCTTCCAACATGCGGCGGCGCACTTCGGCCTTGCGTGCGTCCAATTCACCGGCCGGCATGGCTGCGACCTCTTCCTGCGTGAGAGCCAGTTCGTTGCTTCCCATAACCACACCCACGGTCCACACTTTGGCGTTCACGCCTTCTTTGATGTCGGCTATCGTGTCTCCGTACTTCAACACGCAATCCACCGACGGGACGGCCAAATCTATCATATTCCGGTAGACCATATAAGGATAAGGACGTCCGGCAGGCAGATGGTCCGAAGTCACGCAGTTGTCCACTTTGTAACCGGCTTTTTCCGCAGCCGGAATCACGATGTCCATCATCTTGTCGGTATATCCGGTAGTGGAGCCTATCTTGATACCGGCCTTGCGCAATGCCTCTACGGTATCCACCACGCCGGGTATCGGTTCGGAATAATTCTCCAAGGTGTCAAACAACACGCGCTGAAAAGCCACGTAACGGGCCTGCACGTCCTCATCGGTGTAGTCGCGACCGAACTTCTCGCGGAAAGCAACCTTGACCCGGTCGATGTTGAACAGGGCACGGATTTCCTCAATCTTGGTCAGCCCCATGTAAGCACGGGTCTCCGCAGCCGTCACCGGCACGCCGATCTCGTTGAAACTCTCGATGAAAGCCGCCACGGGGGCAAAGCAACCGTAATCCACAGCCGTACCGGCCCAATCTAAAATGATGCACTCAATTTTTTTCATGTTTCTATGTTTGAACTAATGGTTTATCTGTTTTTAATCACTTCCGGGGAAAGGGCATACTCCTCGCCCTCGCAAGGGAACGGCGCAGAGGGAGTATAGACGAAATTCTTCGGGCCACGGTGGCGTTCCCGGCGGTAACGCCATACGATGTAAGCCGCAGAGCAGGCAAAAGACACACTGCAAATGATGCCCACATAACTGCACGCAAAGTTATAAAATTGCAACCAGTTGACATCGGGATTGAAACATTCCTTGAACACCAGAACCAACACCGTACCCATATAACCGATGAAATCCAGCGTGATAATGAAGAAGCCCACGTTGCCTTTTATCCTGAAACAAGCGATGAAACGCTCGAAGAAAAGAGTCTGGAAACTCAAATAGACGGTATAGAGGCACAGGCTCTGCAGGAAAAGCCAAAGCGTGACGGGCAAATTCCAAGCCTCGTAATTGAAGGCCACACTGCTCAACACGGCACAGCCGCAAGTAACCAAGGCCAACAAGAGACAGAGCACCTTGACGTTGCTCTTCACCATCGACATGGCCGCGAACAGTATGAGGATCACCAAAGTGACCGTAGCGTCGATCTTGGCAAAAGCCCATGAAGACAAACCGGCCGCCTTTACGTCGATGATTTTCACAAGGAAGTCTTCTTTAAGGTCTTGCAACACGGTAATGAACAGGTTGGCAAAGAAGAGCATCAGCAACACGGGCATGAAACTCTTGAATACGGCCGAACGTCCCTTGCGGTCGAGAGCCACACGCTCCGTGCGCAATTCCATGTCGGCTTTCGTAGGATGCGGAAGCCGGGTCATCGCCCATCCCAACAAAGAAAGCAACGGGAAAGCAAACGCACCGATGAACGCGGGCATCCAGAATTCGCTGACATGAAGCCCGTTCATCACGAAAAGCCCCAACGACTTGGCCGTACCGGAACTGATGGCGATACTCAAACCCATCAGACTGGCCAATAAATCCGTCACCCGCCGGCCTTCTAAGAAACTGAATATCACACCCCACATGCAACCCAACGACAGCCCGTTGAAGAACAGGGCAAAGACATTATAAGGACGGGGCAACGCTCCGAACAACACCAAAGACAATTCGGCCACAGCCACAGAGGCGATAATGAACTTCAGCCGATTCTCTTTTTTCATCTCCGAAATCACCTTGATACCGATGAGTTTGGAGAGGAAATAACCCGCAATCTGCACGATGCTCGTGGCCGTCCATTCCGAAAAAATCAAGCCCGTCGAACGTGGCTGCCGTGAAAGGCTTGCGAAGTGCATATACCAATGAATAAGACAACAAAGCCGCACCGCCGGCCCACAAGATGAACAATACGTCCGAGAGTGCCTTTTTCTGATTTGCCTTCAATTCCATAATCTCCATTTTTCTATCGTTTCTTGGTTTTCGACGGCAAAGTTATCATGTATTCCCAAACGGAAAAATGAAATTCTATTATTAATAACTTTCATGTAATCAACGAATTGTTATGTAACATTAATGAAACATTCATGCAACAGAACTATAATATGAATGTATTTACTTTGCAGTCGGTAATACAATATAAAAGGTGCAATGAACGAACTTTTTGAGATTTACAAACGCATAGAATACTTGAGAAACAACGGAGTGAAGATGAAAGAAATCGCCGACCATACCCAAATGGCAGCCAGCGTGCTTTCTTCGCTCTACTCCAGCGTACTGCCGACCTTTATCGGCGAAGTAAAGAAAGGCATTGCCGAGGAAGAGGCTTTGGACTATGCCCTCTCGCAAGTGAACAACGTATCCAAGAAACGGCTGCTCGGGAATCTGGAAGACATGAAAGAAAGGCTTTTTGAACTGGAACCGCCACAAGGCGGAGAAAAGAGAAAAAGCCCTTTTTGGGACATGATGGCCAGGGAATCGCAGGTTTCCGCACAGGAGGCCTATAATTACAGCGGTATTTATATCAGCTACAGTCTCTCGTCGGCTGCCGACGCCCTGAAAGTGGAACCTTACCTCATCACGGCTTCCGAAAACAACGAATACGTACGGGTGGTACACATGAGTGCCTACAACACCACCCATTCCGGCGTGGGGCTTTTCAACAATCACACGAGTTCCTACATCCTGTTCAACGAGCGTGAGAGTCCGGAACTGGCTCTTTTTACCATCTACCTGCAACTCCCCATGTATGACTTTCCCAAAATGCTGAAGGGGCTTTACCTCTGTCTCGACTACAACCGTAACCCGATAGCACGCCGGATTCTCTTCGTCAAGCATTCCGACAGCACGGATATGGACGATTTCCTGGCACTGAAAGGCGAAATCATTCCCAAAGAACAAATACCGGACGACCTCCTACCTTATTATAATTATACGTGCCAACCGGGAGATTTCATCAAGACTTGTACCGTCCCGTCTCCGTCATTGGATACCCAAGACTTGGAACGGGAAAAAAAGATGCTGGAACTCTGAAAAACAAAAGCCGCGCTTCTGCCCCCGACGGACAAAAGCGCGGCTTCTTCTATCTCATATCTTATTTATACTCCTGCCAACTCTTTATCTGGATCTGTTCCATATCCATCTGACAGAACGCCTCGATGAACGCCTTGGCCAAACGGGCATTCGTCATCAACGGTATGTTGTGGTCGATAGCGTCGCGACGGATACGGTAACCGTTCGTCAGTTCACGCTTGGTCTGGTCTTTAGGGATATTGACAATCAAATCGAACTTATGCTGGGCTATCATCGTCAACACGTTGTTCTCGGCAGCCGTATGCTCGTCGGGCCAGTGCACGGCTATCGCTTTCACTCCGTTGTCATTCAAGAAACGAGCCGTGCCCTCCGTGGCATAGATGTCATACCCCTTGGCGGTCAGCATGCGGCTGGGTTCCAGAAGGTCTACCTTGGACTGTACCGCGCCGGACGAAAGCATCACCGCTTTCTTCGGCACACCGTAGCCCGTAGCAATCAAGGCATTCAGCAAAGCCTCATTGAAATCGTCCCCCAAACAACCGACTTCTCCGGTGGAAGACATGTCCACACCCAACACGGGGTCGGCATTCTGCAAACGGGCGAACGAGAATTGCGAAGCTTTCACGCCGATACGGTCGATGTCGAACACCGACTTGTCGGGACGATCGTACGGTGCATCCAACATGATGCGTGTGGCGGTCTCGATGAAGTTGCGCTTCAGCACCTTCGACACGAAGGGGAAACTGCGGGAAGCGCGGAGGTTGCACTCGATGACCTTGATTTGATTTCCCTTAGCCAAATACTGGATATTGAAGGGACCGGAAATGTTCAACTCACGGGCAATGCGGCTACTGATTTTCTTGATGGCACGCATGGTAGAGAAATACAAGTGCTGAGCCGGGAACACCAATGTGGCATCGCCTGAATGCACACCGGCGTATTCGACATGTTCCGAGATGGCGTATTCCACCACTTCACCGTTTTGGGCAACAGCGTCGAACTCGATTTCCTTGGTGTTCTGCAAGAACTGGGATACCACCACCGGATATTCCTTAGATACTTCGGCAGCCATCTTCAAGAAGTTTTCC
>ENA-ORMS01002121-ORMS01002121.1-human-gut-metagenome-genome-assembly--contig:-NODE-2121-length-14672-cov-5.512007_pt1 | contig 14672 bp, 11 predicted proteins | sample MGYA00242104_ERZ508997 | MGnify/ENA primary metagenome ERZ508997 (study PRJEB26280, sample SAMEA2338704) | human gut metagenome | biome: human gut; feature: human-associated habitat; material: faeces... | reverse complement strand
CAGATTCGACCCACATCGCCAATGTCAACCCGCTTCGCTATCGTGGGTATTATTATGACTCTGAGTCGGGGTTGTATTACATAAGTGCTCGTTATTACGATCCTTGTTCGAAAAGAATTATCAACTCTGATAATTCTATGCTTTCGTCGGCATCTCCTGAAACACTTTTCGATAAAAACTACTTTGCCTACTGTGATAATAATCCGGTCTCAAGAACAGACGGCTCGGGAGAATTTTGGCATGTTGCGGCTGGAGCGGCTATAGGAGGTCTCCTGAATTCAGCCGAAGACATATATGATTTGGTTAAAGCATACCGTGGCGGAAATGAAAATGAGATTAAACAGGGCTGGGTTTGTGTCGGTATATCTTTTGCTACTGGTGCAATTAGTGGTGCCTTGTCAATGACGACAATTGGCGTAGTTGGCTCGAGAGCTGCAAATGGAGCACTATCGTTTGTTGAAGAGACGGTGAAAGAGGTCGCGGGGTATCACTATGATTGTACACCTATTACATCCAACAATATAGCCAAAAGTATGATAAAAGTTGCGGTAAGCACTGCAGACGGTGCGATTGGTGCAGAAGCAGGGTATGGCAACAAGAGTTATTATTCATCGGCAAAGAGGACCGTATCAAGGATTAACAAAGCTTTTAAAAATCGAAGAAGACAATCGTTTAAAGGCGAGGCCGCGAAGGCGGTGAGATATTATTCGAAGAGCACTGCGGCCTACAGAAAAGCGATAAAAAAGTATGTTAAGAATTGGGTAGAGCCTGAGGAATTTGTTAAATTTGTTGGAGGTCGATTGCTGAAATGGTTGGGTCGGTGATAATAAATGGCGCTTACATTGGATGAAGTAAGAACAGCCCCAATATTTATTGTTATAGTTTTAATTTTAATAAATGGATTTGTCAATCATCTTATATATAAGGATTCCGTAATTTTTCTGTTTGAAAAAGGCTTGACTAACCGTCAAAGGCGGGAGTGGCGAAAAGAGAGATATTTCAAAAGAAGAACCATGCAATATGTAAGAGCGAAAATAAAAAGCCTGCCGCAGCAGAAGTTCAGCTCCAATATCGAGAAGTATCATGTGTGGGATATAATCTCAAATGTTATTACTATAGTGGCGCTCGCGATAATAAGTATAGTTTACTATTTTACAAGGGAGAACAACTCGATTATTGTAGCAACCTATGCAATTTTTGAAACATTTTCAGTGTCAACAGGAGTTTTTTATCTTTCACACCAAACATCGCGTGACAAAAACGGGAAGTTTGTCGGTTTCTTTAGGGGTGAATGTACCTTAAAATAGGGCTAAAATAATCAATTGCATCTTAACTTCTGAACTTGACTCTTAGACAGCTTTTGGTAAGGAAATAATTGGGAGACTCCAACCACTTCCAGTTGTCCTTATCAAATACATTTGGAAATGCAGATTTGTTCGACAGAGCGTACTCAACGGCAGCAAAAAGCGCATCTATGACGCCGAGTACGGATATGACATGAACAACAACGTGTCAAAGTTCACTTCATCTGCAGGTGGAGTGAGCTTTGACCGAAAAATTTGATTACGGAAAGGACAATCTTGCATCAAGGCATACGTATCTCTCTGCAAAGACAGAATAGGCAATATATACCAAGTGGCAGTAGACTAACAATGGACTGAAACAACTATAAAACTAACCCTCAAAAGGCTAAATGTTTTTTGAGGGTTAGTTTATTTGTCAATTGTTGTTTACTGTGATTCCCCATTCTTATATAATATGTGTCATCACGATTTTATATAGGAGATGTTATGATGGCAGAGTTAAAAAAGAATATTGAAAAATTTTTAGATGATTGTAGGTATATGAGAGGACTGAGCGAAAAAACATTGAAAGCATATACCATAGATTTGAATCAATTTTTAATATTTTGCATTGATAAGCCATGGAATAGTAAGGAGACATTAGAGGAATATATAAAAGAGTTATATATAAAGTATAAACCCAAAACTGTAAAAAGAAAAATTGCTTGTCTTAAAACATACTTCCATTACTTGGAAAATAGTGATTTAATTTTATCAAGTCCATTTAATAAAATATCTATTAAACGCCGCGAACCGTTTGTTTTGCCGAAGGTTATTCCAACTCCGGTGCTTGCCCAAATTCTTGAAACCGCGTATATAAAGTACAGTGAACCCTATCATACTGAATATTATTATAAGTGTATAACCAGAGACATTGCAGTTTTGGAGTTGCTGTTTTCAACGGGTGTTAGGGTACAAGAACTGTGCAATCTGAAAATATCTGACGTAGATCTCAGAGATAGGTATATAAAAGTTAATGGGAAAGGATCCAAAGAGAGATATATTCAATTAACTAATAAGGATGTTGTTTGTGCTTTGAGACGATATCAAAAAGAATACTGCGACGAAATTAGGGCAAATGAATGCTATTTTATAAACAACAGAGGAAATAAACTTTCAGAACAGTCGGTGCGCTTTATGGTCAATAAATACACCAAACTTGTTGATGCTAATTTGCATATAACTCCGCATATGTTTCGGCATACAGTAGCAACACTTTTATTAGAGGAGGATGTTGATATTCGATATATTCAGGATTTCCTTGGACATAGCTCAATCACTACAACACAAATTTATACGCATGTAAGTCTCAACGCCCAGAAAAAAATATTTGCAAAAAAGCATCCGAGAAATAAACTGAAAATAAAAACGGATATATGACGGCAAATGGGTTACTTGAAACTGGTTCTAAAGTTAACTCTATTTTTAGACGGTAGCATTTAAACACAAAGGGGTATATTGATAAAGTTAAAATCCGGACTATTAAATCAATTTTAATACTCCGGATTTTTGCTTTAAGATATAAGTGTGCTTACTTATACTTAGAAAAAATGTCGACATCAAACCGAATTTTTTCTATAAATCAACCAGAAATCGTTCGGATGATCATTCAAGAATCTACTAAATTCGACCTTGGATTGGTATACATGTTTTAACAGTATTTCAAATACTGACTTTTGCATAACTTCCTAGAACGTCTAATTATGTTATCGCTAATTGTATGATAATATCTAATTATCGTGTGATCTTGTAATAACTATAAGTTGTTGTTATATGGCAATCTATGTTACTGTGCATTAAAGGAAGATAATATGTCAAAGAAAATATCAGATAGACGGCTTAAAAAAGCAGAAGAATTAATCTACTCTTATATAATAAAAGATTATAACTATAGGGGAACTTTAGGTTCGGCAGAAGGCGAGGAAATGCCTAAAGATTTGAGTTCTGCAATTTTATATGAATCATCATTCAAAGAATGCGTGTGGGGAGAGAGCAATTGGGATAGTTTAAGCGGAAATGGTAGTAAATTCACCTCGTGTGATTTTTTTACTAATAAAATATACAATGCTGCTCTGCAACATTCTATGTTTGACAACTCTGTCTTTTATAATTGCAAATTTGAGGGAAATAATTTTGCATATAGCGTCTTCACTTGGAGTATAATTAAAAAGTGTCCCATCATAGGTTGTGCCTTTACTGGAACCACTTTTAATCATGTTACATTTGAAAACACTACAATAGCCCATTCTAATTTTGAACTTTGTAACTTTCAAAATACAAAGTTTATTAATACTGATTTGAGTAGTTTAGCTCTTAAGTATGCTTTCTTTCGCAATGTCAGTATGAACAACGTCATTCTTCCATTTATGCAAATACCCTATACGTTTGGTGGCATGCCATACATATTTAACACCAGTGATAAAATTAAAATATCAACCACCAATAAAAAAAAGCCAAACATTTCTATTGATGAATATAAAAAAACACTTCCCGAATTAATTACTTTTTTTCGCGGGCATGATGATTATTTTCCCCTTACAAATTGTTATTTGGCCGATAAACAATATGACCTAGCAAAAAAAACTAACGAAGAAGGATTGCTTAAAAGTGCAATGATAGGCGATTTTAGAAAACTGTACTTTTTTTGTATTCAAGCTACACAAGAACTAAATATCAGTAGAAAGTGCCGTAGCATCTTATATAAAAAAATTAATGAAAATTTAATAGACATAAACTTAATAAACAGAGCAGAGTACCAAGAATTTTTACACTACTTTCCGATGATCAAACAATTAATGGTAGATAATCCTCAAAACAAGCCTACGCTATTGCTTTCTTTTCACACCAATATTGATTCCCACGATTATAAAAAGTTAGGAATACTAATGAAAACATTAGATGAACTAGCTGAAGAGTCTGGTGTGAATTTGGATAGCAAACACATGGAAATACGACATAATTCGCCTAATATTATTGATTGGTTACCCGTTGGCGAAATTAATGAATTGCTAAGTCTTCTCCAAAACACATGGGATACTATATCTCCAATATTATCTACTGCATTAGGAAATGCAGCAAATGTAGCAACTGTTGTCACGGGCATATATGGTCTACACAAAATTTGCAAATCAAGAAAAGAAAATAAGCTAAAAAAAGATAAAGAATTATTTGATCAAACTACAAAGTGCGAAAAAGTTCTCAATTCTGCCGACAAAAGTTTAGCATCCGATAGAATAGAAGCCCTTCATCTTAGAGTTGATTTGCTCCAAAAACAACAATCATGGCAGAAAAATAAAATCAATATTCAACACCCCTCGATCTCTAGCACAAAAACAGTATCTCAAAATCTCAGCAAAAAAATTGAGAAATTAAAACAATCAGACATACGAATAGATAGTTTAGAAATTCAATTATTAGATAGAGAATGCGATGCATTAGAACAATTATATAATAGTAGCTTTAATTCATAGTTAATGAAAAAGCAAGGAAACTGTTATAGCTACAGTTTCTTTGTGCATATTAAAAAGGCAAACTCAGAGTATTATTTTGACAGGCCGGACAACTTGGTCCTAAATGCAAATTATATTTTTGGCAAATTGATTCACCTTTAATATACAAGTCATATAGCCAAGCATTTGTAGGTGGAACGAGGTCTTGTGTTTTTGTCTGATATAATGCTCGAAAAATTGATAATATAGGCATTACACCGTGACAACATACTGCCTCGATTCCCTCTAATAAATTTTCTTGACTTTCTAAGCCGGCTATAAATAGAGTTCTTACATTGCCTGTATTCCCCCAAAGAGAAACAGCTTTATCGAATGCGGATATGTATTGAGATAAAGGGATGCTACCTTTGCCCGGCATATAAGCTTTTGCTAAAAGTCTATTGTACAATTCCAAATTAAAAGCTATTTCTGTAATTCCAGCATCATGCCAAGTTTGCAATACAGATAAATTCTTTGGGGGAAGGCACATTAAATATATAGGTTTATCACTCTTATTACGAATATATGATGCAATTTGCGTAATGTGTTCAGCTTCTTTATCATAGGTTTCAGATCCACCGCCAATTAAGAAGTGGCGAAAAGTGTTGTTTGTAGATAAATAAAAATCTATAACCTCAAAAATATCGTCCATGCGTAACAATTGTTTTTGTTTGGGTATTTCGCAAAATGAACAACCTACATCGTTTTTTTTAAATACACATGATATTGTATGTTGAATTCTTATTCGATCGGTTGCCCAAAAACCAATCCTTTGATACGGTAGACCAGACTTTGTTAACTTATTCGCAAATGGATCGGCTATGTCAACAGACACATCGCTGATTTCATTGTTATAATAATATAGCTTTAACTTATTATTATTGACTTTAATTTTCCAAGGAGTGAGATACACCATTTTGACATCAGTTGGACAATTAACATGTAATCCATCCATAATAGTCAAATCTACAGCATTAAAAACAGCGTTACGTATTTTCCCTTGTTTTTCTATAAATTCTTTTGCTTCTTCGGTAATTATAACTCCCTGATTTAGCAGAGAGATTTTGATATGTAATACACTTTTATTCAATATATAAGATGTACCGCAATTGCAGATATCATATAAGTTTTCATAAATCCACAAACCATTTTCAGCATTTATGCTGCACAGATTTGTGTTAAAAATAACATGGAATAAATATGCTCCACTTAATATTGTTTCAGTATCATCGTAACCGTCATATTCTACACAAACGATATTTTCAAAAGTTTTTGATTCAAACAATGACAAATCCTTTTTCCAAGTATCCGTTGTATAAGCGGCCATACTATATGAAACATTAAGGTTTTCTACTTTTTGACGGTCAATGAATGAATCGCTTTTAAAAGCCAACAAATGCATTTCTTGCATACTTGGAAGAAATGCTTCTTTTAAAGCGCGATTAAGTAATGGTGTCGAGGCTTGAAATCTAGCATTAACCTCTAGTAAATGCGGTTGATTGTCTATGATTAGAAAATCAATTCCTAAAACTCCACGATAACCCATATCACGTAGCATTTCACAAAATCTTTTGCTATTTTCGCGTGTGGATTTTTTAACTTTTTCTGGGAGTCTTTTATACTCGATAAAATCTGAACCAAGGTAATTGATTTTATTATTGATTTCTTTTACCAATTGGATAGAACCGGGGCAAATTATAACCTCGTCCTCAAACAGAATACAATGTACATTAATTGAAACAGTATCATTGAAATAAGGCGACAAAAAATATCCTTTATTTAAATCCGTCGATTCAATGCATAAATCAATGTTTTCTTTATCAATAATGTGAGTTCCATATCCACCTGATGCATGATTCTCTTGGAAAATATATCTTTTTTTCTTATTAGACTGTAAAACCGTTTTTAATAGTTGATTTATACTATAGATTTCTTGAAATGGTACAACTGGAATAATTCTAGATGCCAACTTGCGAACATCCTTTTTAGAATCAAGCAGTTTAAGAAGACATAAATCATTGCATCCAACAACCCGATTTTTATATTCTCGGGGTAGATATTGACTATAAATAGAATTATAATACAGTATTTTTAAATCTGGATATTTATACAACCATTCTTTAAATTTTTCATTATAAAAATCATTAGTAATACAATCTGGTTGATTGTGATCAACTCGTAAGTTTTCGCTTTTTGAATAAGAACGGTTATTATCCCTATTGGAACCAAAAATAGTCGTACTTGCGCAAAAAATATTTAGTCCCGAGATATCTGATTCACGTGGTCCAGACCAAAGTAAATCCATAAATTAACCTCCCATATATGTTGTCGATTCGGAAAGGGAAACTCGCCGCGAATGGACTACATCCTCTTCAATCGAAAATCCTATTACAACTCCAGCGACTAGTTTTCCACTATTAGGGAAATGTTCTGTGATTGTTTGTTCAGCACTTAAAATATCTCCTATCCACAGGCTGCCCAATCCTATTTCTGTAGCTCGTAATAGCATGTTTTGAATTGACGCTCCTATAGCTTGCATATTTAAATAATCAAAAGTAACATTATAGCTATTTAATACTGTTTCACTAGGTAAAGCATTGAAAACCAGTATTAAAACAGGAGCTTGTTCAATGATTTTTAAAGTATGGTTTTCTGTACAAATTTCTTTATCCATTAGATAATCAACGTTATCAGAATTCTTGCACAATTTATGAATACATTCGTTTATAATCTGTTTTTTTGATTCTCCTTGCAAAACAGTAAAGCGCCATGGTTGACGATTTTTAGGTGAAGGAGCCCATATCGCGGCATTTAAAATATCGTATATTGTTTCTATGGGTATTGGGATATTCGTATATTTTCTACAACTTGAACGTTTTTTTATACATTCTTGAACATTCATAAATTTCTCCCTAAAATTCAATTTCTAATTTAACTAACAACAACTTATAGTTATTACAAGATCACACGATAATTAGATATTATCTGTTGTTTATTTCAATATTTTTGTAACAGTTTAAAACAAAATACCTAAAAAGATTTTGATGAAACCTACAATACGCTCTTAGTGAGCGTGATATACGACGTGCGATTTTTGATAAGGTGAAAAAACAGTAGAATATAGCAGAACATTCAAATATATAGTGTGCGTTTTTGGAAAAGGTTACACTTTTTATTGAAAAAATTTGTATTTTATAAAATTTTTTATGCGGCGATATTTGGCAAGATACCGCACCAGTGCGGTGGACAGGCTGATTCCCTAGATTTTCGCCTTTGCTTTGTAAACTCCGGCGAGTAAGAGCAGGTTTTCGCTGTGCCCTTCCTTGCCGTTTAACCTTTGCGGCGTCACGTATAACAGAAAATCCATAGTTGATTTAAACAGATTGAGCGTATATCGCCTGTAGTCGCCGTAGGAATCCCAAAAGAATAGTACTTGTTATCCACAATGAAGTTCTAGCCGATCCCCCAGCTGGCTGGTGTAGTGGAGCTTTTTATTCGAATCAATCACCACGAACACCACATTATGATATGAGTAGCTCTCATAAAGGTGAGCGGTCTTGATGCAAAAATCGATTGGCTCATAGTCAATCCCTCTGGAGTACAAATATTCGACGACGTGGGTAGAGTAGCGGTTTGCCTATGGTAAAAGCCCCATTTTTTGAAGTCGGAAAAAAGGCGAGCGATACTGCCGTAAGATTTCCCGTGATGGTTTTGACCGTCTGTGTAAAGGCATATCTTTACCCTTAATGAGATAATCCGGTGTTGAGTAGCCGCCAATCCCGCGAAAAAATCATCACCATTTTCCGTTGGAATTTTAAGATTGTCGCGTTTAAGGGTTCAGTCTATGCAGCCACCGAAATGTACCAGCTCTTGTGGTTTATAAAGTTCGCAGATATGTGGACTGTGCCCCCCATCTCCGGCGAGATATATGGCATATGTTTCCCCTCAGTTCTGACATAAAAATAGCCGAGGAGTTTTCGAAATGAAAACCTCTCAGCTGTGTAAGTTATTTGATATGTATAATCAGATGATCTTGGAGTCGAAATCACGCTCATATTTTCTTTTTTCGGGACAACTATCACAAGGAATCCAATTCAGTTTGCCTGAGAACAGACTTTGATTTGTTGTAAACAGTCGCTGAATCTCTTGCCTTATTCTTTCAGATAAATTACCGGAAAACCTTGGACCAGCTACAATTTCTATAGAATCTATAAGATCGTCTGGAAGTTCGATTGCCAATCTATCGCACCTTATACTTTTATCCACTATAGCGAGCACTCTAACTTCACGTTCATATTCCCAGGCCATGTCTTTAATGTAGCCTACCAAATCTGGTAAATGAGGTGTGTTTTTTAATAGCTTATTCTCTGCTTTCCCGCATATCATAATTTCATCAGATTTATATTGCACAGAATCGGCATTGGTATATGCAACACGCACAACAGATAATTGTTCGTATGGAATAGCCGATTTATCTAATGCCGGATTTTGATTTTTCGGACAAAATACCGGATAAATAGTTTTAGTGTTTCTTATCCATTTCTTGAACACCTCGACGGGTATGCGGATAAACACACCATCTTCCCATGGCTGAGCATACATTGACCACATAGCAATGCTCTCATTTGAATCGTACATAAAACTCGCAAAGAACACAGCGCTGCGTTGTTCAAATTCTGAAATATTTTGAAATTCAAGTCCATCATTCATGGCCTTAGGGGAATTTAACCACCAAGATCTGCTGTTAATTACTGATACGACATTGGATAACTTCGTATAATGATATACATATTGAGCGGTCTTGTTTTTTGTATTTTCTAACCGATTGGCACTATCGCTGAGATAAGCAATCAAATCTTGTGGTGAATTTATTTCGCTAAAATTTGTTACTGACGCTTTTTTCTCCATTTTGATTATATCTCCTAATTCTTTGAGATTTAATAATCTTCACTTAGCAAGAAATCCGCCAGATGCACGATTTTGACACCATTGATATTGCCTGCGGCCAGTTCGTCCAGCGTTACGACATATTTCGGGTAATGATCTTTGATCTCAAGCAGGTTGGCAACCTCCCGGTCGGATTCCTCCGGCAGATTGCGGCATACCTGCACATAGATCCGCTCGTCCCGCCGCACGGCCACGAAGTCGATCTCCTTGGTGGCGTTTTTGCCGATATACACATCATAGCCCTTCCGCCGAAGCTCAAAGTATACAATATTTTCCAGCATGGCGGCAACGGATTTCTGGTTGAAGCCCATCATGCAGTATTTGAGAGAAGCGTCCGCAAGATAGAACTTCTCCTGCGTTTTCAGGACAGTCTTGCCCTGCATATCGTACCGCTGACAACGATAGATCACGAAAGCCTTTTCCAGCCATTCCAGATAATTATAAACTGCTTCCACCGATAGGGAACGCCCTTCGCCTTTCATGAATTTCACGATGGCGTTGGCGGAAAAAGTCTTGCCGACATTCTCCACGACATATTTCACCACACGGTTGAACAGGTCAAAGTTTGTGATATTGTGTCGCTTGATAATGTCGCTGGTGATAACGGAATTGTAGATCCCCTCGACGATCTGATAGGACGAACGCTCATCGAAATTTCCGAGCGCAACGATGGGAAAGCCGCCCATGCGGATATACTCGTTCAAAAGCTCTTTCGGCGTGCGGCCGCTGTCCTTCTTAAACTCCAGATATTCGGCAAAGGACAGAGTAAAGACAGGGATGGAGATATAGCGCCCTGTCAGATAGGTAGAGAGCTCGCTGGACATCAGCTTGGAATTGGAACCTGTCACATAGATGTCGGTATTGAAATCCTCCAATAGACTGTTGACCGCCTTTTCCCAGCCGTCCACCTCCTGCACCTCGTCCAGCAGAAGATAGTAGCGTTCACCGTCAGTCATCTTCTCTTTGATGTCACGGTACATCTGCTTGGCGGTCATGCTGTCGTCCAGCTCTTCCGAGGTATAACGCAGATGGATCACATGGTCTGCCGCAATGCCGCTGCCGAGCAGGTCGTCTTTCAGCATATCTAAAATGGTCGATTTTCCACAGCGGCGGATCCCAGCAAGGATCTTCACCAGCGGAACATCCCGATAGGTTTTCAACAGATCCAAATAGTAGGGTCTAACGATCATGGTATCGCCTCCTTGCTATTAGTATAGCCAAAAACGCCGTCTTAATCAATTGTTTTTGCCGAGATTCCGGAAAAACTTTTTATATAGAGTATATTTTTCGGTTTGCTCTGTGTTTCTACTAACAGAAAAGGGGCTGTCGCATTAAGACGATCTCGCAAATAAGCGAAAAACAACCGGGTGACCCCAAAAAGGTTGCCCGGTTGCAGCTTTCGAAGTATAATTTAATTGTAGAAAAGCCATACAGAAAGCAGTGAAATTGCACTATATAAAAAAGTGTTATTTTAGTTCCGCAACCGTTCGCAACCAAAGAAATATCGTGATAGTTGGTGGTAGCAACCATGAAATTTCGCTATCATGAAGTCACGAAAAGAGGTGATTATAAGTGAAATACGATTTTTTAGGAGTTGTTGTTTTTGGTATTGTACTGCTAATCGGGGTGGCGGTGATAGCGGCATTTATCACTGTGGGAATTTTCCTCATAAGAGCATTGATTAGATATATCAAATCAGGCAATGTCAGAAAAGAAAAGTCCAGCATCAGGAAATCTCTCGGTGAGGTTTTGAAACAGCATCGTGAAGAGTGCAAGATGACGCAGGAGTTTGTTGCAGAATCTATCGGCGTAAGCAGGCAGGCTGTCTCTAAATGGGAGACCGGAGCATCTGACCCAAGCACTTCCAATCTGCTTACACTTGCAAAATTGTTCAACACTACGGCAGAAGAACTATTACGTGAAGTACAATAAGCGTGGAAAACGGATGTAAGACAACTGATTCATTATAAAGGAAATGGCTATCAGATATGAAGAATAAAAAGACAAGAAGATTTAAGATAAGATATATCGTTTTTGGATTATTAGGTGTTATGGCTTTAGCGGCACTTGTATTTATGCGTTTTGGAGGTTTTGGCACAGGAGAAAATGTGAATCCAGAAGAGTTTTTAGCTTATGCTGAACCCGTGGAAAATATAACTGTGCCTGAAAGTGCAAAAATAATTGCATTGGGAGAAGCTACTCACGGAAATGCAGAATTTCAGCAGTTGAAGCTGGAAGTGTTCAAGCAGATGGTAAAAAATAATGGTGTTAGGGCGTTTGCCCTTGAAGGTGACTACGGCGGTTGCGAGCAGGTAAACCGATATATACACGGCGGTGAGGGGACAGCACAGGAAGCAGCCGCAGCGATTGGATTTTCCATTTATAGAACGGAAGAGATGGCAGAACTTATCTCCTATATGCGCCAGTACAATGAAAGTGCATTGGAAGGCGAAGACCTTCGCTTTTACGGTTTTGATATGCAGAGGCTTTCTTACAGCATGAAGTTTTTGAAAGAATCCTGCAAAGAACTGGAAGTGGACACAACAAACTTGCAGAAACTTGTGGAAGGCGAAAACTGGAGCAGTGAATGCGATTTATCTACTCGAATTGAAACCCTTACACAAGTGAAGAAAGAATTGGAAAGCAAGAACGGTTCGGAAAATGCAATTCACTTTGTAGATATTTTAATGCAGCATTCCGAGCTTCAAACTCTGACAAATGATGATGGTGCTACATTAAGAGATCAATTTATGGCAGAAAATGTACAGTGGATTTTACAGCAGGAGCAGCGAAATGGGCATGAAAAAATCTTTGTGACAGGTCACAACAGCCATGTCGCAAAATGGGGCAGTTTTGACTCGATGGGTAAACTTCTTTCCAAGGACGCAGCAAACGGTTACTATGTCATTGGTACCGATTTTTATAAAACCCATTGCAATATGCCGACCCGTTCGCCTGAAAAGCGTACAATTCAGGTGTTTTATTCCCATGACCCTTTAGCAAAGGCGGCAAAACTGGCGGGATTTGATATTTGTTGGTTGGATTTTACTAAAGTCCCGGAAAATTCTGAACTGGGTAGGCAGGCTTCTGAATACACCTATATGGGAACACTTGGAGAAAGCTACTCAATCATTATGCGACTTCTTCCTCCAAGTTATCGAATGTTTCAACCTCCTGCGGAGCTTTATGATAGTATGATATTTGTAACGGATGCGAACCCTACAAAAATATTAGAAGAATAACGCATGCAAAACTTCCAGTTTGCCGAACTGAATATAGCGTACATAGCCGCTTGGTTTTCAAAAGAAATCAGGCGGCTATTTCTATTTTGAAGGAGGTGTTCGCTATGAGCGTAACAGATTACAACGCTCGCCTTTATGAGAAAATGAAAGCCGAGCAGGACAAATACCGGGACTGGCTACTGCATTAGGAGCCGCCCGAAATCCTTGAGCACACCTACGAATTTGGACTGCCTTGTCCAGCCTTTCTCCGGTTTCTGCTTACCGCTCCGGTGTCGATGATCCCGCTTGCTATTCTGCTGGTCAGGGATGGAGTGAACCTGTGGATTGCCCCTCTGCTGCCGGATCAGGAGAAGCCTGCAGATGAGAGCAGGTTTAGAAATGGATAAGTCATGAATACTTCCCTGCAATCGGTGCATACTATTGACATTGGTATATATCGTGGTATATACTGATAATGCAAGGAGGTGTTTATTATGGAAACAGCAAAAGTATTTGAAAACGGCAGAAGCCAGGCAGTGCGCCTGCCCAAGAGGTTCCGCTTTGATGTAGATGAGGTGGTGGTGCAGCAGCTGGGCGATGCCGTATTGCTTGTCCCCAAGAAAGCGCTGTGGGATACCTTTATGGACGGAGTAAACAGCTTTACCGATGACATCTTTGCCGATGGTCGGCAACAGGAAGCACAGGAGGAACGGGATACGCTATGAGTTATATGCTGGATACAAACATCTGCATCTATGCAATGAAGAACAAACCGGAAAAGGTGCTGCAGCGGCTGAAAGAGGAGATCAACGATGGCGTTTGCATTTCCTCTATTACACTGGCAGAGCTGGAGTATGGCATGAAGCATAGCTCCAATCCGGCAAAGAATGAGCAGGCGCTGCTGCGATTCCTGCTGCCGTTTGATGTTCTCCCTTTCGGTGCCGCAGCTGCTTCCGAGTACGGAGAGATCAGAGCATATCTGCAAAAAGCCGGAACGCCTATCGGTGCGATGGATATACTGATCGCTGCCCACGCAAAGTCCGAGGACATTGTGCTGGTGACAAACAATACCCGCGAGTTCGAGCGGGTCGTAGGACTGGAGCTGGAAAACTGGGCATAAGTAAAGCAGCAAAAAAGAAGTAACCGCCTCGCCTCCAAGCATGCGGTTACTTCTGTAACACTATTGGGGACTACCGTCACCGGTCGCCCTTTCACCTATATTGTAGCCCAATGCAGCAAAAAAGTCAACACCGTCACACTTGATGCGGTGCCCACGATCGAATGTCCCATAACATATACTTTTCACACTTATCCATATTGTAATTCTCTGGTAAATATGGTAAAATAAACATGAAAGGACGGTCAAACGGTCGGCGGTATGCCAGAGTGTGTGATGCAGTTCGCTGAAACCAAGGATTATATCCTTGTCCGCCATACGCAGGATACGATACTGGCAAGCTATCGGGGCGATATGAGCAAGTATAACAACTTGAATGAAATCAAGAAAACCAGACTTGCCTACGATAATATTACCGTTCAGCTCTCCAAGAAGAATACCCGTTTCCAATATAAGCTGATAAAGAAAGGCGGACGGGCTTCCGAATTTGAAAATGCAATCGAATGGCTTTGCCTGTCTGGTATCGTGTCACAGGTCTACAAGGTCGAGCAAATCA
>ENA-ORMS01002117-ORMS01002117.1-human-gut-metagenome-genome-assembly--contig:-NODE-2117-length-14682-cov-7.644903_pt1 | contig 14682 bp, 10 predicted proteins | sample MGYA00242104_ERZ508997 | MGnify/ENA primary metagenome ERZ508997 (study PRJEB26280, sample SAMEA2338704) | human gut metagenome | biome: human gut; feature: human-associated habitat; material: faeces... | reverse complement strand
CTCTACATGAAACTTGGAAACGGCAGCATTCCTGCCACCAAGCCGGGCAAGCGTTACTGCCTTTATCAAGATGAACTTGACAAGTGGCTGGAGACTAACCGCAAGAATCCTGTACCTCTTACAGCTGAGGAGGAGAATGCAGCCATTCTTGCAGGAAACAAGCGCAAGCCGAAACCCTTAAACTGGTAATGTCATGGATGCGCTTGAAATTTGTAACAAGCTACGCTCGGAGGCTTCGGGCGTAGCCACTTCTGGAATTTCTATTGACGTGTTCCCCCAGAAGATGCAGCAGATGATTCTTGATTTGGCAAGGACGGAGAACTATTCCATTGAGTTTACCGCTACTTCCCTTATATCCGCTATGGCAGCAGCCGTCGGCAACTCCTGCTATATCCGGATTAAAGGCAATTGGATTACTTCACCTATTCTATATGTCATTCTTGTTGGCAGACCAGGAGTCGGCAAGACTCCACCTTTGAACTTTGCCTACAAGCCGTTGCACGACATTGATACAGAAGAGCACCATAAGTTCAAGGCTCTAAAGAATGAGTATGCAGCCATTGTGGAGAGAAACAAGGGCAAAAAACGGACGGAATGGGAATCGTTACCTCCTATACCAGTCCTGCATAAGAATATCATGAATGACTTCACGCCTGAGATTCTGATGCGCAATCACGATGCCAACCTCAGAGGTGTGGCAGTTGTGGTGGATGAGATAATGGGGCTGTTCAACACCATCAACCGATACAACAACAGTTCTTTTGTACAACAGATGCTGTCGGCTCACAATGGTTTGCCAGTAGATGTGTCTCGTTGTAATCTTGATTGTCCTTTACGAATTGACTATCCTTGCATACAGATTGTGGGAACTATCCAGACTGGTATTGTGCATGAACTTTATGATATGGGATTCAAGAAGAATGGTTTTCTTGACCGTTTTCTGATCACATGCCCAAAAGGTTTGAAGATTGCTCCTTGGGTTAAGGTTCCAAAACAAGATGCTGCAATCATTGAAAGACCATTCCGTGTATGGAAAGAGATCATAGACAAGGCTGTGGCTCTTCCTTTTACGGAAGGCATCTTCAATGTTCTTGACTTCTCTGATGAAGCCATCGACATATTCTATGATTGGCAGAATGAGGATATAGAACGGCAGAATGCCATTACGGATGAAAAAATGATAGACTCACGTGCTGCAAAAGTTCCTTTGAATACGGCTCGGCTTGCCTTGATATTCCAACTGTTCCGTTGGGCTTGTGATGAGTCTCACAAGGATTTTGTTGATGCGGAGTCCGTGAATGCAGCCATACGGATGAGCGATTACTTTGAGAAGTCATACAAAAGGATGGATGACCTCGTTTTAACCGAGGCTACCGACCCTGTGAAGAAACAGGTACTTGACTCGTTGGGAAACAAGTTCGTAACTGCTGAAGCAGTAAAGGCTGGAGCGGATTTCGGTTTTGCAAGACGTACTGTCATGTATATGCTCAAAGACTTCTGTCAGAGAAACTTTATCATCAAAGACAAGCAAGGCAATTATGAGAAAGTTCATAAGTAGAACCACCACCTTGCACCGTTTGCACTTTGCACTTCTTGCACTCTTGCACAAAAGAAGCTGCATTTTGTGCCAAACAAGTGCAAAAGTGCAGAAAGTGCAAGGTGCAACAAGTGCAGAGCCTTATGAGTGAGTATAGATTCCATCTACAGAAATACAAGCTGGGCAACCGATATGCTTGCCCTCAATGTGGGCGTAAGCGTTGCTTTGCAAGATATATTGACGAGGAAGGACAGATTGTATTCCCTGACAATGTTGGGCGTTGTGACCATGAACAGAGTTGTGGCTACCATTATTCTCCGTCTGATTATTTCAAGGACAATCCCGATACCAACTGCAATGATGATTGGAGATATAAAACACCGATCAAAGAGTGCAGTAAAGAGAAACTTCTTCCAACTTTCATTGATAGCAAGCTGGTGGAGCAAACACTGCATGGTTATTCTGTCAATCCTTTGTACCGATACATTTCAACGGTCTTTGGCAAAGAGGAGACAGAACGGCTGTTTGCCTTGTACAAGGTCGGCACTTCAAAGAAATGGGGCGGTTCAACTATCTTTTGGCAGATAGATGTCAATGGGAATGTGCGCACTGGCAAGATAATGAAGTATGATGACAAGACAGGACACCGCATCAAGGAACCACACAGCCTGGTGACTTGGGTACACTCGGAACTGAAACTGCCAGACTTTACACTTCGGCAGTGCTTCTTTGGCGAACATCTGTTGACAGATAAAACCACGACCAAGACAATAGCGATCGTGGAGAGCGAAAAGACAGCCATCATTGCCACACACTTCATATCTGATTTCGTATGGTTGGCTACTGGAGGCATGAACGGATGTTTCAATAAAGATGCAGTCGAGGTCCTAAACGGTCGGGAGGTTGTTTTGGTTCCAGACCTTGGGGCAATGGATAAGTGGAAAAGCAAACTTCCGTTGCTGCAATCAATATGCAAGCAAGTTCTTGTCAGCAACATCTTGGAAGACAATGCCACCGATGAACAAAAGACCAATGGTCTTGACATTGCCGACTTCCTGCTGATGACGGAAACGCCACAGATGGCGCTACAAAGGCTGATAAGGCAACATCCGCCACTCCAGCATCTAATAGACAGTCTTGGGTTGGTGTTGGTGGAAGAGCCATAACACTACTGGCAGCAGTTATAACGAGTTCGCTTGCGAACATATCCCTTGGGTGGAGCCTAATACACCGAGCAAGCTCAGTAATTAGGGCAAACAGCCATTATATGTGTACAGCAAGCTGAATTTCATATGTACAATCAATTAAAACAAGCAATTTTATGAGCGATAATAAGAAACAGATGATGGACATTCAAAAGGTCAAGTCTTTTAGCGTTGCTGTCAGCGATGAGCATCAGCGCAATTGGGGAGATGATCTCTTTTCAAGGAAGGAGAATGATCCAAAATACAACTATGATCGTAGTCGCACCCGACTTAACTTTCAGGTGTCGAAAGGCGGAGAACTTGGACCAGTAGATAAGACCAAGTCCATAACAGACAAAATCGAGCAAGCCATCAAGAACAGAGTGACAGGCAGAGTGAATGCCACATCAAACCGCGCTGTGAGCATTGTCTTTGGTGGTAACCGCGAGCAGATGCGCAAACTCGCATTTGGCGACCAGACAATCAGTGAGAATGGCAACAACTGGGATGTTGATAGTTGTAGTGGCATAGACAGATGGGCAACGGACATATATGACTTTTGTTGTCGGGAGTTTGGTGAAGAAAATGTCGTTTCGTTCATTGTTCATTTAGACGAACTCAATCCTCATGCACATGCAGTCATTGTCCCCATCACAAAGGACGGCAGACTGAGCGCAAAGGATATGTTTGGTGGAAACGACATGAATCAAGCAAGAACAAGGATGCGTGAACTTCACAGCCGACTTGCAGAGGTTAATGAAAAGTATGGACTGGAGCGTGGCGATGACATCACCATAACTGGAGCTAAGCACAAGTCAACAGAAACTTATCGCAGGGAGTTGGCTGATGAATGCCGCACTTTGTCAGATGAAGTAGGCATGAAGAAGACGCTTCTTTCAGGTCTTAATCGTAGCATCACAAAAGCAGAGACCAAAATCAAGGCTCTGCAGACTATGGTCAGCAATCTGGAGAAAGCGGAAGCAGAGAAACAAGCGACCATAGCCGAACTTGAAGATTACATGAAGAATCATCTTGGTGATGCTGTTGAGATAAAGGCAAAGATTACCGCCACCAGAAAGGAGCTCTGGGATGTTCGTGACAAATTGAACGACAAGAAGATGAAACTTGCGCAGGCTAAGTTGCAACTTGATGAGTTGCAGAAGAATACCTCCCACATCGAAGCAAGAAACAGGGAGATTAAAGCCGATTTTGAAAAAACAGCTGTTTCATACCAGCAACAGATGATCAATAAGATATGGGCGCAGGCTGGTATGAAGGCGTTGGCAGAGATAGCAGACATCTATCCTCGTATGACGAGCATTCACGACAGTAGCCTCTTTGATGATAGCTTTGCAATGGACTTCATTAATTATGGCGACAAAATCATCTATTGTGCTATGTACCTGTATGTAGGCTACATCAACGAGGCTACCAACTTTGCTGAAAGCCAAGGTGGCGGCGGTAGCGATACCAAGGATTGGGGACGTGAGAAGGATGAAGATGAGATAGAATGGATAAGACGATGCTTGCGACAGGCGACAAAGATGATGAAGCCAATGAAGAGAAAAGGCTTGAGTAGATAAAATATTAAGGGAGGAGCGCATTTCGAACACGCCCCTCCCAAATTATTTTACAACTCGCAATGATCTCGCGAATCACTATCCTTAGTAACGACTTGAATAGTGAGACGAGTGTGAACTATGCGAGTTGTGAGAACTGTGCGAATAGTGAACTGAAAAGAGAAACAATATCAGTACCATTGTTCTACTATAGGTTTGACATTTCTATAATCAGGCATGCATTGACCTATTGAAGCACCGATGCATGTCGGGTCACAAATATAGAAAGCCTTGCCTTTGTACATATATCCATCTCCATTCATTTGAGAGGTTGTGAAGTTTACTGCAGTACATTCATGCCCAGGATACTGTACGAGGTGTACGTCAAGCCCCAAGACGTTACGCACAAGAAACGCAAAAAGGATGGCCCTGTCTTCGCAGTCGTTCTTCGGATAATAAAAGTTTTCTTCTATGAAATAGGGCTTCTCATATCCATGTTGTTCTCCGTCTGTAGCATAGTCGAAAGCATATTGTACGAAATGAAGGATTCTATAGACCGATTCCTTTTCTGAACAACCTTGCATTTGTTCTTTAACCTGTGTAAGTAAAGATCGGTGGAAGTTTGAATCAATAGTTGACATAGCATAAAAAGGAATATCCATCTGGGGGTAACGGCGGATGGCCTCCATAGTTCCCTCATCAACAGAACCTTGTAATGAGATTTTGCCATCACTCATACTAAACCTATGCGCCACACCTGTCTTTATCCCTATATTTCCACCTCTAATGGTTAAGTCTATATTGCGCCCTTTGTCTGTTTCGTTAGGTAAACGACATGTATAAATTCCTGCATTTTGAACCTTGCTTGTAGAATCGTCATAAAAGACATAATATTTTTTACCATCAATAAAAAGATAGCTCCGCTCATATACCTGTTGATTGAATGGCACCAACAATAAAAGTTGATTTCCGCAACTTGACAAACGGATATCATATCCCATATTTACGAGGAGAAAATGTTGCAGTACTATTTTACTTGCAAGATTCTTACAAGTTGACTCCGTATAGTTCCTGACAAGCTCAAATGTAAACCAATCGTTGAGACCATACGCCATAGATAGTGATTGCAAAGAGCGTATAACATCTTTCATCACTCTATCTTGTCGATAGGCGTTCCAAACCTTTGCTATTGCTTGATGTTCAATGCCATCAATCGTTTGTGCATGACATAAAACTGCACTTAGTTTCATTCCGTAAAAGGAAAAAGACATATTTGGCAAAGCACTGGGGGCAATAGGCTCCACAGATATGGGGTTATCTGTTGGCGTTGGTTGTATCGTGGGTTTTACCTCGGGCTCAGACAGAACAGGTGTGACACCTTGAGGTTTTACGTCAGCCTTTGGTGCAATTGACGGTTTGGGTTCATGATCCCTCTTAATACCTTTAAACTGTTCATATTCATCCCAGACACCTTGTAGATATTTTGCGTAGTTTTCCAACACTGTTTTTCTGAAGCTACCATAGTTATCAAGCACTCTTTTACGGAATGCTTGATAGTCTGAATTTGTGTTTTGTGCCATCATTGACGAAGAACACAACAGTAGTATAAAAAAATACTTACGCATAATTGTTATATTATAGTTTACCAGTTACCAATTCCAAACAAGCCTATCTCAGGATCAGGTTCAGGTTGCCATGTCCTAACCTTGATAATGGGCTTTTGAGGATCCTCCAAATCAACTTGCAAATAGAGATAGCCTTGGTCACCATAGTTGGTTGAATAATAGTCCTGCTTAATTTGTATGCCATACTCCTCACCATTCTTTGCCTTTCGAACGTCATTATTCGCAAATCGTATGTTTACAAACTCATTGCTTCTGAAACAAGCCTCCAAGTTCTTCATATACTGGTCCTTGCTATACTGAATTCGACGGATATGCCTCTGCGTATGGAATGTTACTGGCATATCCTTGCTCTGTCTGTTCGCAACAAGTCTTTCTGCTACATGACCTACTATAATGACGGCATCGTCATCAAATATTGTTTTGAGATAGTCAAGTCGCTTCAGTGCGTATGCTGTTTTGTAATTTTCAAGAAATTGCATAATTGTTTGACGAGCAATAGGAGTCCATGCGCCACGTTTCATGATGTCTTGTTTGGCTTTGCGGTCAAGACCGAAAGCAATACAGTCTATTTTCTGATTTTTGTCGAAAGTAAAGACCACATCTTCCACAAAGTCCTTTCTTAACCCTTTCTTGAAAGAGAAAGACATTTGTATGCTTCTTGCAATTACATTGTCACGCAGTTGGCTAAACTGACAATCCATTGCATTGAGTATTCTGGCATTGCCATATCTTACAAGGCTTGTAAACATACTCCAGCCATCATCAGTAAAGAGAGTGCGTACAGCATCATAGTCGTGTCCCTTTATCGCATTAAGCACTTTGGTTAGCACAGCTCTATAAGAACCATCATTTGCAACAGGCAACATTGTATTATTTGCCCGTGACTTACCCAAAGATAGTGTATTGTCTGTACTTTTTTTAGCCTTTCCCATTTGCAGGTTTACCCTTGCCGCACGTATAGATTGCCCTTTTACGACATTCAGAACACTTTGTATTTCCTGATTGATGTGCGCTTGACCACGATAGGCGTATTCGTAGTTGATTTGAACGTTGTCAGGAACCAAGCCTTTACTGAATTCCATCGTTCCACGTCCGTCCTTCGCACTACAGATATTGCTCCAGTTGCGTCCGTCGAAGTAGGTGAAGTCAAGTGTACTGACGGGTTGACCTTTATACTTGAACATTAAATCGACATTTATGCCATCGTTACCAGTAACCTCAACGCTTAAATCCTTTAGGATATTTGTAATCTGCTGCGGAAGCCAGGTTAAAGGATACATTGTTTCTCCTGTTTCTTCATCCGAATAAACGACACTCGACGGTCGCTGCACAGATTTGAGCAAAGAATATGCCCAATAATAATTTCTTAGCGCATCGTCTATCTTGCAAGCATCTTCAGCAACCTTTCCTAAACGGATATACTCTTTTATGGTACGAATTCTCCCTTCAAAGATTTTGTTCAGTTCGCTTCGTTTGATAAATCGACCGATATGAGCTTGGTCTGGATTGTTGTCTATGACAATGCGCTCTGTATTTGTCAAAGTGGCGGTTGAGTATGTCTGCACTTTCGAGGTTGTATAACTTGCTGCATCAAGTTTCCCATTGGTTGTACGCTCGTCTTCTGTGATAGAGAAGTCGTTACTTACCACAACGGATATTTTGCTTATCAATGCAGCGAGTGCCTGTTGGTCAGCTTCCTCAACTGTCGCTCCCCAACCTTCTCCCGATAGATAAGTTTGGGTATTACGTATTACCTCATCCCAACTTTGCGAGAAAGCTGAAATGAGGCAAAAGTTCATTGTCAGTAAAACAATTATTCGTTTAGTCATTGGTGGATGTAGAAACGGTTGTTGGTTTGAATCCTTCGCGAACGAAGTCGCTTACCTTCTTTGCATATTTTTGGGCGGCTGCACTTTCTTTTGCAGCATTCTCGTATGCACGGATTCTTGCTCGGGTGGCAGCACTTTCGCTTACTACAAAGAATGTCTGCATCTCGTAACTTCCATCCTTGTTGCTGCGGATAACGGAAAAAGACTCCTGCAACTCGCCGTTGAGTTCCTTTTGCACAAGACTCTCGTAGGCTGCATAGAAATGGTCAAACTCTCCTGAAACGTCATCGCCATTACCAGCAATATCACTCACAATACGCCCTTTCAACTGTCTACCAGCCTGTTGGGCATAAATATTACAAGCATTGTTGATACAAGTCTGATGACCCACATTCTTTGACTTGAACTTGGAGCAGGTACCTACTATTTCGTAGGCGTCTTCTCCTTCTTTGTTGAGCTTACCATAGTGGTTGAGAAGGGCAACATCAAGAGAGCGAGACGAGCCATAAAGCATCCAGCCTCCCTTCTTAAATTCCTTCATTTTCACCTTGTACTCCTTCTTCAAGGCTTTGTTAAGTGCCTTGTTGTTCTGGGCATTCAATGCAGGCAATACCATGCAGAGTGCCATGAAAAACATGATAATCTTTTTCATAAAACGATAATATTTTTAATCATTTCTTTCTTGACTTATTATAGACAGATTATATAGCCCGTCAAAAAAAATGTATAGTTGCAAGAACCGTTCACGTAATATTCTTATGTTTATAAGTATGCCGCCCTTGTCTGTTTGGGACTTATTGCACTGGTCATTCAGTATTTTGGGATATCTGAACGCAGTCGCCATAGGATCAAATCTATCTATCTCTGAGAGTAGCTTTTCAACAGTTTCCACCTGTTCATAACCCTCTTCTATTTCTATGTTTGCTTTCACTTGTTTCCAAGAATTCATCAGCTTGTGGCCGTTGCCTTTTATATTTATTCCGTAATTGGATAGAATCAATTTCATAATAATCTCCAAATACATTCTGAGACAAAACAGCGCAGGATAAATGTAGCTGTCTTTTCTAAGGTAGTTTTTCCCATACTCCACAATATCCAGCAAAAATATTGCAGTACTTGCATATCCCTGTTCAAAATACACGTCATTAGCTATAGACATGGCGATTTGTGGGTCATCGGGATTATTAGACTCCACTAACAACTCGTCACCTTTTTTCAATGGTAAAACATGCATCGTTATTTCATCAATATCTTTCTGTGATAATAAGAATATGCTTTGTAGCACTTGCATCTTGTATCGTTTGCATAGCTTTCTGACTCGTTTCTTCATAATGTTTTATTTAAATGTTAACATTAGGCGAAAACCAACACCTGACACATATGAATTATATATGTGATATCCAGCAGAACCATAACCACTATATGTATTTACTGATGATGTATTTGTTACATATTGAGACTGACTACAATAAGCACCTCCATAGATGTAAGGATATTCTGAGCTATACATAGTACTAACAAACTCACCGACATTTCCGCTCATATCATAGATTCCCAATTCATTAGGTGCTTTAGTTTTCACTTTTTGTTTTGAAGAGCAGTTGGCGGAATACCAAGCAACATCTCCTGGGGTATTACTTCCTGCATAGGTATAATTTTGAGATTTATTTCCTCCATTAGCAGCATACTTCCATTGGTCGGCTGATGGCAACGAGAAATTCAATTTCGTTTCATTATTTAATTTCTCAATAAATGATGTAATAACTGAATACGAAATCTCATCTATTGGCAATTGTGATGTGGATGCTGTTCCTTTGACAGACTTATACAAGGCTTCAGTAGTTTCTGTTTCTGCCATCAAAAAGAAGCCACCACTATATCCTGCAACAGGTATCATTTTAAACTCTACGCCGCTTGCTTTGACATACAATCCACTACGCCAATTGTTGTGTGAAGACTCTGATGGAATAGCCATATACCCACTTTCGCCCACATTAAGCATGCTGCTTGTGCATGTACGTGTAAATGCATAATCAGAACCGACAAGACCAAGACTTCTGTCGTTGTCCGTGAAGTAACCATATATATAAGGTGTGCTTCCATTCGATGCCACGGTTGATGTAATCATGGCATTTGATGTAGAGAATTTGTTAATGGCAGGAGAGAACGTTGTATAGACAGAAATACCTGTCGTATATATCTTTTCTCCTGACTTTCCGGTAAAACGAATGCGACCTGTCTTTGGAGACAATGTGGCGGTAACGGTCAAAGAGCCATTGCTATAAGCATATGTGGCATTCATGTCCTCATAAATCTCTGAATTGGAATTCAATGAGACCAAAGAAGAACTGGAGAATGTGGCATTGACGAAATAACGTGCCTCACACTTCAGATTACTACCTGTTGCCAAGTTGCCATCATAGCTGACCGACCAGCCTGAAGCACTGCTATAGGTGGCTTCGCCTGGTATAAGTGTAGAGCCATTATAGAATGTAATATAAATCTTGTCTCCATCTTTCCATGAAGAGCTGGTCGCTCTTGCCTGAACTTTAGCTTTGGATGAACCTTGTTGGTCGAAGCCGATGACTTTACCCACAAATTCCATTTTGACAGTTTGTTTGCCATTTTGATTCTCTACTTCTGACAAAACATCAGAAGAGCATGAGCCCAAAGCCAATACAATAACTACAGCCATGAGCATTTGGATAACGTGTACCTGTTTCATATCTTTTTCTTTTTATATTTCAACAATTAATAATTCCAATTACTATCGCTTGAAAAGTCGTTCTTTTGCATAGTACCTGATGTATTTGCTTTAGAATCGAGACTATGGTCTGATTTAAACCCTGTTATTGTCACCTTAGCACTCGAATTGGTAGAACTATCCCAACTTGTATCTGCCTTAAAGCCTACCACAGACAACTTAGTACCACTTTGGCTGCTCGTGTCATAATTGGTATCACTTCCGTAACCAGTTATTGTCAGACTTCCAGTTGAAGAACCATTGCTGTCATAGTTTTTGTCTTCCTCAAAATCTTTACGCAGAAAAGTTCCTCCATAGTTTAATTGAGTGACTGTCAACGTGACAGAATAAGAACCTTCCTTCAAATCGGTCAACGAGATTGTTATCTTGCCGATACGGGCATCCTTTGTGCCATTTTCCGATGCAGTGACAGTAAAGGAGTCTCCGTTTCTTGATATTGTCAACCAATTGTCTGAACAGTTTATGGAGTAAGTTCCATCTGTGGATATGGTCACAGCATTTGACGTGCCACCCTTGGAATAGAACAACAATTCATTTGCATCCACAGTCAAGTACCGTGCTTTTTGGGACACAAGGATATTCACACTTCTACCCAAAGCATCAAAATAAACATTTGCAGAACGTTTGTTGACAGAAGCATTGTCCGAAGCTGTAACTTTTACATTAGCATTGTCTGTGCCATTAGTCGGAGAAATGGACAGCCAGTTAACCGTATCGTCTTTCCTTGCAGACCATGGCGCATTAGTAGTCAAAGTTACTTTAAGTTCGCCACCTTTACTTGTAAAATCAAGTAAGCTATTATCTATAGTAAAATATTTACCTTTTTGGACGATAGCTACTGTTGCGGAAGCATCACCCATCTGGATGTTTACAGAACCGCTTCTTTCCCCATCCGTAGAGTTTTCTTGAACGGTGATGGTTAAAGTGGATTTTCCTGTTGCCGTCTCTGGTGAGACTTTAATCCAATCGGCACTACTAAATGCTCGCCAAGTACCATCTGTAGCAATGGTGATTGTTTGCGATTCTTCCTTGTCATTGAATGTCAATGTCGTGACAGCCACATCGAAAGTTTTACCTTTCTGATGTACTTTTACTGTAGCCATTGCACTTAAACCTGGTTGAGAAACCACAATTTCACCATTCCTTTCAGTTGTGTTGGGATTGTCTTCGACTGTGACTTTTATTGCAGAATTCCCTGTCCCGCTTGTCTTGTCTACTTTTACCCATGACGGAACAGACGATACCTGCCATGAAGTATTACTATTGACTTGGATTGTTTGTGTCCCAGATGATGCCTCAAAATCATATTGCGACTTGTTTGTCTCAATATAAATACCTCGTTGTTTGATAGGAATTTGTATTCTTTCTTCCGAACCTATGGAAAGAATTACATATCCAGTCCGCTCATCAACGGAAGTGTTTGGGGATACGGAAATTGTTATGGATGACGTTCCTGCTTCTCCGCTATTCGGTGTTACATTAATCCAACTATAAGATGTAGATGCTGTCCATTTTGATTCGGAAGTAATTTCAACCTTAACCTCTCCTGCAGTATTCTCGAACGTCAAGGTCTCTGCAGAGGCATTGATGGAAGCTGGAGCTTGAGTTACAACAATCTTGTTGCTTGTCTGGTCAATTCCATTGTACGAAAACAGTATTGTTGTCGTTCGATATTGACTGGTTTCGTTTGCCGTAGCGTTGAGAACAAAACTATTTCCCTTTTGAGATAGTGTAAGCCAATCTGCATCATTTGTCACAATATATGAACAGTTTGATGTTACGTCAAATGTTGATGTACAAGCGGTTCCTTTTAATGTAATATTTGATTGAGACACATTAATATAAGGCGTTGCAGCAGCTTGCGACACAGAAATACCCTTTTCATAATTCCAATCGCTGACATCTGCTTTTATATAAAAGATACCAGTTCTTGCCGCATTGGCATCTTTGTTCTCGGTTGCGCTGACATTTATATTTGAATTACTCTGACCATTTGCTGCAGAAATAGTGACCCATTCTATGGCGTTGTCAACTTTCCAAGGAGTTTCCATCGTTTCAATGCCCACACTTTGGCTTGATGCCTGATTGGCAGAAAACGACAGTGACGTAGGGGACACTCTAAGGTATCTTGGAGTCAATGTAGGCTTCAATCCAAAATCAGACGAATATTTGTCTGAACACCCAGCAAATACTGTGCATACCAGCAATATGTATAATCCTATATGTTTCATCTTAAAACGCAACCATTAATCCAAATTTCACATTAAAACCTTGTCCCCAATTCTTGATTTTAGAAGATACGGCCTCCAACTCTTTATATCCATTGGATTTTCCTACTCCAAAAGAATATTCAGGAGACAAACTCACTCCAAAATGATTGGTAATGATAGCCGAAAAGCGCACTCCGACAAGCGCACTCGTCACATTGCTTCCATTTGCGGGTGTCACATTGCTCTCCTCTTGCATTGATTCTTTCAGACTCAGATAATTGATTCCCAATTGTGGGGTAATCCTAAATCTTGTTCCTGCAGCTATTCCATATCCGACCTTACCGCTTACCACAAGTTCTGGGTGGTAGATGCTTGAAATAGGTTTCGTGTCGTTTCCACTCCAATAAATAGTTTCACTATTCCCTGTCCCATAGAAAGCGGATGCTTCTATGTTTACATTGGAAATATAACCACCAATAGTTCCGCCGAAAGAGACAAAGGTTCCTGCACGACATCCTGCTTCTGCGTAAAACTCATTCTTGTAGTTGTATATTCTGCTCAAGGAAATATCGACATTAGGACTGGAACTACTTAAATCCATCTTCTTTTTATAATCTTTGTATCCTACTTTTTGGGCCAAAACCTCATAAGAGCCTGTTTTCAGTTCTTTTTGGCATGGAGTCGTTCCTAACTTTTCTCCGCCGACAGACACTATGGCTCCAGTTGGGTCACTTCTAAATGAGAACATGGCTAATTGACTTAAAACGATTTTTATATCGGTTGTTTTGTCTTGCTCTACTTTAATGTCTCGTTCTTCTGTCTTGTATCCAATTTGTTTCACAATGAGTTTATGATGCCCAATCTGTGTTGCATATGGTGTGAGAGCGGTGTTCGAAGGGATAGAAACTCCATCAAGCATAATCTCCGCATTGTAGGGGTTGGTGTGTACACTAATCTTACCCATAATAGGCTTTAAATCATTCACGACAAGTTGCTGAATATGGACAGAATCGTTTATTACGACCTGTCCTTCCTTGGAATAATACCTATCGGCTACCACCTTATAAGTATACGTTCCAAATGACAATTCCTGTGAAGCTTCACCCTTGGAATTTAATTTGATATTCATACCGTTTAGCGTAATTGAAGCATTTGCGGGAAACACTCTTATATTCAACTTTTGTTTTCTGGAGTCATCGTAATAGTTTACAAACACTTTATCCGAAGTTATCTCCATGATATAAGTCCTTGCCTTTTCGATGTTTATAGGAAAACTGTAATTTACAAGTGAACCAAGTTGTGGATGTCGGATACTAATGTGACGTACACCAAAAGGGACGTACACCCATATTTCTCCAATATGATTGTCATCAACCTTTTGAACACCTGCAGATCCTACATCAAACGAAAATCCTTTTTGCGTAGTTTGCACCCGAATCAATGCACATTTATCTCCATTCTGGTCTTCAACCAAGGTGCTTTTATTTTGAGCCGTAAGGTCAGACTCTGCCAGCACAAAACGTGAAACAGAAATCTTTTGTGCATGTACGAAAGAAGAAAATAAGAAAATGGCGATTAGAATTCCCCATCGTCTATGTAAGTTCAATATCTGATAGTAGCCATTACTCATTATTGCTCGGTTAATGCTGCTGGCTACCTTGGCAAAAATTATGTTCTTCGTTTATACATACGAAAAAAGCGCGGAGCCTGTTCTGTCACTCGTTCCACGCTATAAAGGCTCTCGCATTGCCCGACAAGTCGAAACGAGCAACGCCAATACAACGTCAAATCTCATGCAACATTCAAAATGATACGAAAATGTGCGTAAATACTAATATATGCAGCATATATCAGGTGTTTGGCATGATATGTATTTTGTTATTTATTTGTTACTCTACTATTTTATTTCATTATTTATTATAGTTAATGGTTCGTAATTGGTTCTTATTTTGGGTAACAAATCCAATTATTTTT
>ENA-ORMS01002115-ORMS01002115.1-human-gut-metagenome-genome-assembly--contig:-NODE-2115-length-14684-cov-12.408982_pt1 | contig 14684 bp, 10 predicted proteins | sample MGYA00242104_ERZ508997 | MGnify/ENA primary metagenome ERZ508997 (study PRJEB26280, sample SAMEA2338704) | human gut metagenome | biome: human gut; feature: human-associated habitat; material: faeces... | reverse complement strand
TCTGGAACTCCACCATCGCCCTATTGGATGACATGGCAGAGAAAAGCATGATTCGCGGCGATTGGCGAGATGTGATAGAAGTGGCGGATAACCTGGAAGAATTGACAAAGCTCTGCGAGGGATAGAACCCTCTATAGAAATCATCTATAGAAATGAAGTAAAGCGACCTTCTACCGAGAACACAATTCGGCAGAAGGTCGCTTTTTACGTTCTTACAAACCAAAACTCTTCCTGGCTTGCCTCAATGTATTCTCTCCTACCGTATAAGCATAGCAGGCAGAAGGAATGAAATGAAGCGTACCAAAATCCATCTCCTTTACTCCTCCCTTACTGATGGAAGTTACCAATGCCTGAGGCAGATGATTCTTCTCCATAAAAAACTGTAAGGACGAAAGTTCAGAAGGTCTGTCGAAGAACCTGTCCGACCATTTGATTTCCACCGCCCAATAAGGCTTCTGCAAAGCATCATTGATGCCCACCAAATCCACCTCGCCCTGCGAACGCCCCATCTTCCAGTTGGCATAGGCAATATGTCCCTTTCTCGGAATCCACTGCGAATAAATGGCAGTTTCTATCATGTCTCCGATATTGCCATCCATGATCTTGATTGGCTCAAAAAGCGCACATCTCAGCGAAGGATTAGTCAGATAAATCTTGAAAGTAGTTTGGCGCTGGAATCGCTTTGCCGTATCATCCGTTCTTCTCACAACCTTTATCAGGAAAGCAGCCTCCAGATACTGGACGTACCTGCGAATGGTTTCCTTCTTGACGCCCGATTCCTTCGACATACTTTCATACGAAAACTCCATACCGCTATGATAAGCTATCATCGTAAACAACGAATTCAGTTCCTGCACATCCGAAATGCCATAAAGACTCGGCAAATCTCTCAACAATACCTTATCTACAATATCGTGGCGAACAAACTGCCCCGGGTCTTCCTGCATTCGGGAAGAAAAAGCCACCTCAGGATAACCGCCATAATTGATATAGTCGAGGAAGAGACTGTTCAGCTTATCAATATCTATCGTACTATAGATATCGCTCTCTATCCCATCCCATTCCACCTTGGATTGGCGCATCAGATGCTCATATTTCTTAAGATGGATATACTCGAAGAAAAGCAACGGCGGCAGATAGAAATCGGTAAACCTGCCCGCTCCGCTTTCGTTGCTGCTCTTTTTCAATGCCGCAGCAGCAGAACCGGAAGCCACAAACTTCACGTTGTGATAAGTATCTACCAGGGATTTCAGATTGATTTCCCAGTCTTTGAGATACTGTATCTCGTCGAAGAAAACATAAAATTCTTCCTGGCTATCTTCCTTATCCAATATCTGTTTTGCCAAAGAAAACAACTGCTCCAAGAGGATATTGTTATAGATAGGAGTTTCCACCGAAACATAGATGATATTCTGAGGCGATACGCCCTCGTCTATCAACCGCTGGATGGAATGATAGAGCATCACCGTCTTACCCACTCGGCGAGGTCCCATCAAGATGAGGGCACGCTGAATGCTGACATCCCTTACCAGTGGATAGAAGATGTCGAGATAGAGGCGAGGACTCATCTCCTGATAGTAAGAAGGTATTCTGCCTTCCGTCCACCAAGGGTTGTCTATCTTCAACCTACCCAATATCTGTTTCTCTAAAAGTGCCGTATATTCCATAATTCCAACTATTTTTGGGCACAAATATACGGATAAATTTCTTGATCTGCAAGTTTTGGTAAAAATAAGCCTATTTTTTTATGCTTAATTTGCATTTCCAGGCGATTTTTCAGACAAAAACGTGCATCTTAAGGAGAAAGAAGCTCAGATTTGCTCATTTTTTATATTAATTTTCACTTATAACCTTTTGAATATCAGTAACAAAAGCAAGGTTTGCAAATTAAGCATATTGAGACATGCTTAATTTGCAACCATATAGAACTCTAAAGAAAGAGCGGAAAAACAACTGTTAACTGTTAACTCTGTTAACCCCAGTTGTTCTTCCGCCCTTAAACTTTATTCTGCCAGCAGCTTCTCTGCCATAGCCTTACCCAGAGCCTCGCACTGCGCCTTTACCTCTGGAGTAATCGCCTGCTTCATATCTACAGGCTCGCCTACAGCCTCGTAGTGGAGCTTGGTTTCGTTCCACTCCTGAATCTTTGCTACTGCCTTGCTTGCCCAGCAATGAGAACCGTACCAACCGAGGAGGTGGTTCTTGACGTCCTTATTGGCAAGCTCGGAGAGGAGAACCTCCATTTCGTGATAAAGACCGGCATTGTAGGTTGGAGCACCCACGATAAGGCCCCTGTAGCGGAAGATGTCGCGCAGGATGTAGCTGTGATGAGTCTTCGAGATGTTGTACATTACGATGTTCTTCACGCCAGCCTTGCTTGCCGCACGGGCGATGATTTCAGCCATGCGCTCAGTATTGCCGTACATGGTGCCGTAGCAGATAACGAGGCCCGGCTCCGTCTCGTACTTCGACATCTTATCATACATGCCGATTACCTTCTCAATATGCTCGTGCCAAACCGGACCATGGGTTGAGCAGATGTAATCCAGCTCCACGCCAGCCAACTTCTTCAAGGCATTCTGAACAGGGATTCCATACTTACCCACAATGTTTGAGTAGTAGCGAACCATCTCCAGCCAGAAAGTCTCGCAGTTGATTTCCGTATCGATGATTCCGCCGTTCAGCGCACCGAAGCAACCGAACGCATCGCCCGAGAAGAGCACCTTGTTCTTCGCATCCAGGGTAACCATCGTCTCTGGCCAGTGAACCATAGGGATGAGAACGAAGCTCAGCTCGTGGTTGCCCAGAGAGAGGGTTTCGCCATTCTTCACCTCTACCACGTCATCTGTTACGCCGTAGAAGCCTTCCAGCATTCCCAGCGTCTTCTTGTTGCCCACAATCTTGATGTTAGGGTAATATTTCTTGATGAGGGCGATAGACCCGCTGTGGTCAGGTTCCATGTGGTTGATGATAAGGTAATCGATTTCGCGGTCGCCAATCACCTCGTGAATGTTCTCGAGGAACTGGGTGAAGAAATCAACCTCTACAGTATCTACCAGCGCTACCTTCTCATCGTCAATGATATAAGAGTTGTAGCTCACTCCGTTAGGCAAAGGCCAGAGGCCCTCAAAACGATGCTTGTTGCGGTCGTTAACGCCTACGTAATAAATCTTGTTTGTAATTTCTGTCATATTATTTACTTTGAACTTTGAGATTTGAACTTTGAACTTTATGATTACTTGTACTTTGAACTTATTTACTTTGAACTTTGAGATTTGAACTTTGAACTTTATGATATGCTGTTTCTCAAACAACTTCTACTAATCATAAAGTTCCCAGTTCAAAGTTCCAAGTTTTTTCTTTCTCCGAATTCCTTGGAAACATAATTGTAGATATCCTTGCAGCATTCGGTAGAGAAATCCTGGGCCGATGCAAGCAGGCTATCCCATTGCGCCTCAGATAAGCCGCGGTCGATATCCTCGCGGGTGATTCCATCCTTGATCAGTCCGAACACGAAACCGGCATTGAAGTTATCGCCGGCACCGATGGTGCTCACCGGCTTCATCTTCTCCGAAGGATAACTCTTGGCAAAGCCGTTCTCGGCACGAACCTCTACAGGCTCAGCGCCCTGGGTGCAGATAAACTTCTTGCAGTAGAAACTGATTTCGGCATTATACACCTTGTCAGCCTCCGGCTTCTTATAGAGGATTCCGAAGTCCTCATGGCTGCCACGAACGAAATCGGCGTGCTCCAGGTTCTCTATCAGATTAGGCGTAATCTTCATAATCTCATGCTGATGAGAAGAGCGGAAGTTTACATCATAATAGAGGATGGCGCCACGACTCTTGGCGTACTCCAGGAAACCAGCCACCTGAGGACGAACCACAGGATTCAGGGCGAAGAACGAACCGAAGAGCACGATGTCATCGGGATTGATTTCGGGAGTGGCAAACTCCAGCTGGTCGTGAGGATGATCCTTGTAGAAAATGTAGTCAGCATTGTTGTTCTCGTCGAGGAACGCCAGCGAGAGTGGCGACTTCGAATCAGGGAAGATACTCACGTTGTCAGCATTCACCCCATTATCTCTCAAGAACTGAATCACATACTCTCCGATACGGTCGTTGCCCGCCTCGCTGATAAACGAAGCATTCACGCCCGCACGTCCCAACGAGATGACTGCATTGAACGATGAGCCACCCGGTACTGCCTCTATCGGCTTGCCGTTCTTGAAGATGATGTCAAGCACGGTCTCTCCTATTCCTATAACCTTACGCATTGTTTATGTCTCTTTTATATTGTTTTTGGGGACAAAGATAAGTCTTTTTGGCGATAATGCAAAATAAATGCCCAATATTTTGGATAAATTACATTTTCAATGTAACTTTGCACCTTGAAATGAAATACAATACTTATACATTAGACAACGGACTCCGCATCATCCACCTGCCATCGGATAGCCAGGTAGTGTATTGCGGCTATCAGATAAACGCCGGCACACGCAACGAGGAGCCGGGCGAGGAGGGGTTGGCGCATTTCTGCGAGCACGTCACCTTCAAGGGCACCGAGCGCCGCAAGGCGTGGCACATTCTCAACTGTCTGGAGAGCGTGGGAGGCGACCTGAATGCCTACACCAACAAGGAGGGCACGGTTTATTACTCAGCCATCCAGAAGGAGCACATCGCAAGAGCCGTGGACCTGCTTTCCGACATCGTCTTCCACTCGGTTTATCCGCAAGCGGAAATAGATAAGGAGGTGGAGGTAATCTGCGATGAGATTGAGAGCTATAATGATTCGCCAGCCGAACTGATATATGATGAATTCGAGAATATCCTCTTCAAGGGTTCGCCACTGGGACACAATATTCTGGGTACAGCCGAGCAGGTTCGGGCTTTCAAGACGGAGGATGCGCTGCGCTTCACAAGAAAGCTTTATCGGCCGGATAATGCGATATTCTTCGCATACGGAGATATTGATTTCAAGAAGCTGGTAAGACTCCTTCAGAGGGCGCTCGCAGATGATGAATCTGTGGTCAACCTTGCTGAGGAAAAGCTCCCACAGATTTCACAGATTACACAGATCTCATGGAATGAGAATTCTATAGCTGAAGAGAAATCTGTGTCATCTGTGAAATCTGTGGGACCTAAAAATTATCCATCTGTGGGAGATGGAATTGCCGGGCAGACGATTGTGATGCAGAAGAATACGCATCAGGCTCATGTGATGATTGGAACCCGCGCCTACGATGTGAACGACAGCCGCAGAATGCCGCTCTATCTGCTCAACAACATGCTGGGCGGACCGGGCATGAACGCCAAGCTGAACCTCGCCCTCAGAGAGCACAACGGACTGGTTTACACCGTAGAAAGCACGATGGTAGCTTATGGCGACACGGGCACCTGGAGCATCTATTTCGGATGCGATGAGCACGATGTGAAGCGCTGCCTCAGACTGGTTCGCAAGGAGCTGGATAAGTTCATGCAGAAGCCATTGAGCGATGCGCAGCTCAAGGCTGCCAAGAAGCAGATCAAGGGTCAGATAGGCGTAGCTTGCGACAACCGTGAGAACTTCGCCCTCGACTTCGGCAAGAGTTTCCTGCATTATGGCTGGGAGAAGAACGTTGACCGCCTCTATGAGCAGGTGGATGCGATTACCGCCGCCCAGATTCAAGCCGTGGCTCAGGAGCTGTTCGATAAAGACAGGCTCACCACCCTGATTTTCAAGTAGTTCTTAACAGAAAGCCAAAAAGCAAAAAGCAGAAGCCATTGCCCACATGCCTTGATCAAGGACATCGCCAACCGCCGTGGCTTGACCTACATCGACCTCTTCTCTGAGTTCGTAATCCCTGGAACCCAGGACATGAACCCGGATTTACAGCAACGATGGCTTGCATCTGCTCGGAAAAGGCTACCAAAACTGGGTTAGAATCCTGAAGCCTTATCTTAAAAAATAGAGAAAACAAAGAAAATCGGGCTGTTAACTGTTAACCTGTTAACCAACCCGATTTCCTTTTATATATATGTATGTCTGTCTGATATTCAATGTTAAACGAAAAAAGGAGCATCATCCGCTCCTCAATCCCAGGAAAGCCCTGTTGACTCTCCCTCTGCATCTCGGAAGCCCATATTGGCTTCCTACTTTGCTTCAATTACTGTTTCTGAACTTTTAAAGTTCCTTACCTCGTTGGCTTATTACTTAAGCGAGCTTGTTGCTTGCTGCGCCAACTGTTGCAGCGAATGCTACTACTGCTGCGAAAACCATTCCTAATACTAACATAATTTTTCCCTTTCTTAACTTTAAATCAAACTTATCCTTTTTATTAACAATCTTTTATTGTTATCCTTTTTTCAATCTTTACCTAGATCCTAATACCTTCGTATCCTGATGTAATCAATCTTTCTTCCTTATAATCAATACCTTTCGTATCCTGATATTATCAATCTTTTATCCTTTTTTCTTATTTCCGATGCAAAGGTACGAACTTTTGTGTTCGCACACAAATATTTCAGGAGAAAAGTTTCAGAACACCCCGATTTCTTGATTAAGGTCAAGAACCTTTACATTCCCGTTACGAAATCAGGCACGGATTACACGGATTACACGGATTTAAGTCTCTCATGTCTATCAAAACGCATTCATAATCTCATAGAACATCCGTGTTATCCGTGCCTAACCTATTCTACGCAGCCATTCCCGGCGTTCCGTAGTGCCCGTACTTGCCGATGAACTTGGCGGTCTTGGAGAAGGTGCCGTCCTCGTTCTTCACGATGAAGCCACGCTTCTTCCAGGTGCACAGGAGGACGGCAAGCTTGGTCTTGGTGCCATGAACCATGCAGACTTCCTGAATCTCTGCCTTGTCAAAAGTATCATGAACGAAGAGCAGAAGATTGCTCACACCGGATGCATGATAGATAGAACGGTTGTCTGCATCTATCGCCTCCTGCATCTGATTGCCGAAGAAACGCATCTTGCACCACAGATCATACTTCACGCTCCATACGATGAAATCCTCTATCGCCTTCTCCCACTTCTCGCCATTTGCCAGATAAAGCACCATCGCCCTGCGGAAACCATTCGCCAGACTGCGCTTGGCAAACTCGGCGTAAGGCTTGTTGTAAGCCAGCTGAGCCAGCTCCATGAGCTCACTGCCCAGGCGCTCGATAAGCTGACGAGCCTTCCTGCACTCCTTGAAACCGCTGGTGGCATTCAGCTGATGGATATAAGGAGCCAGCTGCGACTTGAACTGCGCATCATATTCCCCCACAACCGGACAAGGAGCAAACTCTGAACGGAAGATGGTGGCAAGCGACAGACGGCTCACGGCTCCATCAGCCACCTCTCTTACCGAGAAGAACTTCTGGGTAACGGCAATGGTACTGGAAGCATTCCAGTTGAAACGGGTCTTCACGCGGGCAGTAACGCTCTTGGTGCCCACACGCTCCTGACCATCCTCTGAATTGTCCCAGCAGAGACGAATCAGCTGGCTAGGGTCGTTGAACTTCCTGAGCATGTCCACCTCGTCCATCTTGCAGTAGAGATAAGCATCGCCAGCCTTCTGCGCATCGTCCAGACGCTGGATGTAGGCAGCACGGGTAAGGTCGGGCGAAACGATGCGGATGCAGATGTCTTCCGGGCGCACCGGCTTCTTCTTGTTGTCGCCCATGGTGTTCACCTCGTCCTTCCATTCCTGCTCCTTCTGACGGTTCACCTTATCCATCTGCACCAGGTCTTCGATGATGCTGTTGATAGGTCCGTTTACCGCCGATTTGCCTGACGACATAGGTGCTACGAGCAGATTCATCATCGCCGCCTCATGCACCTGATTGTCGATGTAGCGGAAGTTGACGCCCTTGAGATGAGCAGCCAGCGGAGGGAAGACCGCCATCGCCACAGGCGCCTTGAAATCATCCGGCACCTTGCTGGTGAGCAGCTTGATGAGCTTAGGCAGCTTGGCAGGCAACTGAGGCGGAACATCGGCGTAGATTCCTGCCTTCTCGGTGGCCTGCTTGGCAAGATAGTTCTTGCGGGCGAGCTCTATCGCCTGCTTCACGAGCTGAGGCATTTCCGAGGACTGAGCCACCTTGCAGGCGCTCTCTACAGAGGCGAGCGCCTTCGTCTCATCTTCGCCGAAGATTTCGATTACCTGCTTTATCCAAGCCGCCTCGCTATTGCAGATGTATCTGAGCAGGCAGGCTTCACGATAGATGAAGTTGTTGCGGTTGCCATGGGCAGGAGCGCCGCCCATCAAATCCACCAGCGCCTTGGTAATCTCCTCATAAGGAACGCCATCGTAGGTCTGCTCATACTGCACGGTATTGGCAGCCCTTCTCGCCTTCTCCTCCTCGCTCTCGACAGGCTGGGAATCTACGGTTGGAGCCGAATCAATATCCATCGGACGGCCGTCGATGTCAAGTCCTCTCTTTCTGTAAGCCTCACGATATTCAGCCACGGCTTCCTTATCCAGGTGCTTGTACCAGTCGTCGGCAGTATAGATCTGGCTGGCAGCATCGGTGATGAAGATGATGCGCTCAGGCGTAACGCAGCTAGGGTCTTCGGTGGCGTGGATGAGCTTGCAGAAGGCGCTCTGAGCCTCTGCGATGGTCATCCCTACAGGGATGCGGATGTCGATATGGGCCTTGTTGCGTGCCGAGCGTTCCACGTGAAGTACTTTTCCCTTCCAAAGCTCGATTTCATCGGCGGTGAACATCTGCTCACGGGCGGCTTTCTCCTGAGGGTCATCAAACATTCCGTTCAGGAGCAGGGCTCTCTTCACGGCTCCTTCTACCTCCTCCGGATTATCGATATCTACGGTGGTCTGGAAGGTGAAGGCCTCCGGGTCGATGGACTTCTGGGCACGGTGGTCGTCCAGGAAGTGGAAGTAGTGAGGCGAACGGAAAGGCAGCTGCTTCTTGAGGACGGAAATCTGTCTGTCGAGCTGCTTGTAGGCCTCAGTCTGCTTCTGCTCCTCGCCCATCAGATTCTGCTTGGCGGTAAGGTCGCGAATCTGTCCTACGAGGGTGCTGAGCCAGGACTGCTTGGTGAGCTCGGTGTAGTAATCGAGGAGATAAGTAGCAATCTGCCCCATGTTTGCATTGCGATTAGGGTTCATTGCGATGAGGCGGCTGCTGAGCAGCTTGCACTCATCAAAAGATAGGTTCTTGTTTGCCATAGTTTATATGATATTAATAATTTATTATTAGGCAGGATTTTTTTCAAAACCTGCCACTCTTCTGTCTGAAAAGCAATGCAAAGATAAGTAATAAATGAGGCGTTTGCAAGTTTTGGGCGGAATTCGTTTTTCGCGGTATAATGAAATGTCGGGAACGGTATAATGGTGCGAGAAATCGGTATAAAAGGGGTATAATAATAGGCATAATTAAAGGGGATGTGCCCCACACATCCCCATGAATCTTATCAAGCTTCATCCTCTTCAGAATCCAGTTCTTTCTCAGAATCCTCTTCTTCCAAGTCTTCCTTGCTCGGCAAAAGATCCTCTAAGTTCAGGTACTTCTGAAAAGCCTGTTCTCGCATGAGCTTATTGAAAGCATCAACAATATCGCAGTAATGATTGAACTTGCCGAAGCTTATCTTCCATGTTTTCGGATGAAGACGGCTCCACGCCTGAGTCTCGTTTTCATCAAACATTCCCGCTGCAGCTTGCGTCAGATCCTTTCTTTTACAGCAGGGAGCCAACTCCTTATCACCCCCTTTATCTAAATTCTCATATCGTTTTTCCAGATACTGGCAGAAGGCAGTCTGGCTTTTCGAATCATATATATTCCAATCATTCAGCATGCGGAATATAGGATACCAGTCGGATTGACAATTTATCAGAAGTTCACCCGTACTTGGCTTATGATAAGACGCCATATCAAGGATAGCGTCATCCACCAACTCCTTGAGTTTCATCTTACACTCAATGCCCGAAGGCTTCTTGCCCACAGCCTTCATCGCCATCAGCGAGTCCTCATTGCCATGCTTGCCCCACTGCTTCACGTCATCTACCCTGCCGTTCATGATCATCAGGACGATGCCGGAAAGCAGCTGGAGCATCTTCTTGCGGGGCACACGCTTATAGAATACCTGGCGGAGGAAATCTACCGGGTCGGCCTTGAACGTGGGATAGAGCGAATAGGGAAAGGCGTGCAGCTGCTGTTCTATGGCGTCCAGCTGGTCCTTATAGTCGTAGGCGCCCGTCTGCTTCTTCTTGATGGCGATAGGCGCTTCTACGAAGAAAGACTGGGCTGCACGCTCACGATAAGCGGAACTGGTAATGAATCCCATCTCCGTATACAGTTGCTCGCCCATGCGATGGATTTCCTCATCGTCTATGAGGTCGAGGTTGTTGAGAATGCGGTTTCTCGTCTGCGTCATCTCGCGCGAATAATCGCTTCGCTGTATTTCCATGAAGCTGCTGAGCCGTTCCCTAGCCTCTTCCAGGTTGTCGCGCAGCTCTGCCTCCAGCGCCGCCTGGGAATCGGCATCAAGAGGATTCTTATCGGCTTCTGAGGAATCTGAATCATGAGAAGAATCTGAATCCCGTGAGAGTTGCTCCTGGATGCTGATGATGTCGTTGATGACGCCTTCCAGCATCATGGTGCAATCGCTGAAACGGGTCAGCTTGTCGATGGGCAGAATGGGGCCGGAATAGTGCCAGTCGTCATAGATTCCGTCATCATAGATTTCCCTGCGTGCCTGCTCTATCTCCTGCTCGGAGACATCCACGCGCGCCTCCACTATCAGCTGGAGTCCCGACTTCTCATCGGCTCCCTCCTTGCTGTTGCTTCCCAGGCATCGGGTGCGCAGGTTCCTGCCCTTCCGGGCGATGATGAGGGCTCTTACGTCCTCGCCTTCCAGGGCTGAGACATAGCCGATGAAAAGCTGCTTGTCGTAAGCTTTCACAGCCAGCATATCAAAGGGATTGGCGTCATCGGGCACAAGGCAGATGGTTCTGCCCTCTGCCTCCTTGGCGTATTCTACCTCACGACCCTTCACGTCGTTGTGGGTAAGACCTACTATATGGAATTTCAGTTTCTTCATTGTCGTTTTTATGTTTGATATTGTTTGTTGTCAGCCGCAAAAGTACGGTTTTCTCATGAAACCACCAAGCATACTTGTTTAAATTTCCTAAAAGAGCATCTGGGAGCAGCAGGGGTTAACAGGGTTAACAGTTAACAGCTGTTTTTTCCTACCTCCCCCCTGCGTACCTTATTATATTAAATATATATATACTTATTTTTATATATGTGTGGGAGGGGGAGTATGCATTTTTGGGGTGTTAACTGTTAACCTGTTAATTCCTGATGCGGATAATGAGGGTTGAGGGGGATGAGGGCAAGGGGATGAGAGCGATGATAAAGAGGGGGATGAGAGGGCATCAAAGACAACCGAGCCTAGGCATCATTGATGACAACGGGAGGGCTTAATAGAAGACTGAAAAAGATGAAGAACTATGAGTTACAAGGCAAAAAACTATGAGCTTGGGGATAGAAAACTATGAGCTTGGGGATAGAAAACTATGACTTAGTTTTTTTCTAAAGGTGCGAAAGGCTGCCGGATTCTAGATAAACCGAAAATAGATATTATTGTATTCTGACTAAATCCCCATCATCAAAGCCAATTGTAACTATTTTACCAACAAACAAGGGTAGCTTGTCAGCATTTGCTGTAATGAAGTTGAAAATAATATTTTTGACCTTATATAGAATTTCTTTCCAGTTCATATTTTGAATACTTCCAGAGGCGAGCATTAAATACTTTCTATTTGGCTCAAAATCTATATCACAAGCCCAATCATCATCAGATTCATCATAAAATTTTGAACCTGTCAAATAAATGCAATATCTTTCTTCAGATTCAAAAAGTCCAAAATTGAATGCGACAATATCAGATGGCAATATTGTCTCATCATTGATTTGCTGAATCCAATGTCTTATTTCCTCTTCCATATAATCACTCCCCTCCACAATACACAGGCATAAATTCCAACCCTAAATCAAGCTTATTTTTTCGTATGCTTTTACGAACTTCATCAGATACGATGATATCATTTATAGCTGGCTGTGAATTAAAGACCTTTAAATCTTTTACCTTATTATAGTCAAGCTTCAATTTTATAACAGAATCTGTCCCTTCAACATATAAAGTATTTTTAGTATCTATGACATCAAAAATCTTTTTAAAATGCATAATATAGTACGTTTGTTCGCCATATATTTCACTTATAGCTCTAACCGGTAAAAATTCAACGTCATTATTAATACCTATAAAAGACTGCAATAAGTCTTTCAAATCTTGATTAACCATATTGGCTCCGCCTACACATAACTGAAATGGTCTATAAATTCCGTCTTTTAATTCAACAACAAGAGACTCCCAATTTTTGACTTCTTGTCCATCGACCGCTATAGGATATGGCCAACTTTTAGGAGAATATAGCACTCCTCCTTTTTTGTCGTTCCCTTTGACTATAAATCTATAAAATTTTGCATTCATATTCATTCCAATTTAAAATATTACACATATACGTATTAATATTTGCTTCTCCAATACTTTTTATAAAGCATATCAGGGTTATTTCTTAGGCTGAGAGGCTGAGAGGCGATACTCTACCTTAATTATTTATAGGTAGAATATCGCCTCGTTGCCTTCATTGAAGAGGAGGTCCAGGATGCTCATATTCGGCTGGAAACCGTGCTTCTGCCCGTAGACCTGATAATAGCGCTTGGGAGCGAATTCAGCGTCAGGAAGCGGCTTCTTTGGGCGAATAGCATCGCGGAAATCCTTGATTTCATCCTCTTCTTTCAGTTCTTTACTCTGAATATAGGCTTCGGTGATTGAAATCTTGGGACGGATGTCGAGAAGCTCTATCATCTTCTCGGTTGTCTCCATGTTGAAATCGAAGAGGAACTCGTATTTCTTCTCGTAGAAAGGGCGGATGTCGTCCTGATAATACTCGAAGAAAGGGCTCTCGCCATAGGCGGAAAGGAGCGCATTCCAGTGGACGTGGCGCCAGTTGGCGTGGTCGGAGATGCGGATGTCCTTCATCGACAGAGAGATGTCGTGATTGGTGGGGATGGTGAGCGAGAGGGGGCCGTTGGTGGTAGGGATGATCATACGGTTACGATAGGTTTGCTTGATAAAGCTCTCGTGGCGCTCTATCAGGCATTCATCGTAGCGGTTCAGCTTCTGATACCACTGGATGGGACCGAAATATGTGGAGGGAAGAAGGGCTTTCAATTTACTTTGAACTTTGAGATTTGAACTTTCTTTACTTTGAACTTTGAGATTTGAACTTTGAACTTTATGATTACTCTTTACTTTGAGATTTGAACTTGGAACTTTCTTTACTTTGAACTTTGAGATTTGTCTCACCTTCTTTCACTACTTCTATAGGCGTTTCGGGAGTTTTACTAATCATAAAGTTCAAAGTTCCAAGTTCCAAGTTCAAAGTTTAGAACAGCTTGTAAGCCTTGCCTATCATCTGATGCTTATGCACCACCTGCTGCCCGGTTGGCGTCTTCAGGAGATAGAAGCGGCAATCCTTGCAGCCACAGCGCTTGCAGCACACCGTAGGAATGATATACTTCACCGTATCGATGAGAATCGTATCGCCCGGCAGCTTCTCTATCCTACCGATGAAATAAGCCTCTGAGACGAATTTCCGGACCTGGGGCAGAGCCTGTCTCTGACCTTTGACCTTGGCTTGACTCTTAGCCGGAGCAAACACGGAATCGGTGAAGACAACCACATCGCCGCGATTGAAAAAATCGCAGTCAATCCTATTCACTATCACCCGAGTGCCTGCTTTCAGCTGCGGAGGAAGACCTCCGGCGGGCACCGTGAAGACAGTGAAGGCAAAGGTTCGCACCGCCCATACCAGGAGCAACGACAAACCTAAAGCTATTAGGAATTTAACTGCGATTTTCAAATCTATCTTTCTTACTTGATGTTATCTACGAAGTTGAACAGGCGGTTCCAGCGGATGCCTGAGAAGCCTGGATGATCAGGACTGTGGCTCCACCAGATGAAGATAGGCTTGCCCACGATGTGGTCCTCAGGCACGAAGCCCCAATAGCGGCTGTCGGCTGAGTTGTGGCGGTTGTCACCCATCATCCAGTAATAGTCGAGCTTGAAGGTGTAACTCTTCGCCAACTTACCGTTGATGAAGATGTTGCCCTTACTGTCTACCTTCAGGTCGTTGCCCTCGTAAACCTTGATGCAACGCTCATAAACCGGCAGGTTCTTCAGCGTCAGAGCGATGCTCTTGCCCTTCTTCGGAATCCATACAGGACCGTAGTTATCGCATGTCCAGCCGGTGTAGGCGTTGAGCGGATACAGGTCGCCGTATCTTGCATCGGTGTTGATGGAGATGCTCTCCACGAGGTTCTTGTTCGCCTTCAGAGCCAGATAAGCCTTCTTGGTGAGTGGAATCACGCCGCTCTGATTATACATCAGGAGGTCTTCGTTGGTGATTCCCAGCTCATCGGCAAGGTCGATAGGGAACTCGCCCTTGAGCTTCATCTTGTAGGTATATTGCACATTATCAGGCTCCTTGTTTGCCTTGCCGTCAAGATAAACGATGCGGTTCTTGATCTGCAGGGTCTGTCCCGGCAAACCAACGCAGCGCTTCACATAGTTCTCGCGGCGGTCGGTAGGACGGCTGATGATGTCGCCATATTCGCCCG
>ENA-ORMS01002099-ORMS01002099.1-human-gut-metagenome-genome-assembly--contig:-NODE-2099-length-14740-cov-5.533878_pt1 | contig 14740 bp, 15 predicted proteins | sample MGYA00242104_ERZ508997 | MGnify/ENA primary metagenome ERZ508997 (study PRJEB26280, sample SAMEA2338704) | human gut metagenome | biome: human gut; feature: human-associated habitat; material: faeces... | reverse complement strand
GGGACGGAAGTCCCTCCCTTGGTGGTTACTGGTCTTAGGTGGATCACAGCTTGGTTTTTGGATGTCGGTCAGAGTACCGGTATTCTTGCTGGTGGAGGAACACGCAAAGCACCCACACAGTCCCTACCTGTTCGTGTCGCCCAAGACCGGCACCATGTTCGACCCGGATTCCTTCCGCCACACCCATGAGAAGATCCTGAAGGCCATCGGCGCGGAGCACATCAGGTTTCACGACCTCAGACACACCTTCGCCACGCTGTCCCTCAAGTACGGCGTGGACGTCAAGACGCTGTCCGGTGCGCTGGGCCACTACGACGCGGGCTTTACCCTCAGCACCTACACCCACGCCACGGAGGGGATGAAGCGTGACGCCGCCGACACCATCGGGAACGTCATCACTCAGGCGATGTAAACACAAAAATAACGAGAGAGGGGCGGATGATGCCATCCGCCCCTCTCCGGTGCTTTTCTGACCTCTCGGCTTTTGGGTCACGGTTTGGGTCAGGCGAAAACGCCAAAATGACGCGTCACTATTTGGGAGTATAAACAGAAAGAGTTCCTGATTTCTAACGAAATCAGGAACTCTTTGGTGGAGACTGCTGGACTCGAACCAGTGACCTCCTGCGTGTGAAGAACTGCGTAATGTCCGGCGCAAGCAGTCATAGCCGTTGCGTTCCGCATCGTCACAGGCCGTTTGCCCCACCGCAAGGGCTCAAGCTGTGCACGACAGCAGCGTCTTACAGCCTAAAAAGTCCGACACATAGCGCCAGCCAATATCTGGTAAAACAGACTGACACTGTGCAGGGACGATCACAATATGATGCAAAGAGCGACCAAATTTCTGACAGAGACATCCAATCCACTATATTCTGCCACGCTCATGAATGACGCAGTTAATTTCCTCACAAAGCTCTTTTCTTCCAGTACCGCGCTAACCAAACACGGATGACATGGACGAAAGAGCATATCATGAGGGCATCTATTTCAGTCATGCCCTGAGGATAGTGGCTTTTGTTCTCTCCGCACCGAACTGACTACATCAAAAGTGGGCTCGGAAGGCCTTTGCAACCTCGTTAGCGCAGTCTTCGGCCTGCGGATACTGTCCGATTTTCTCTGCAAAGCCATGGTTTATGCCGCGATAACGCAGTAACTCTACCGCTACGCCGTCTGCAGAAAGCCGGCGCGCGTATGCTTCACCTTCCTGCCGCAGATAATCATATTCCGGCGTAACAATCAAAGCGGGAGCTACACCGGAAAAATTATCGGCAAACAGGGGAGAAGCATAAGGATTGTTAAAGTCACTGCGACCACGCATATATGCTCTGTCTATAATTTCCATACAGCGCCGCACAGGAAGTTCATGAATACATAGATTACGCACAGTTTCTTCGTCAGATGTCACCTCATAGAAATCCTCATGCCATGTGTAATATGGATTTTTAAGACCGAATGGATTTACAGAAGGATACAGCAGGGCCTGAAAACTGACATGATTCGCACCGGTATCCCGGTCATACAGAGCAGTTGCAGCAGCAAAATTAGCACCAGCAGAATCTCCGGCTACAGCAATATGCCCTTTGTCAATTTGAAGCTCTGCGGCATGGGCATATACATGCTCCAGCGCGTCTACGCAATCGTGGAAGCCGCATGGGAATGGGTGTTCTGGCGCGAAGCGATACTCTACGGAGATAACTGTAGCGCGAGCCCGCTCGCAGAGGAGCTTACACAGATTTTCCACATACCCCATCTCTCCGCCTATCCAGCCACCGCCATGGAAATACACAATACACGGTGCGGCAGTACTCTTTTCAGCCAAAGAGTAAGAGCGCAGACGTATGAGATTTCCGGAACGCCCCGTACACACGCGATGACATACATTAATCAGAGCTTTTGTGATGTCTAGGCTCTTCCAGTTCATGCAGCTGCGCAGAGGGCCGAGGTTATCCAGATCAATTTTCTCTGGGCCGGGTTCAGCATTGAGCGTTCGAAGAAGAGATGCCGCGCGTGGATCCATACCACCCGGAACAGCGTCGGGAGCGGTACGCACCCGCACGCGGTATCCGTGGTCATTATATACTTCCTCACGCTGTAAACCGTCCAAAACAGCGCAGTACTCTTTATCATTGTAAAACATATAAGCAATCCCTCTCTTGTGTTTTCTTATTACAGCTCACGGTAGCGCTGTCCGCATTTCGGAGATGTGCTTCGACAAGGCCTTGGCGTGATGATTCAAATCATCCTGTTCAGGCACAGGCTCGCTGACGGGATCAATAAGCGACCTTCCACATATATCTGCGAGTAGAAATGGGATGATTCCGCGTATCTGCGATCTTATGCAGATAGAGGTTCTGCAGCAAACCGGAAAACACCAGCGGCGCGAAGTACTCGGCAACAGAAGAGTCAATAGAAGCAACACCGATTTCATCCGCGTCCAAAACGTAAAGACGCTTACCATAGGTGTTGAGGAACTTCATCGCGCGCATATCAACGGGACGAGTGCGGCCGGTGCTGACAAGGCACACAATGGGAAGACTCGGATCTACCGTCTCAAAGGGGCCATGCACAAGCTCTGCGAAATTGACGGTGGGGGAGTGAATCCACTGCATTTCCATGAGATTGCAGATAGAAAAGATATATGCCGCACCAGTGCAGGGGCCTGCACCCATCACATAAATCACGCTGTCATCCTTGCACTCTGTACCGAAGCGCACGGCCTCCGGCTCGAGGATTGCCTTAGCGTGACGATAGATGCCGTCCAGCATTGCCAGACCCTCCTGGAACTTTTCATAGTTCGCATAACCCTCGGCATGGTGAAGGATGTCGCAGGCAAACGCCAGAATGCCAACACCGTTGGTGCCATCAACGGGCTTGGTATCATCAGCAATGCTGGTATATTTAACAGTGTAATCGCTGGCCCGGGTCATATCAGACTCTTCTACATAAAAGCTGACAACAGTGGCGCCGCGCTGTTTTGCAACCTGTGCGGCAACGCAGGTTTCCGCGGTTCCCCTCATAGAACAAAGGATAACAATGCTGTTCTCACCGCAGGACTTAGGCGTAGCATGAACGAACTCATTACTGTTGTACATAGCACAGGACAGTGTGACAGATTCGTGTGCCAAGAAATAGTACGCGGGATACTGTGCGGCGAAGGAACCACCGCAGCCGACAAAGAAAACGGAGTTGTATTTCTTGCCTGCTGCAAGAGCATTGTCAAAAATGCTGTTGGATATTTCTTTGATAGTCATAAGAATAGCCTCCTGTTGTTATAATACGTCCGCAGACGACTCATGTTGTGAATATACCACCTGACGAACAATTTGTAAAGACAAATTTTTGCCAGATGGCTTTTTCACAGATCACAACAAAAGAACACCGACGGTCACATGCTATCCGGTATTTGATAGCTTACGGACTGTATGCCATATTTGATGGTGCTGCCTATGTGAATTCTCTTCGAGATATGAAGAGGATTTCCGTCCTGATCATAGACATAATCCTTGATCAGCAGAAGCGGCTCAGCTTTTTTTACCTGAAGGAGGGAGGCTTCCTCGTCAGTAGCACTGCAGATCTCAAACGAACTGTACCCGCCGCAGGGAGAAATGCCATGTCTGCCGAGCATTTCATAGAAGGATCCGTCAAAATCTTCACTTGTAAGGAAAAAGTATTTGGAGGTGAACAGGATTGTTTCAATGCAGATAGGAACATCCTTGATTCCTCGTACCCGGCGAACCGCGATCAGCTTGCCGCAGTCCTCGCCGAAAAACTCCTCATCTGTATGAGTAGGTGAAACCAGCTCGCAGGAAAGTGTTTTACTGTGTAGCTTCTCGCCGCCATGCAGTATCATTGCAGTGGAGCTGAGAAATTTGGGAGTATCCGTTTTAAGCTTAGGCGAGGAAACAAACGTCCCCTTTCCGTGTATACGCTCCACTAATTCTTCGTCTACAAGTTCTGCAATGGCCTTGCGAACAGTGCTGCGGCTTACACCGTAACTCTGGCAGAGGGCATCCTCGGTTGGTATCTGCTCAGACGGCTTATATTTCCCGCTGCGTATATCGCTGCGGAGCATAGCCGCAAGCTGATTATAGAGAAGGGAACCGGATTCCTTATTGATTTCTCCCATAGTTATCATCCTTTATCGGGTAATATTCAGGTTACGCTCGACCATATTAGCATTATAATATGATAGCATACATTTGGCAATACCTTTGATGAATAAATTAAATACAACAGCTTTTTGAAACTAGGGTATTTACAAAGGCTCAAAGATATGTTATCATCTGGAAAAGACGTCATGTGTTGTATGCAAAAATGAAAGGATGAGTGCTGTGGCGAGACTTTGCTCTGTTGGACTGCTGTTGGTTGACCTCTATACGGGCAAAAAAATTATGTATCCCGGCGGCAATGAGCTGAATGTTGCGGTATACGCTTCGCGCCTGGGAAATGAGAGCGGCATAATCGGCGTGTTCGGCTCAGATCCTTCTACGGCCTTTTTGCAAGCAGTTTTGCAGGCTGAACACGTGGATTACAGTCACAGCAGGTATGCCGAAGGGCCATGTGCGAATTCGACCGTAAAGATTGTAAATGGGGACAGGGTATTTACGGGGCATAATAATGGCGGTGTGACAGGTATGTTCCCGATAGAGATAACTGCCGAGGATGAGCCATATATCACGAGCTTTGATGTGGTGTCCACAAGCACATATGGACGGATGCATTCGCAGCAGGTGCAGAAGCTCTGCTCCCTGGGAGTTCCGGTTGCCTATGATTTTTCTCACGATGCACCTCAGGCGATGGTAGACCAGCTGCTGCCCTGTGTGACATATGCTTTCTTTTCGGCGGCGGACAAGTCTGATGTTGAGATCAAGCGGTTCATATATGCCTGCGCAGAGAAGGGTGGGCATAATATCATCTGCACGGCTGGAGAAAGAGGCGCGTTTGCACTTGTCGATGGTGCGATGTACCGACAGGAGGCTGAAAAAGCCAATGTGATTGACACGATGGGAGCGGGGGACAGCTTCATTGCCGCGTTTTTAACGACAATAGAAGATCCCCAAAAGGATCGCGATGTGCGGGCAGCTCTGAAGGCCGCTGCGGTATTTGCGGCAGAGACTTGTACTAAAGAGGGCGCGGTGGGACATCCGGCTCCCATTGCATGAAGAAAGTTGGTAAAGCTGATGAATTATCAAGACAGCATTATCGAATTGAGAGGTTTGTGCAAGTTCTATGGCGGCGTAAAAGCTCTCAATGATGTGTCATTCGCGCTGGAACGCGGTAGAATACATGCCCTCATGGGGGAGAACGGTGCCGGCAAATCAACGCTCATAAAGCTGCTTTCCGGCGTGGAAGAACCAACATCTGGAGAGATTTACTTCTGTGGAGATAGAATAACATCTTTTTCTCCGTTAAATGCACATAATCTTGGGATCAGTACGGTCTATCAGGAGCCGATCCAAGTCATGGCGGTAAGCATTTCTGAAAACATCTATGCGGGGAGGCTGCCCAAAAACAAGCTCGGGTTTGTTGACAAGCGGGCTTTACGCGATAAGACGGCAAGTCTTATGCAGAGTATAGGGATAACGCTTGATCCGGATGCGCTGCTGTCTTCGCTCAGTATCGCGCAGCGACAGCTTGTGGAAATCCTAAAGGCGGTATCTTTTGACAGCCAGCTGATCATTTTTGATGAGCCGACATCCTCCCTGACCTTTGAGGAGACAGAAATGCTCTACCGCATTATTCGGGACTTGAAAAAACGCGGTGTCACAGTCGTCTATATATCACATCGGCTTGAAGAGACATTCGCGCTTTGCGATACAGTGACGGTCTTGCGGGATGGTCGATTTGTCGCGCAGAAACCTCTAAAAGAACTTGACTACGATGCGATTGTCAGACTCATGGTTGGGCGCAACGTGGAGATGTACACCAGAGATCATATTCCGGGACAGGATGTTGTCCTGCAGGCTGAGAATTTGGAAAACGACCAAATTCATGGGGTATCCTTTTCTGTGCGGCGTGGAGAAATCCTTGGGATTGGAGGACTTGTCGGTGCGGGGCGTACTGAGGTGTTGCGGGCACTGTTTGGAATTGACAAGTATAACGGAAATATCTATATAGATGGCATTGCAGCAGGAATAAAAACGCCGGCAAAGGCCATTCGCGCCGGTATTGCATTGGTACCGGAGGACAGGAAAACGCTTGGACTCGTACTCTCTCAGAGCATCACTTACAATGTGTCTGTAGCGGATATGTTCCGACACAAATGGCTCGGTTTCCTTGATGTAAGGTGGGAAGGTACGCTTGTCGGCAGCCTTATCGAAAGACTCCGCATACGGACGCCTGGCGGACAGGAGTTGGCAGGGAATCTGAGCGGCGGAAATCAGCAGAAAGTCGTGTTTGCCAAATGGATGGCGACCTCCCCCAAAATTTTGCTGTTGGATGAGCCAACAAGAGGGGTTGATGTCGGAGCGAAAGCGGAGATTTATCAAATCATTGACGAGATGGCAAAGAATGGTACGGCAATTGTGATGGTATCTTCGGATATGCCGGAACTGATGGCGATGTCCGATAGGATACTTGTCATGAAGGATGGACATGTGTCTGGCGAAATTCACAAAGAAGATGTCAGCGAAACCCTTATTATGAAATATGCACTGAAAAGCGAAGGAGAGGAGTAAAGACAAGTGAAAAAGTTTTTTGCAAGGTTGAAGGATTATTCCGGCCTGATTGTGGTGCTTATTCTCCTCTGCGTGATTTTCCAAGCACAGAATCAGAGATTTCTAACGTTTGACAACATAATTGGCGTTATGCGCCAGCTTTCCGTTTATGGTATCGTGGGCATTGGCATGGGTTTTTTAATTCTCAACGGATACCTTGATCTTACAGTGGGGTCTATTGTTGGCCTGTGTGGGGTTACGGTCGGTATGCTTATGACCCGACTCGATATGTCCATGTGGGTGGCAATGCTGCTTACCGTATTAGTCGGCGGAATAATTGGCCTGTTCAATGGGGCCGTTATAACAGCTACCGGCATACCAGCATTTATCTTTACGCTGTCGATGACAGGTGTTTATAGAGGCATTATTTACCTCATTACAAAGGGAGCGACCATCAATAAGTTTGAAGACGATTTCCTTGCAATCGGACGCAGCAGCTTCCTTGGCGTTCCAATCCCCATATACATTTTTATTGCAGTGCTCCTTATTGCATGGGTGATTCTAAGCAAAACTACTTTTGGCCGTTCCGTGTATGTCGCCGGCGGAAATCCGCTTGCCGCAAGGTATTCCGGACTCAACAACAAACGGATTACAATCGCGTGTTACGGCATCTCAGGTGTAACAGCTGCTATTGCCGGCATTGTTCTCGCGTCTAAGCTTACCAGCGCACAGCCGTCCTTGGGCACGAGCCTTGAGATGGAGGCAATTTCAGTGGCAGTCATTGGCGGTATGAGCTTTAACGGCGGTGAGGGATCCATTATTGGCATACTGCTCGGCGCAATGGTTATGGGTGTCATAGACAACGGTATGATCATGATTGGGATTACCTCGTATTGGCAGCAGGTCGTAAAAGGAATTGTCATTGTTATAGCTGTGATTTTTGACATCTATCGAAAAAAAGGTGTCTTTAGTCAATTAAAGAAAATGAGGAAGGTGTAACATGAAAAAGAAAATCGCGATTATTCTAGTACTTGCTATGATTGCGGGATGCCTTGCGGCATGCGGTAAGCAAGCGTCAGAACCCGGCACTGACGGGGACGGCAAAGAGATCAAAATCGGCGCACTTTACCCCACACAGAGCATTTCCTTCTGCCAGGAGATCCGTCGCGGCGTGGAAGAGGCCGCCGCAGAGTTTGGCTTCAAAACAGTTGAGTGTGTTTACGATCTCGATGCCGATAAGGGTGTGGAGATGATGAGAAACCTCATTGTGCAACAAGTCGATGCCATTGTCCTGCATTCAGTCTATTCTGATGCATTTGCAGCGCCTACGCAAGAAGCTATGGATGCGGGTATTCCGGTCATTACCGTTGACGGCATGGTCAATACGGAAGTAACTACCTTTGTTGCCTCTGATAATACGCAGGGGGGAACTCTGGCCGGTGAGTTTGTCGGCAAATATCTTGAGGGAAAGGGGAATGTGCTCATTATTACGTCCGAACCTGGCAATGTTACCATGGTTGAGAGGAATGATGGATTCCACGCTGGGCTTGCAGGTTATCCCGATATCAAGATCACCGAGGTTATGGATGATGGCCTGAGCGGTATGGAGGGCTATGCCAACACCGTTGAGAACGCACTCAATGCAAACCCCGACTACGATTTTATCATTACAAATTACTCTGATTGTACTTATGGCGCACTTTCCATATTGGAAATGTATCCTGATAAATATGGCAATATCAAGGTCAGCGGCTATGATGCTGATGATGATATGCTTGAGATGATCAAAAGTGGAACAAGTCCGCTTGTTTGCACGGTTGCACAGAATCCGTACTTGATTGGCCACATGGGAGTTGAGAGCGTGAAGACCGTGCTCGACGGCGGTGAAGTTCCTGCGGAGCAAGGTGCAGACGTTATTCTTGTAACAGTCGAGAACGCGGACAGCTACGCATCCTAAGTTTACTGTGGGCAAAACGCTCATCTACATTTCTAAAAGCAATCAAACCTCTGACCAAACCAGAGGTTTGATTGCTTTTAAATAAATACTTAACTCCCAAAGCACCGTAAGCGTAAAACGCAGCCGCGTATAAAAGTCCGTCATCTCAACGAGCTACTGCTCACCGAGATGGCGGTTTTGTTTGATTGTCGCGCTGCAAAAAAGGTGGACTTTAAATAGCTTTTTACCTGGCGCTTATGGCGAATTGGAATCTGCCCCTTAGACTCCTCGGCATCCATGTTCAAACCTGAGAAAATGGGATGCGGAAGCCTTATGTTACAGATTTCGGTCGACAGATGAAATCTGGTGGTGCAAAAGGACATTACTATACTCCAAGTTTGGACTATGTTTTGACCTATGATTATGGATGTGGGCTGTGTTCATGTGGGTGACCACGATACACTGGTATCCCTTAAAATGCTCCGCCAACTTCACGCCCAGCTCGTGCGCCGTTGTGAAGTCCAGCGGATCATCCGGCGCGAACGCCTGCACGATGTGGTAGTAACCGCGGCCCTCCGTTTTGCGGAACTGCTTTTTCACCGCCTCGAATTCCGGCACCGCCGTCCGCGCCACACAGTTGACGCCGCTGATAAGCTGCTCCACCGTCTTTTCCCGGTTGGTGACATAGTCGACGATGCCCCTCAGCCCACGCGAGACAGCAATGAATTTAACGTTTGCCATGTGTTTTCATACACCTCCATGAACGGCTCCATGTTGACCAGCTCGACGTGACCCTGCCGCGCCATGACGACCAGCTGATTCAGGTTATTGCCCTGCCGCCGCAGCTCGCGGATGAGGTCATCCATGCCGTCGATGACTGTCACATCCTCGTCCATGGCCGCGTCCCGCACATACTGGCTGAGCGACTTATGCGCCTTCTCCGCCTGGAGCGAGATGTATTTCTTCTGCCACCCCGCCACACGAATGCGGATAAATTCTTCTTTCTTCATACGTTGCTCCTCCATGAAAAGGGGTGTGGGCTTAGCCCGCATGCAGCGTTTGGGGAGCGGTTTCGGCCAGGGGCCGAAAACCGTACCACAAACGCGAAACTTGCCATCGCGCTGAAGGCGCGATGCTCCGCTTCCCCAAACCTCCGGCGTCCCACGACACGCTCGCCTTCCTGCGAGACCACACAGCGGCTCATAGGGGCGAACACGGCGGTTCTGCGGCTTGCGCCGACAGTTTCCGCTGCACCCGATGTCGCTCGGCGGCGGCTTCGGCGAGGTACAGTTGATGCTGGGTGTACCACTCCACCGCTTCGCGGATGGGGCGGATGTGGTAACGCAGGTTGCCGTTTTTCTTCAGGCCGTTCTGCATGATGACCGACGTCGGCGCTACGGTGATGAGGCCCTTTTCTACCAGCCCTGCCACATAACGCTTGACAGAGTTCTTGCTTTTGCCGATAGCTTTGCCGATGGTTTCATAGCTGGGCCAGCACTCGTAGGTGCGCGGGTCTTCCAGCCGCATCAGTACAGCGTAGGTGGCCAGCTCGCCGGTGCTCAAATGCAGAGAGAAGATCTCGTTGGGCAGCGGTGTGAAGTTTTTCAGCTTGTTGTTTTGTAAGTTCAATACATACCTCCGATTCCTGTTGACATGGCTGCGCGAATGATGTAGACTAATTGCAAATGAAAATACCATGTGTCTCCAACATAAACATAGCAAATCTTGTCGGCCTTGTCAAGTCACATCATATATTTACATTTCATCTGTCTATTTCGGAGGGCAAAAATGAAAGAAACATTTAAGACCTGCATTTCAAATGGCAGGGAACTATACTGGGATGGCAACGAAAGAAGCATAGCTTTTCCAGAGAGCCTACTGGACTTTCTCTACTGGGACATGAAAACGCTGATGGTAAATCTTCAGAGTGCTGCTGCGATGGCGCAGCAGGAATGTGCAGCCGTCGAAACGATGCTTTCCTGCTTGACAGAGCAAAACGCTTACTTCGGTTTTTTGTTATGGAGCTGGCAGCGCCGCCGTCCGTGTGAAAGCGGCGGGCAGTGGGCGCGGCAGTTAGAGGTGATGCCGAAGAAATTAGTGCGGCTTCAGCGGCAGGTTCTGGAACTTCTTGACTATGTGCTGAGTACTGATCTGGGCAAGCAAACATCGGAACAGCGATTGGCGGCGTACTATGCGGTTGCTTCGGGATGCTGCGCGAAGGTTTATCAGTTCCAGCTGCAGAAGCTATACTACGAACCCTTTGACCACGATATATTTGCGGAAGTACTGTATCCTGACAGCATTTACGACCTCATTGATTACCACCTGAAGGAGTGTGTGCGGCGTGGTGTGAAGCTGCGGAAGTGTAAGAACTGTGGGCGCTACTTTGTGGTGTCGGGCCACGGCGGCGCGGAGTATTGCGACCGGCCATTCAACGGCGGACGCACCTGCAAGGAGACCGGTGCGGTGCGGGTGTGGACAATCAAGCATAACGAGGACGAGTTGTTTCGGGAGTACCGCCGGGAGTATAAGAAGCGCTTTGCCCGTATCCGCACAGGCCGCACCACGAAGGAGCAGTTTTACGCATGGAGCGAACAGGCTCGAGAGAAAAAGGAAGCCTGCGAGACCGGCAAACTGCCGCGAGTCGAGTTTATCGAGTGGCTGAAGGAATACGAGGTATAACCAACGTGTAAGCAGGCACAAGGACGTTTATTGAAACGTCCCTGCGCCTGCTCTTTTTCACAGATAATACGGTTTTTTGCGGTTTTAATCTTAGGCGCGGATCAGATATTACATACGCCGCTTGGTAAGATGTGAATTTCACCAAAATCGGGCGCGAAATTCCGTGCAAATTGCCGCAATGCATATCGTTGTCGGACGAATCCGCGCGTGGTAGAATAGACATATATTTGAATTTGCCGATGGGTGGTAAAAGATAGTAGTAGAGGAGTCACACGAGATGAAAGAGAGATTTTGGATTTCTTTTGTATTTGCACTTGCTGTTATCCTGACGTTGGTCAGCACGGCATTGCCGGCTTCTGCGGAAAGCAACCTGCCGGTCGACCCGTGTGATAGTTTCGAATGGCTGAACATTTCAACGGGACAAATGCCGTTTATGTACAACCACGGAATGCTTTTTGACGATGCACGGCAAATGTCCTCTGATTTAGCCAAGGCCTCTGTTATTATTGCAGACGCGGCATATAAATACGGTGGAAACAACAGCATCACCAAACTCGTAGAAGAGATGGGATATACACCTCTGGATAACAGCTCATCCTATGAGCGCGAGACCAGTATATACTTCAACGATGTGGTGGCTTTTACCGTTGCCTATTGTGATGTGACCTATCAGGGCGAAGCATATCGCCTGTACTGTGTACCCATCAGGGGTACAGGAGCAAATAGTGAGTGGTACAGCAACTTCAATATTGGGGCAAGTGGTGATCACGAGGGTTTCTACAAAGCGGCGAAGGAAGTATATGGAAAGATCACTTTTGAACTGATAAATGATTCTTATGACCCTGAACACAGCATCGTCTGGCTGACCGGCCATAGCCGCGGAGCAGCTGTTTCCAACATTGTCGCGGGAATGCTGAATGAAGCCGCTGCCTGCTGCTTGCCGGAACACATTTTTGCGTATACCTTTGCCTGCCCGTCTGTCAGCAAGAATTCAGTGGCCTATGAAAATATCTACAACTTCAACAACCCCGGTGATATGATCACGGCTGTACCTTTGGAAGAATGGGGTTATGACCGCAACGGTATTACGGTAGAACTGCCGTTGTCACAAATAGATAATCTGCGGCAGCGTTTCCGCGCGGAGGAAGGGGAAGAATGCTGTTCTGCCACATCTACGACGGACTATGTAACGATCCTCTCAAGTGCCATTCCCACGGAGGACAGCGCCCAAGAGCCGGCAAAAAAGCTGATGCTGCTTTTGGCCGGATATGCACTGGGCGGCAGGACAGAGACTTCTATCTGGGATCTTGTTGCCTATTCCGGCTATACCTTAGCAAGCTCTGAGCTAACTGACATCATACAGGCGGCTACTAGTATTCCCGGCCTGTCCAGCAAGCTCGCTGAGCTTGCTGGTGTTGACACGGGTGTTATCGCCTTTGCCAACGAGTATTGGCAGACGGTGCAGGCAATGACGGAGGAACAGTTTGCCCAGTTCCGGACCGACCACGATAGCGACATCTCCGCACTGGAGAAAGCTGCGTCGATCGCCATCAACAGTATGGACATGTTTTCCACTGCCCGGCAGATCGTGCAGAGCCGGATCACGGAGTGTGAGAAGATAACGGACGTTGTTGCAGCGGTCACTGCGCTGCTGATGGACTCCAATGGCAATATCTTGTCCGCCATTACCCACGGCCACCAGACGGAGACGTATATTTACTGGATCAACTCCATGTTCGGCGGCTATAAGGGGTGGTATGGCAATACATCCGCGACGTCCGTTACTATTCCCGACACACGGACGATCGCGTATGGGGCGTTTTACAATTGCAACAGTCTGACTGACATAGTAATTCCGGATAGCTTGACAGAGATCGCATCCTGCACATTTTACGGTTGCAGTAGCTTGACCAGTGTAGTGATACCGGATACAGTGAAGAAAATTGGCGATTATGCGTTTGTCGATTGCAGTGGGTTGACAGAAGTAACGCTACCCATCAGTGCAGAGTATAACATCGGAGGTGCAAGTAATGGTGGTAGCTTTTATACCTGCAAGAATGTGCAAAAGATTACTTATACAGTAGGCGATGGTAGTATATTTGATCCTGAAGAAGATATTTATGGGTACACATTGCCGGATGCTGCGAGAGAGGCGTTAACGTCAGTAATTTATGAAGAAGGTATCTCTGCGATTCCCCGAAACGCTCTGAAATACTGTAGCAACGTCTCATCTGTGACGCTGCCAAGTACAGTGAAGAAGATAGGGAATTATGCGTTCTATGGCTGCTCCGGTTTGAGGTCTGCTTATTATAACGGCGGGAGAAACGACTGGAACGCCATTGCTATTGGCGCGAATAATGATAGCTTACTGGCTGCAAAACTGTACTTTCTTGTGGCTGGAGACATAAACGGAAGTGGAGCGGAACCTGACGCCAGCGATCTGCAGTGTCTCTATACTTACCTGTCCAAGCGTGAGGCAGTGGGAGCATATCAGGACGACCTTGACCTGTTTCTCAGTATGGCGGATGTCAACGGGGACGGAGTAGTCAATATTCTCGACTATCAACGGTTGTACATGGCGCTGACTGGTGCAGCACCGTTAAGCTGACGCGAGTACTCTTTGATTACAGCGTGGTCATTTTTGCGCCGCCATGCTCAGGCACCGCAGAACTTGCATTTTACGCAATAATGGGTATAATAAGAGTAGAGTAATACTTGGCGGGGAGGAATGTGTATGGTCTACACGATGGATGACCTGCAGCGTATTATTGCGCCTATCGCAGAGCAATACGGACTGCGGGCCGTGTATGTCTTTGGCTCCTACGCCCGCGGTGAAGCCAATGCCGACAGTGACATTGACCTGCTGGTCGATTTGACCGGCACAAATATCCGGTCGCTGGTTGCGCTTGGAAGTGTATACTGCGACTTGGAATCTGCATTGGGAAAAAGTATCGATCTTATTCCTGTAAGCGCATTGGAGCAGACCAGCAAGAGTGCGTCTGACGAACTATTCCGCAATGCTGTCCAGACAGAAAGGGTACGAATTTATGATGCAGCAAGCTGACAGACAGCGCCTGACTCACATTTACGAATATTGTGTTTCTATTGAGAAGGCCATTCAGCGATTTGGAAGCGATTTTCAGTCGTTTGATAGTGATGAAGATTTCCAACATTCACTGTCATTCTGCTTGCTGCAGATTGGGGAGTTGGGTGGCGGTTTATCTGAGGAGTATCGCCGTGAGACAGCCAATCGTGTGCAGTGGGGGCCGATGAAAGCCATGCGTAATATGGTTGCCCACGGCTATGGCAAAATGGATCGTCGGATTATTTGGGAGACGGTGACGACGGACATTCCCGCGTTAAAGGCTTTTTGTGAGGAACAATTGGAGTTTTAAGGCGAGTCACATCTTCTGACCCAAACCGTGACCCAAACGCGAAAAAAGCAGGTGGATGCAGGCGGACACAGTGG
>ENA-ORMS01002093-ORMS01002093.1-human-gut-metagenome-genome-assembly--contig:-NODE-2093-length-14775-cov-3.410394_pt1 | contig 14775 bp, 15 predicted proteins | sample MGYA00242104_ERZ508997 | MGnify/ENA primary metagenome ERZ508997 (study PRJEB26280, sample SAMEA2338704) | human gut metagenome | biome: human gut; feature: human-associated habitat; material: faeces... | reverse complement strand
TGCTCTTCCGGACATTCTGCTTTCCTTCCCGGAGGGCTTTCGGCAGTTCGGTTGCATAAACCTTTTTGCCGCTGGACCAGAGTTTGCCGAAGGACTGGCGCACGAGGGCACGCTCTTCGGGGGAAAGCGACTTATAAGATGACAGCAGTCCGAGCTTATCGTCGGACAACTCTGTCAGGGTTCTTTTCTGAGTTCCGCTGAAAAACCGGTAGATAATTTCCACAAACCGGGATTTTTCGTCTTTCTCCATAAGGGAAAGCCATTTTTTCAAGACATTTTGAAAGAGCAGAGCATCCTGCCGGATGCCCGGTGCTTTTTCAAAGCCATTCCGATAGATCTGCCAGGACAATCCATCGTGCTGAAAAACGCCTTTGGCGTTACTGTTCACCACGATCGGCTTCCGGTCATTCTTAAAAAAGAGTCCGACCACGGAACCGCTCGGAAGAATGCGGACCACCTTTTCTTTAATGCGTTTATAGCCGGGACTGGCAAGAAATTCTGCGGAAAAGCCCGGTCCGTCATTGTCATATACCGTCAGAATACGATCCTGCACCGAGGGTGCACAGTTGGCGGCAGAATAGACGGCAATATTTCCGCCCTTGCTGTGTCCGCCGATGCGCAGGAGCTTTCCGGGATAGGCAGAGGCTAACTCGTTGATATAAGCCACCGCCAGTTTCTGAGAGGGCAGAACATCCTCCACCGCCATATCCAGATCCTCCTTCCAGCTGACCAGGCTGTCATCCGTGCCGGAAAAGGCGATAAAGAGGCTGTCGTCGGGAAGGAGAAAGGTCAGAACTGCCCACTGCATTTTTTCGGAATCCTGTGCGCCTTCCTTTTTCACATTGCGGTAGGCGGTGAGAGAAGCGCCGGAAAAACGGGGAGCGGTGGCGGCATCTTTGCAAAGGTCCAGAATTTCATCGGGCAGGATGGCACCCAAGGAAAGGTCTTTTTGATCCTTGCCGTCAAAAAACGCTTCGGTGGCCTCTTCAAATCCGACTCTCCGGTCGGGCTCTTCTTTTACAATGCCACTGTAGTCGATATATGAAATTTCGGATAGGATCAAACCGTCCACTTCGTTGAAAGGATCCTGCAAAAGGGACAAATCCCCCCGGAAATGCAGATAGTCCCGAATATTTGCCATGTATATGCTCCTCTCTTTTGAATTTCTTGAAAGATCGGCCGAAAAACCGACGGCTTTACATCTGCATCTCGTCAATAGTCAGCGAAAAGGTCGGCAGCAAATGCTCCGTGAACCAACCCAACTCCGGGCAGTCCAACCGTTCCAATTGCTGTCGGATCGCTTCCTTGGCACTGCGGAATTCGGTGTTTCCGCACTTTTCTTCCTCCAGGCATTTGATATAGGCACAGAGCTTGTCCGCAGCCTTCACCAGGGCTTTTTCCGGACATTCCGGCTCGCCGATAAGATTTTCATAGGCGGGACGCAACTCCTCGGGAACCTTGGAGAGCAGGGAGGAAACCGCCTGTTTTTCCACGGTGTCGTAGCTCTTTCTGGAGTCCTTATCAAAGTATTTGATGGGCGTGGGCAGGTCGCCCGTGTAGACCTCGGGAACATCGTGGAAGAGGGCCAGAAGCGTTGCCTGCCCTTCATCATAGTGTTTTCCGAAGATCCGGTTTCCCACAACCGCAAGACAATGGGCAATAACGGCCACCTCCGCGGCGTGTTCGGAAAGGTTTTCAGGCTGGACATTGCGCATCAGCCCCCAGCGCTTGATATATTTCTGGCGGAAAACCAGAGCAAAAAAACTGTTTTGTTCCATAGGATACCTCTTTTTCAAAAAAATACAACTCCGAATCCGCTATAAGTATAGCACGGGCGGATTTTACTGTCAAGGAGCACCGGAGGACGGATTTTCCATTTTGATTTATGGGTATCTCCGGATGCTCAGAAAGTGTCCGGCAGGCGATCAGCTTTGCGACAGGAAGCCCGTATACAAAACAGGAAAACCGCCGGAAATCACCTTTTCCGGGGCGTACGAGCTGTTGCGTTTTGTAAAAAAACCTTGATTTTTCACGATTTCTGTGCTATACTGTATGCGGAGAGACATATGGAGGAAGATATGGGGGAAGAGAGCTTGAATGCCCGGTTTCTCAAGGCAAAACGGGCGTTGTTTGACTTAAAATACAACAGATACAATGCGCAACAGCGGCGTGCCATTTATGCATTGAAGGGACCTTTGCTGGTTTTAGCCGGAGCCGGAAGCGGAAAGACGGCGGTGCTTACCGAACGGGTTGCGCAGATCGTGAAATTCGGGGATGCCTACGAAGAGGAGGCTTTGCCGCCTTTTGTGGGCGAAAAAGAGGTGGAGGCGCTGGAAAGGGGCGCAGAACTGGGAAAGGACGAGCGGGACGCTCTTCTTTCTTCTTTTTCGGTGAATGCCTGTCCGCCCTATAAAATTCTTGCAATCACCTTCACCAACAAGGCGGCCAAGGAAATTAAGGACCGGCTGTGCGAGAAGCTGGGCGAGGAAACGGCGGGTCAGATCTGGGCAGGCACCTTCCATTCGGTCTGCGTGAGGATTCTCCGAAAACACGGGGAGGCTCTTGGAATTCCCGCCCATTTTACGATTTATGATGCAGATGACAGCAAAAAGCTGATCGCCTCCTGTGTTCAGGAACTGAATCTGGATGAGAAGGTCTTTTCCGCCAAGGCAGTGATGAATGTCATCGGCAGAGCCAAGGATCGGTTGATGGAGTACACCGATATGGCTCAGTTGGCAGGAAGCGACTATATGTTTACCAAATGCGCAGAAATTTATCGGTTGTACGACGAAAAGCTGCGCACGGCCGGGGCACTGGATTTTGACGATATTATCCGCCTGACCGTGAAACTTCTCAAGGAGAACGAGGAAATCCGTCGATACTATCAGAACAAATTTGACTATGTGCTGGTGGACGAATATCAGGATACGAACAAGGCCCAGCTGGAGCTGGCCAAGCTGCTGTCGGGAGGAAAGAGAAACCTGATGGTGGTGGGCGACGACGACCAGTCGATTTACCGTTTCAGAGGCGCCACCATTGAAAACATTCTGGGCTTTGACCGGGATTTTGAAGACGCCCGGGTGGTCAAGCTGGAGCAGAACTACCGATCCACATCCAACATTCTGGAGGCCGCCAACAGCGTTATCGCACACAACCAGGGCCGGCACGAAAAAAGACTGTGGAGCGACAAAGGAAAGGGCGACCCGATCACACTGAAGCGTCTGGACAACCAGAACGAGGAGGCCCGCTACATCATCAACAAAATCAGCGCCCATACCGGCGCTTCCGGAGAGCGGAAATTCTCGGATTTTGCGGTGCTGTACCGGATGAACGCCCAGTCCAATGCACTGGAAAACGCCTTTGCCCGAAGCGGTATTCCCTACAGGATTTTGGGCGGTACGAGGTTCTATGAGCGCAAGGAAATCAAGGATATTGTGGCCTATCTTTGCGTGATTGAAAATCCGGCGGACAATCTGCGCCTGCGGCGGATCATCAACGAGCCGAAAAGAAAAATCGGAAATTCGACCATAGTGGCGGTGGAGGAGCTGGCGGTCATCGAGCGGAAGAGTATGTTTGAGATCATGGAAAAGGCGGCGGAATATCCGGCCCTTTCTAAAGTAGCTCCCCGGCTCAGCGCTTTTTGCGCCCTGATCCGGAATCTGCAAAAGGTCAAGGAAGAAGGTTCTCTGCCGGAGCTGTTCGATCGAACCATCACCGACAGCGGCTACAAGGAAATGCTTCTGTCCGAAGGAATCACCGAGATCGACCGGTTGGAAAATGTGAAGGAATTGGTATCCAACGCCGTGGAATATTCCGAGAGCCATGAAAATGCCGATTTGGCCGGATTTCTGGAAGAGGCGGCATTGGTAAGCGACATAGACAACTACGATGCCGGAGCGGACGCAGTGGTGCTTATGACGGTACACAGCGCCAAGGGACTGGAATTTCCGGTGGTCTTCCTGCCCGGCATGGAGGAAGGACTTTTCCCCGGAATGCAAACTCTGCACGATCCCAAGGAATTGGAAGAGGAACGGCGGTTGGCGTATGTGGCGCTGACCAGAGCCAAGGAGAAGATATACATCAGCCATGTGCGGGAAAGAATGCTCTTCGGGCACACCCAGTACAATCAGCCGTCCAGATTTGTAAAGGAAATTCCCGAGGAATTGATTTCCGACGAAACCGAACAGGGCGGAAGCCGGACTCAGCGTATCGCCACCAGGAAGGCCCAGCTGATCGATCATGCCCGGTGCAATGTTCTGGGCACCAGACCCAAGACAGAACCGGCGGCAACGGCACCCGCAAAAGCGGAGAATCTGCAGCCCGGCGACCGGGTGGAGCACAGCGTGTTCGGAAAAGGAGAGATCGTGGGCATCACTCCCATGGGCGGCGATGTTCTTTATGAGATCGCTTTTGAAACCGTGGGCAACAAAAAACTGATGGGCAGTTATGCCCGTCTGCGCAGAATCTGAAAAGGAAAATTGAGGTTTTTCGGATTTTTGAGCACCGGTTGGAGCCATGAACATACACTGATAGGGGGAATACCGGTGTCGAAACAGAAGTATTTTGCTGATTTCCACAAAAACCAAAGTTCAAAACTGTACAAAAAGCGAAAAAAAAAGCTATTGACAAAATGAACAATCCGTGGTATTCTTAAATCAGTGCAAAGGCACAACACAAAAATTAATTTTTGGAGGAAACAAAAATGACCAAACGCATTATGGCGCTGCTCATGGCAGCATCGATGGCTATGTCTTGTGCGTTGCTCGTCTCCTGCGGCGACAGCACCACCAAGGCGCCTGAAACGAATACCCCCACGCAGGCTACATCCGGTACTCCTTCTGAGACTCCTTCTGAGACTCCTACGGGTACTCCTACAGTTACCCCCGGTACTCCCACGGTTACACCCAGCGATACTCCCACGGTTACACCCGAGACTCCTACGGTTACACCCAGCGACTCCCCCAATATTCCTGAAAAGATGCCCGACCAGGAAACTCGTCTTGCTAAGCCCGACGAATTCGTGAACTGGCTGAACAAAAGCGCCGAAGCATCTGCCAAGGCATTTGAAACCGATTTGTATCGTCCGGATGTGCTTCCCGGTGGCTTTGAGATTTGGAGTGGCAATTTTCAGCAATGCATCAATTTCCCCACGGTCATCGCTCCTGTAGCTACCGGTGTGGGCACCGAAGACTACAAGTACCGCTTCGAAATCTACTACAAGCTGTATGGCAGCGAGGATTCCTACAAAGGCGTTCCTGTTGATGTATGGGACGTTTATGTCGGAAACGGTTGGGACAACTACATTCTCCGTATTCACACCTACAGTTCCGGTATTACCGATTTAGCAGCCAAGAATGCTGATGAGCCCAACTTCTACGATTACATTCTCTGCACCTACGAGATTGACGAAGAGGGCGAGGAGTCTCTGGTTTGCTGGTTCGGTCTCTTAGTTGAGATTAGTGCAGATTATGATGCACTTTTGCAGAAGGCACTTGCTGACGACGCAGTAGTTAAGTAATTCTCCTATTCAGTTTCGTAAAATGAAAGGACTGTATAGACCGGGCTTCCGGTTTATACAGCCCTTTTTTCTGTGCAGATGGAAAGAACTCCACAGAATCGGGACAGGTCCTATGAATACTCCTTGGAAAAAATTTTCCGGTTCCGGAAGAGAAAGACCAGATTCAGTAAAGTCATTGCGCCAACCGAAAAGTCGGCGATCTGCCAAAGCACTTCTTCAGGAATCAGAGGCGCCAGGCCGCAAACAATGCAAAACAGAGCCTTAGAGATCGGTATAGCCGCTTTCTTGGCAGAGAGAAAACGAACGAAGGCTTCCAGATAAAAGGACCAACACAGCAGTGTGGCAAAGGCAAAAAAGAAAAGAGCAAGAAAAAGAGCGCCGTTGGCGGCCTTTCCGAAAACCGAAGCAAGGGCAAAAGACACTGCACCGAACGGTGAGGAAATGTCTGAGGGAACCAGGAGAACAGCAAAGCCGGTGAGGGAACAGAGCAATAGAGTGTCCACCGCCACCTCCACAACTCCGAGCGCCGCCTGTGCAGAGGAATCGGAGGCGTCACTGCGGGCATGGGCGATCGGTGCCGTTCCGCACCCTGCTTCGTTGGAGAGCAACCCCCGGATAACTCCGAAGCGCAGTGCGGTGAAGGCAGAGACCGTTCCGCCTCTCAACGCGCAGGAAGGCGTGAAGGCGCTTTGAAAAACCGAACGCAAAACTCCGGGCAGACCTGCGGCATTCCGAAGGATCACAGAAAGACACAGCAGAATATAAACGCCGGACATGAGAGGAACCAAGCGGGCAGTCAGGAAAAAAAGAAGCGAGGTTTTGCGAAAAATGCAGAAGGCGGTCAGCAAAGAAAGAAACAGGCAGAGAGGCAGAGGGGAAAAGGAGAACAAGGCGCTCCAGGCTTGGCCTGCCGCCGTTGCCTGAAGACCGCTTCCCACCGAAAAAGCGCAAAGGACCCCTAAAAGAGAAAACAACAGGGCAACTATTTTCGGCTGTATGTAAAACATAGCGCCGCCTGCGATTTCTCCTCTGAAGGATCGGCGGGTACGCATAGCCAGAAGGACCTCGGCATACTTTACAACCATGGCGCCCAAGGCCGAAACCCACATCCAGAACAAAACCCCTGCCCCGCCCTTTTGCAGAGCGTCGGCAACACCGGTGATATTGCCCACCCCCAAGGTTCCCGCCAAAGCCATCGCCAACGCCCTGTAGGCCGAGGATTTTTTGTCGGGAGCCGTTCCCTTTCCGGAACGGTGCAGAAGCTTCCAAAAGCCTCTGAAGGGTTTTCCCTTGAGATAAATCAGAAGGAAAACCGAAAGAACCAGAAGAACGGCCGGCAAAAAAACGCCGGAAAGAAAACTGTTGATTTTTTCCATAAAACACCTTCAACCACGGCTTTCCAAAGGGCACCACAAAAAATTCCTATACGCCCGGCAAGGCCTCTTGCCGCAGAACCTTTCTTTGAAAACCGAAAATACACAAAGTGTTCTTTTATTTTTGCGCCCTGTTTTTCGGCAAAGCGGCAAGCCGGTCATGCTTTGAATATTCAGAAGGATCCCAAAAAAAGAATTCTTTGCAGGCGTTCTAAAATATATGCCGTGAACAGACAAAAGAGAACCGGATTTCCTAAAGGAATCCGCGCTCCCGGTGTTGATCCGGAAAAGAAAAGAGAATTTAGCACTCCCGGAACAATTAAAATTGTTAACAAGCTGTAAATTTCCAAAAAAGCCCTTGAAAAACCGGAAAATTGTGCTATAATAAAGACAGTTTTAGCACTCATGCAAAAAGAGTGCTAAAAACAAAAGAAAAAGTGATGTTTCATCACAGAAATACAGGAGGAATGAACAAATGAAACTGAAACCCTTAGCAGACAGAGTGGTTCTGAAAATGACCGAAGCGGAAGAAACCACCAAGAGCGGTATTATTTTAGCCGGCAGCAGCAAGGAAAAGCCTCAGGTTGCTGAAGTTGTGGCAGTTGGACCCGGCGGCATGGTGGACGGAAAAGAAGTGACCATGTTGGTAAAGACAGGCGATAAGGTCATCACCAGTCAGTACGCCGGAAGCACCGTGAAGCTGGACGGTGAGGAATATCTGGTAGTCAAGCAGAATGATATTCTGGCCATTGTGGAATAAAAGGATTGGAGGAGAAAGATTATGTCTAAAGAAATTGCATACGGAGCTGAAGCGAGAACAAAACTTCTTGCAGGTATTGACAAGCTGGCAGATACCGTCAAGATCACCCTGGGACCCAAAGGCAGAAATGTGGTGCTGGACAAGAAATACGGCGCACCGCTTATCACCAACGACGGCGTGACCATTGCCAAGGATATTGAACTGGACGATGCGTTCCAGAACATGGGCGCGCAGCTGGTGAAGGAGGTTGCCACCAAGACCAACGATGCCGCCGGCGACGGCACCACCACCGCCACCCTGCTGGCGCAGGCACTGGTGCGGGAGGGTATGAAGAATGTGACCGCCGGCGCTAACCCCATGATCGTGAAGAAGGGAATGCAGAAGGCAGTAGACGCTGCGGTGGATTCCATTGTGGAGCACAGCCAGAAGGTAAGCGGCAGCGCTGACATTGCCCGTGTTGCTACCGTTTCCTCCGGTGATGAGTCGATCGGTAAGCTGATTGCGGACGCAATGGAAAAGGTTTCCGCCGACGGCGTAATTACGCTGGAGGAGAGCAAGACCGCGGAGACTTACAGCGAAGTAGTGGAAGGTATGCAGTTCGACCGCGGCTACATCACCCCCTACATGGTGACCGATACCGAGAAGATGGAAGCTGTCATTGATGATGCTTACATCCTCATCACCGATAAGAAGATCGCTTCCATTCAGGAGATCCTGCCGCTGCTGGAGGAGATTGTGAAGGCCGGCAAGAAGCTGGTCATCATCGCCGAGGACATCGAGGGTGAAGCCCTTTCCACCATCATCGTCAATAAGCTGCGCGGCACCTTTACCTGTGTCGGTGTCAAGGCTCCCGGCTTTGGCGACCGCCGCAAGGAAATGCTGCGGGATATCGCCATTCTGACCGGTGGTGAGGTCATCAGCGAGGAGTTGGGTCTGGAATTGAGCGCCGCTACCATGGCGCAGCTGGGCCACGCCAAGCAGGTGAAGGTCACCAAGGAGAACACCATCATCGTGGACGGCGCCGGCAACTCCGATGACATCAAGGAGCGCATCGCCCAGATCCGCAGCCAGATAGAGACCACCACCAGCGACTACGACCGTGAGAAGCTGCAGGAGCGTCTGGCGAAGCTGGCGGGCGGCGTAGCCGTCATCAAGGTGGGCGCTGCCACCGAGGTGGAGATGAAGGAGAAGAAGCTGCGCATCGAGGACGCCCTGGCGGCCACCAAGGCAGCAGTAGAGGAAGGCATTGTAGCGGGCGGCGGCGTAGCGCTGCTGAACGCCACCGATGCCGTCGCCAAGCTGATCGACAGCGTAGAGGGCGATGAAAAGACCGGTGTGCGCATTGTGCTGAAGGCCCTGGAGGAGCCGGTGCGCCAGATCGCTGCCAACGGCGGGCTGGAGGGCTCGGTCATCATCGATACCATCCGCCGCAGCGGGAAGGCCGGTTACGGCTTTGATGCCTACAAGGAGGAATACTGCGATATGATCCCGGCCGGTATTGTTGACCCGACCAAGGTGACCCGCAGCGCTCTGCAGAATGCAGCTTCCATCGCGGCCATGGTGCTGACCACCGAGAGCCTGGTGGCTGATAAGAAGGAGCCGACTCCTCCCGCGCCCCCCATGGGTGACCCCACCGGCGGCATGGGCGGCATGTATTGATGCCAAGCGAATAACTGAATTTTCCTCAAAAAAAGGAGCTGTCCCCACATGGCGTGGGGACGGCTCCTTGGGTTTTATGGGACAGTGGTTCCGGAATGCTTTTTGCGCGAGGGATCAGAGGGTGATCTTGACGATATCGCCCTTGTGGGTGGTGATATCCACCAGCAGCCAGCCGGGGTGGGTGCGGGCGAAGTCCCGCAGGGAAGTGAGCAGCTGCCCCAGCATCTCCGGCGGGATGCCGCAGTCCGGGGCATATTTGGTGATAGCGGCGATGGCGATGCGGGCGGAAATCCTGCCGTAAAGCAGGCCGCCGGGCAGCCAAAGCCGGAGCTTTTTTTCCTTGGCGCGGACGATGATCTTCATGGGTTACTCCACAAATACTTCAACGGTATCGCCTTTGGCGGATTCGACCTCGACCAGCTTGCCGATCACACCCTGCTCCACCAGCTTGAAAATCTGCTCGATATCGATGCTTTTCATGGCCTCCGCAGCGCTGCCTCCGGTCACCTGCGGCATCTGCATTCCCATTTGCAGTCCCACCTGCACCAGCGTCATGGGCAGATTGACCCGTACCTTATCGCCGTCCTTGGAATTGACGACGACCCGCAGGATCATATCCTTGATGGGCTTGCGCTCCTCCTTGGGCAGCAGGGTGGTCTCCGGATGGCTGGTATTGCCCAGCAGTTCATCGGTGGTGACATCGAACAGCCGGGCCAGCTGCGGCAGCAGGGCGATATCGGGGCAGGAGAGGTCATTTTCCCATTTACTGACCGCCTGCGGCGTGACGCCGAGGGCGTTGGCGAGGTCTTCCTGTGTCATATTCTTTTTGCGGCGCAGTTCCGCGATGCGGCTGCCGAGAGATGAGTTCATCATAGTATTTAGCCTCCTATTATTTTTGTTTGGGGTAGGAGCTCCGTTCCGTGATTAAAGTATAGCGTCTGCCGGGGAAAAAAGAAAGAACGCATTGGTTGAAGCGGGGGGAAAATTAACAACCGGCGGTTGGATAGCGGCACAACAAACGGTTGAATGGGCAAAAAACCAAAAAAGCGGGGCGAATTTTGGCGGTGTAAAGAAAAACGCTTGACAGAAGGCGCAGGATAAGCTATAATAGGGACTGTAAAGAAATCCGCTTTACAAAGCGGAAGGACTGGAGTGACCGCAGCGTGGCGAAGAACCTGGAAATATCCTTTCTGCTGGACTTTTACGGCGATATGTTGACCGATAAGCAGCGTGATGTGGTGGAGCTGTACTACAATGAGGATCTTTCACTGGCGGAAATCGCAGCGCACAGCGGCATTACCCGGCAGGGTGTGCGGGATTCTATCAAGCGGGCAGAGGGACAGCTTTTGGAATATGAGGAGCGGCTGCATCTGGCAGAGCGCTTCCGTCGGATCGAAGGTGTGCTTTCCTCCATAGTGGGGGAGGCGGAGCAGATAGAGAAGCTGAACGACCGCTATGGCGGCGCGCCGGAGATTGACCGCTGCGCCCGCAGCATTATTCAGCTGGCAAATCAGTTGGACGAGGACTGAACCGATAAAAAGGAGACCCTATGGCATTTGAAGGACTGACCCAGCGACTGGCGGGGACATTCAAGAAACTGAAAAACCGCGGCAAGCTGAGCGAGGCTGATGTAAAGGAAGCCATGCGCGAGGTGCGTCTGGCACTGCTGGAGGCGGACGTCAACTACGGCGTTGCCAAAAAGTTTGTGGCAGATGTGACCGAGAAGTGCATCGGTGCGGGCGTGCTGGACAGCCTGACCCCCGCCCAGCAGGTCATAAAAATAGTAAACGACGAATTGACCGAGCTGATGGGCAGCACCCACCAGCGCATCAATCTTTCCTCCCGTATCCCTACCGTGCTGCTGATGTGCGGCTTGCAGGGAAGCGGTAAGACCACCCACAGCGCCAAGCTGGCATATATGTTCCGGCAGCAGGGAAAGCGCCCGCTGCTGGTTGCCTGCGATATTTACCGCCCCGCTGCCATAGAGCAATTGAAGGTGGTAGGCGAAAAAGCCGGCGTGCCGGTTTTCGAAATGGGGCAGACCGATCCCGTAAAAATCGTGAAGAAAGCGCTTTCTCATGCCCACGATTACGGCAACGATATCGTCATCATCGATACCGCCGGACGGCTGCACATCGATGAGGCGCTGATGGACGAACTGAAGGCGGTAAAGGAAGCCGCAAGTCCCGACGAGACGCTGCTGGTCATCGACTCGATGACCGGTCAGGACGCGGTAAATGTCGCTTCCGCCTTCGACAGTCAGCTGGGTGTGGACGGAATCATTCTGACTAAGCTGGACGGCGACAGCCGCGGCGGCGCAGCGCTCTCGGTAAAGGCGGTGACCGGAAAGCCCATTAAGTTTGCGGGCGTCGGTGAAAAAATAGAGGATTTGGAGCCGTTTTATCCCGACCGTATGGCTTCCCGCATTCTCGGAATGGGCGATATTCTTTCCCTCATCGAAAAGGCTTCCAGCGGCATAGACGAGCAGAAAGCCATGAAGATGGTGGATAAGATGCGCCGCAGCGAGATGGACTTTAATGACCTGCTGGATCAGATGGACGAGCTGAAAAAGATGGGCCCGCTCTCCTCGGTGATGAACATGATCCCCGGTGCGGCAGGCAAGATGAGCGACGAGGACGCCGAGCGCAGCGAAAAGGAGATGGCACGCTCCCGCGCGATCATCTATTCCATGACACCGGCGGAGCGCGCCAAGCCCTCGCTGATCGACCCGAAGCGCAAGCGGCGCATCGCGGCCGGCAGCGGCACCAAGGTGGAGGACGTGAACCGCCTGCTGCGCCAGCTGGAGCAAAGCCGCAAGCTGATGAAGATGATGACCGGCAAGGGCGGCAAAAAGGCGAAGCGCATGGGCTTCCCCGGCGGCTTCCCCGGCGGCATGATGTAACAGTATTATAATTGGTTTTTCCCGATGAGGCATCGGAAAAAATATAGGAAAAAGTCGGCGTAATGCCGGTTCATTCAAACACTTTTGGAGGTAAACTAACATGGCAGTAAAGATCAGACTTCGCAGAATGGGCGCTAAGAAGGCTCCCTTTTATCGTATCGTGGTAGCGGATTCCCGTTATCCCCGCGATGGCCGCTTCATCGAGGAGGTAGGCTACTACGATCCCACCAAGGAGCCCTCTGTTATCAAGATCGATGAGGAAAAGGCTAAGACCTGGCTCGCCAACGGCGCTCAGCCCACCGATACCGTTAAGGCTCTGCTGAAGATCCAGGGGATCGTGAAATAAGCAGTCCCCCGTTTTTTGAAGCGATAAGGAGACTTACTAATGGAAGAATTGATTGCAACCATCGCCAGAGGACTGGTAGATGACAAAGAGGCAGTCAGTGTTACCGCTGACCCGGCGGACGGCGAGGGCAACGTTGTATATCATCTGCACGTGGGTGCGGAGGATATGGGGCGCGTCATCGGCAAGCAGGGGCGTATCGCCAAGGCGATCCGCACCATCGTTCGTGCCGGAACCAACAAGTCCGGCGGTCGTGCGACGGTCGAGATTGACTGAACAAAAACTGCGGGGGAGGACGAAATGTGCCTCCCCCTGTGTTTTGCAAAAAAGGAGAGCCTGATGAAAGATTATTTGGAATGCGGGAAGATCGTTTCCACCCATGGGGTGCGCGGCGAGGTAAAGGCGGAGGTGTGGATGGACGCTCCCGAGGAGATGACGGCACTGAAAACGCTGTATCTGGACGGCGGCAGGACGCCGCTGACGGTACTGGGGGCGCGGGTGCACAAGAATATGGTGCTGCTGACGCTGGCGGGAGTAGAAACACCGGAGGCGGGCAGCGCACTGCGCCAGAAGATCCTGTTCGCCCGCAGGGAGGATATTCCGCTGGAAAAGGGGCAATACTTTTTGCAGGACCTGCTGGGCTGTGAGGTAAGGGACGCCGATACCGGTAAGCTCTATGGCAAGCTGTGCGATATTACCGAAACGGGAGCAAACCGCGTGTATCATATCCGCTTTGCCGATGGCAAGGTGCGGCTGGCGCCGGATATTCCGCAGGTGGTGCTGCGGCTGGCCCCGGAGGAGGGCGTGATCGAGATTCGGCCGCTGGCGGGGCTTTTTGACGATGTGACGGAGGATGACTATGAGGTTTGACATCGCGACGCTGTTCCCGGAAATGTGTGAAACGGTGGTGAACAGCAGTATCATCGGGCGGGGCATAAAGGCCGGCAAGCTGGAGGTGCACTGCCACCAGATACGGGACTACACCACCGATAAGCACCGCCGCACCGACCTGCGGCTGCATGGCGGCGGGATGGGTATGCTGATGACCTGTCAGCCCATTCACGACTGTTGGAGGGCGGTGTGCGAGCAGATCGGAGAAAAGCCGTATGTCATCTATCTTTCGCCGCAGGGCAGGGTGCTGACCCAAGCCCACGCCAAGGAGCTGAAGGAGAAGAAAAATCTGTTCCTGCTGTGCGGGCACTACGAGGGCGTAGACCAGCGGGTGCTGGACGAGATCGTGGACGAGGAGGTATCCATCGGGGACTATGTGCTGACCGGCGGCGAGCTGGGCGCACTGGTGCTGGTGGATTGCATCGGACGCATGGTGGAGGGCGTTTTGCCCAGCGAGGAATGCTTTACCGAGGAGAGCCACTGGAACGGGCTGCTGGAATATCCCCAGTACACCCACCCGACAGAATGGAATGGGCGCAGGATCCCCGATATTCTGCTGAGTGGCGATCATGGAAAAATAGCCAAATGGCGGCATGAAATGTCGCTGCGCAACACGCTGCAAAAGCGCCCTGACCTGCTGGAAAAAGCCCCGCTGAGCCAGAAGGATCGCTGGCTGATTGCACAAATGAAGGCGGAGCTTGCCGCAGAGACCGGAAACGGGTTCAAAGACGGGCAGACAGATGGCGAAACGGATAATAAGCTGTGAAAAATTATAGGTAACTTGCACAAATGCGTCCCCCGAAAATCGGCGGATATTAGCGGTTCGTCAGAAAAATGGCAAATTAAAAAATGTGAGCGGTTTTATAATTGAAAGACCCGGCGGATTTTGCTATAATGCTTAATGGAGAAATAAGGGACCCCCATTTCTTTTAGGCGAAGAGGAGATGTCGATATGTACGTAAAAGAAGTATCCGTTCAGAATCATGTTGGTCTGCATGCCCGTCCTGCTACTTTTTTTATTCAGAAAGCCAATGAATATAAGGCTTCCGTTTGGGTGGAAAAAGAGGAGCGCCGTGTAAACGCCAAGAGCCTGTTGGGTGTTCTTTCCCTTGGGATCGTAGGCGGCACGACCATTAAGATCATCGCTGACGGCGTTGACGAGCAGGAAGCGGTAGATGCTTTGGTAAAGCTGGTTGAGACCGGCTTTGCGGAGTAAGCTGCTGAAATAGTCACAGGAAAAGGTGCGGGAAGCTGCAAAAGCTGCCGCACCCTTTTGTTTGGGGGGACGGACGGGACTTTGGACAGAGAGAGGGTCGGCGGAGAGCGGGG
>ENA-ORMS01002090-ORMS01002090.1-human-gut-metagenome-genome-assembly--contig:-NODE-2090-length-14797-cov-2.668634_pt1 | contig 14797 bp, 14 predicted proteins | sample MGYA00242104_ERZ508997 | MGnify/ENA primary metagenome ERZ508997 (study PRJEB26280, sample SAMEA2338704) | human gut metagenome | biome: human gut; feature: human-associated habitat; material: faeces... | reverse complement strand
TGGTAGAAGGATTTGCTGTAGACGGATTTAACCGATTGTCCGCTGTGACGGGTGTCATCTGCAAGTGTCGTATTGGCCTGCGTAATATCGAAAGAAAAGGCACCAAAAAGTCCTAAATCTTTACCAATACCAAGGTTGAAGGCCTGATAATCTTCTGCAATTTGCATTCCGCCATAAGGTGTCCAGTTTCCTTTCAGACCATGCATCAAGCTTGCTTGTACGAACTTGGGGGTGCTTTGCAGGTTATTTCCACTACGATATTCCCCCATGGCAAGTGCATAACGCGTATATCCAGCACGTTGGAGAACCGGAACAGACGAATAAGGAACATATAATGTCTGAATACTGCCGTCTGCCTCTTTTATGGTTACTTGCAGATCACCACCATTGGCCGCAGAGTTGATATCATCAATAGTAAAAGGGCCGGGTGGGACAGTAGTCTGATAAACATCGTATCCATTCTGTTTTACACTCACTTGTGCGGTGCCACGAGCAATACCATGAATCACCGGAGCGAAACCATGTTGGCTATCGGGCAACATCGCTTCTGTTGAATTTATTTTAAGGCCACGAAAGTTCACACTGTCAAAAATATCGCCATCGGTATAACTATCACCCACTGTTAACCGTGAGCGTAACGGAATAATGTCACGTTCAGCCGACGTATTGATATGCTGCCATTTATTTTTGCTACCTGATGATCTGTCGCTACTGTTATAACTCCAGGTGGTATTGTCGCGTAAACGCCACGCACCAATATTTAACCCACTCTGTAGGTTTAAATATGCATAATGGCTGTTACCCCCAATCCGATTCTGTACACTATTTCCGCTGAAATTATAATTGAGCAATCCGGCATTAATACCGGGATCCCATAACTCAGGAGGAATATAACCACGCGCGCGATTACTCATAAATGCCTGAGGGATCGTCAGGTTCAGTCGCTGCTGACCAACATCCAGATGCGCAGTAGCGTCCTGGACCATTGTGGTTAATGGCACACAGGCATCATCCGCCAGCAGATTCATACCGGCGACAGAAGCCGTATTCAGCCCCATACTGGCGAGTTGCGCGCGTGTCAGGCAGGGAACAATCCCTTGTTCACTGTCGCCCGTATTAAATGTGACATCACGCGTTGCCATATAACCATTATTCAAATAGATATCGACGCGATACGTCCCTGGCGGTAATTCTTGCCCATTTTCAAAACGCGATAAATCGGCCACAGCCTGGGGATCATCCGCTAAAAAGCGCGGATTAAAATAGAGGTCGGCAGATGACAAAGGTGCCTGTGCGGCAAAAGCACAGGCGACAACGAGTCGGACAAAAAAACCAGCCAAACGATGCTTACGAATATGCAAGCATTGTGTGTTTCGCTGGTAAAGTCTTAAATTCAGATATGACATTATTCCTCCGGCTTAAAATCACCCGGCAGTCAATTCTTTTTATTCAGGCGAAAAATTCCCCCTGCGTTATTCCATTACGCCCGTCATTTTGGGGGTAAGTGCGCCATAATCATTTATTGTTCGGTAAGTAATATTGCTTCCTGCATCAGAAGGCAATTTAACCGTGCTTTCGCCCATTGGAGGCACCAATGCATTTTCAAGAACCCGGGTTCCGGCATTCAACTCTGTTACCGTCAGGTAATAGGGTGTCGGGTTAATCAGCGTCAGAGAATTCGCGCTACGACGAAATCTTAATTTTTCTGCGGCCTGATCGGGTGGCAACGCTAATTTAGCCGGGCGATAGTACAGTTTAATGCGGCTGATAATTGCGAGCTGTAGCGTATTCTCAGTCAATTTTGATTTATCCATTGACGGAATCGCTTTAACGTTCATCCAGAATAAACTTTCCCGGTCCTGTGGCAATTGGTTATTTGTTGCATCAAGAATACGTAAGGTATTCTCTTTTTTTCCCTTCATCGCAAACAGAGGAGGCGTCACGATAAAACGACCATCCTTTACACCATCGGCATTTTCCACCCATGATTGAATTAAATAGGTACTATTTTCATCATTATTTGTCACGGCAAGTTGCACTTGTTTTTGCCCTGCCGGATAAATTACGCGAGTCGCACCTAAGGCCACTCCCGCTTCAGCGCGTCCGGCAACCATCATTGCCATGAACATCAGGATACCTGCCAGCAAGCAGAATGTTATTTCCTGCGATTTCCTTACATTGACGTTTTTATTACTCACTGTCCTGTTCCTGTTATCACATTATCTGCTGAACAATTACTGATAGGTTAAAGAGAACCAGGCCTGGGCATTGGCGATGCCGCCAGTAACCCGACGCCCGGTAGCACGATATTTGGCGATGAAATGTAGCGAAGTAGAGCCTGAATAAAGCCGTTTCCAGTTTGCTGGAGGACGATTAATCGGTACGAGGTTTCCTTCATCATCAAACAACGCTACGCCAATATTGGTGGCTATCCCTGGCCCCTCTCCCACGGAAAGCACATCTGGATTTTTACCATCCGCGACACCGTGAAACGCCACACCCACACGTTCACTCACCACCGTGCTACATTCCCGTAAATGAATAACAAAAGGCACCGGTGCGCTATCTTCCCCTACCGCATGAAACCGGTTACTGCTGATTTGCCCCATATTGACCGTCATTTGTTTATCACCGGCTTCAATCCGGCAAGTTTCCGCAATAATGACGCCCTGAAATTGCATATTTCCGCCGGGCAACGTGGTATTCCATTTATTTCCGGCCAGAGCAAACATTGGCAGCAACGACGCTAATAGAAATAATCTCTTCCTTTTCATCGTTATTTTTATCGCACAAGGGTGGGCATCCCTGCCCGTAATGACGTCCCTGAACCTGGGTAGGTTATTGATACTGAACCTTGAAGGTCGCATCCGCATTAGCAGCACCCGGGGTTGCGACCCCGGTTGCAAAATAACGCGCCTGGAACGGAATGGTATTGGTTCCGTTATTCAGGGTTGTTTCTGAACTAAATGTCGCACCATCCAGCGTCAGCGCAGCACCCGTTCTGTCCAGGATCTGCACACCAACGTTTGTTGCGCTACCCGCAGCTGAACTCTGCAGAGCCAGAACGTTGGTATGACCCGCATCAATCGCCGTACCTAAAAAGGCAACAGCGGCTTTAGATGCAACATTGGTATCGCAATCATTCAGCTGAATGTTAAAACCGACAGCAGAACTGGTTGCTCCTTCCTGTGCCAGCGATGCGGTACGAACCTGTCCTAACTGAACGGTTTGATCAACAGAGCCTGCATCAACTGCGCAAGCGGCGTTAACAACTTCCCCTTTAAAGTGAACGGTCCCACCATTAACCGTCGTGGCAGCGGCCAGAGCCACTGTAGAACTGAGGGACAGAGCCGACAGAACAACGATTGCCAGAGTTTTAATTTTCATGCTGCTTTCCTTTCAAAAAACTATTTCTAAATCGACATGGGCAGTCGTTCTGTACACTTTGTTTTGTCAACGAGTTTGACTGCCAACACTGCACAGTTTTCCCCCAAAAGATGAAACATTTGGGGCCATTTTGACTCATAGAGGAAAGCATCGCGGACAAACTTTTTCAGTTTATTTGTTGGCTTAATATTCTATTGTTATCTTTATTTATAGATGTTTATATTGCATGAGGTGGTTTTTGGAGAGAAGAATGAGGAAGATGCGTCGAGCCACAGAAACGTTAGCTTTACATATAGCGGAGGTGATGTGAAATTAATTTACAATAGAAATAATTTACATATCAAACAGTTAGATGCTTTTTGTCGTTTTTTAATATTTTTATGCTTGAGAAAAAATACGTAACTTATTTATGATATGGACAGTTTGGCCCCAATTGTCTTGTATTTATTTGTTTTTTTAACTTTATTATCAATAAGTTAAATCAAACCTCTTCTCTTTTTAATTTTTCGTTTATGAGATTATTTCTTTCCCATAATCCGGCAAAACGAGCAGCATTACTGGCGGTATAACGCACAGTATGGCGAATATTTCGATGCCCGAGATAATCCTGAATTAAACGGGTATCTGCACCACGCTCCGCCAATTCATAACCGCAAGCATGCCTTAACATATGAGGATGAGTCTGCGTTACGGTTCCAGCTTCAATACCGGCATCGCGAATAATGCGATAGGCCTGCTGGCGAGAAAGCCGACTCCCGCGGCGAGAAATAAATATAGCGTCAGTCCGGTCAGCGCCTTTCCAGTTAGCACGTTCCTGGGTCCAGCGTTCCACGGCTTCACGCTCATCAAAACGTAACGGGTGAACGGTAGAAAATCCGTTCTTCAGTCGGCGAATATTTATTCTACCTTCATTAAGGTCAAGGTCCTGATAATGCAGATCAAGCAGTTCACTAATACGCATCCCATGCCGATATGCCAACAGAATAAGACAATAATCTCTGGCTCCCGTTGCCCCGTAACAAACCGCCTGCATCATGGCCTGAACTTCTTTACCGGTAAGATAACGACGTTTACTCACAATAGTAGTACTCCTAACTGAGATATATTTGAATGAATACCTATAGGAAACCTCAATCGGTCAAAATTAGCCCAATAGATAAAAAGATAACCACACACGGAGTGATGTGGCTATCAGTCAATTACATTAAATATCATACAAAAATAAAATATCACTGATGTGACAACATCTATTTTCATTGATTTGATTCAATATAACAATAGATTGCAGTGGATTAACTTCCAGTTGCTTAAAAAATAAAGAAAAAAGTGCGGAAACAGGAGATTTTAAGTGATGTGTAAATTTATGAATGATTTTGTTTATTTATTTTGAAGAACATAAACCATTGTATTTTGTATGGATATGGTTAACTTAATGTTTATTATGATAATTAAGAATCACACTTACAATAACATCAATTAATAAATGGTTAATCATTTTTGATATATCGTAAGAATAATGTAGTTTTTAACACCATCCCTGGTATCTCAACTATCTCTATAAAACAGCGTGACGCTGTCGTCCTCTGGCTCTATCCCAGATGCCGTAAAAACGCCCTGCATTGCTGGCGGTATACCAGACAGTATGACGAATATTGCGATGCCCAAGATAATCCTGGATAAGTCGCGTATCTATTCCCATATTCGCCAAAGCAAAACCACACGAATGGCGTAACATGTGCGGATGAATCTCCAGTGACAACCCGGCATTACCACCGGAAGTCGAGATAATATGGTAAAACTGTTGCCGAGAAAGCGGATTCCCCTTACGTGATAAAAATACCCACTCGCTCTCAGCATGCGGGTACGAAGTACGGATACTCAACCAGTTTTTTAAAGCCTGAACTTCTTTATTCAATAGCGGGTGCGTTGTTGAAAAGCCTTTTTTTAATCGATGGATATATATACACTTTGCCTTAAGATCAATATCCGAAATCCTCAATCGACAAATTTCACTCGCCCGGAAACCATGAATAAAACAAAGCAAAGTCAGACAATAATTACGTGCTGCATGAGGCCCGGTATTTGCTGCTTTAAGGAGTGATTCGATTTCACTATGGGTCAGGAAGTTCCTTTTTTTGTTATCAGCCTTATTCTTCATCGTTTTTCCCTTATAATTACAGACGCGCACTAGCTGTGCTGGGTTAGAAATAATCCAACATTTTTATCCTGATTATGTTTATAAAAGCGAACGTTTGCTTAATAACTAACGTAAGTGGACCAGTTCTTCTGAGTGAACTTAAATGGAGTAGCAACTGTTAATTATAATAACGTTGCCATACAAACGCCATGCTCTTGCATGCTATGTACCTTTATATATTTATCAATCGGATACGAATCTAATAATAACCCTCATCATTAATGCAACTAATCTTATCTATATATCATGTGATATGTTCTGTAACAAGTAAAATCAACATAAAAAATTCAGCAAAATTTAATATTCGTTCAACTAGCCGTCTCACATATGACATTATTAGTCAACTCCATTTGCCACAAAATGGCTATTTCATGGAGCGCAGTAATTTCTTAGTGGCTATTATCATGCTAATTCTTAGGTCCCTAGCGATTATTCCTGCCTGGTTCGTCAGCTTAGGCCATGAGATTGTTACATTCCTTTTTATCCTGGAGATATGGGGGAACGCAGGAGATGATTTTTTCATCTACATTCGTTGGTAAATATAGCTTTGGTCACTACGACTTAAACCTTCCTCAATCACAGCCATTCGCCGGGCGATACGGCAAACAAACTAAGTGAAACATCATCCTGAAAACACCAACATCAACAAGCCTCTCCAGATCGACTTCAGAAGTGACCAGTTACAAGCCACAAACCAGGAAACATATTTCATGATGAGAATTATGCTCAGCCTGATGGCGGGTAAACACTGATTTTCACCAAGCTCACTGAGTTAGCTTGCAAAGCTCCCCTTGTTTAGACTCTAAACAAATTATTTATAAAACAAATAGTTAAACTAAGATCTTTAGTTTTTGAAGACCACCGCAAGTGTTCGTCTGGCTTCACATGGCATCTTCCTCTTAGAAAAAGATCGACATATTTTGTGACACGAATTGCAAATCTGGTTTTGTTGTATGGATTGCGTGATTTTTGATCTGGTATAACAGGTATAAAGGTGCACCAAGATAGTCAATGAGACAGGGCATCTCGCAATCTATGGCAAACATCACTTCAGTTCTTTCTCATCGGGTGATGAAAACGCACTTCAGTCTGAAAGGAATATGAAAATGAGATCAACAGACACTCTATTTTATGACTCTGGGTAAAATGGATTGAGTAAGTGATATAGCTTACGAACATTCAAATCAATTAAACATCAGAAGAGATTTTATACTCAGGTATTTAATCTGGTTCTCTGTTTATTTAAATAATGTGAAAAGAGATTTTTCACAGGAGACCTTATACAAAAAAATATAAAATACAGCTACCGGTTGCCAAAGACACTATAAGCCTGGCAAAAAAATATTACACAACATAAATGCTAATTGTTTATGCGGGCTTTGTATTGCTTTCTGTATCCTACAAATGAGTGAAATTTATGAAAAAGGCTAAAATACTTTCTGGCGTATTATTACTGTGCTTTTCGTCCCCATTAATTTCTCAGGCTGCGACACTGGACGTACGTGGTGGATATCGTAGTGGAAGCCACGCCTATGAGACTCGACTCAAAGTCAGTGAGGGATGGCAAAATGGATGGTGGGCAAGCATGGAAAGTAATACCTGGAATACCATTCATGATAATAAAAAGGAAAATGCCGCACTCAATGATGTTCAGGTTGAAGTTAATTACGCGATTAAACTTGATGATCAATGGACGGTGCGCCCGGGAATGTTAACGCATTTTAGCAGCAACGGCACACGCTACGGACCCTACGTAAAACTGTCCTGGGACGCGACAAAAGATCTTAATTTTGGCATTCGCTATCGTTACGACTGGAAAGCTTACCGACAACAAGACTTATCCGGTGATATGTCTCGTGATAACGTTCATCGTTGGGATGGATATGTCACTTACCATATTAATAGTGATTTCACCTTCGCATGGCAAACGACGCTATACAGCAAACAGAACGATTATCGCTATGCAAACCATAAGAAATGGGCGACGGAAAATGCATTTGTTCTACAATACCATATGACGCCCGATATTACGCCATACATAGAATATGACTACCTTGACCGTCAGGGTGTTTACAACGGCAGAGATAATTTATCGGAAAACAGTTATCGCATTGGTGTGTCATTTAAACTGTAGTAGACAGGAGACAGTCACAATGAATAAAACAATAACGGCGCTTGCTATCATGATGGCTTCATTTGCCGCAAACGCGTCTGTATTACCGGAAACTCCTGTGCCATTTAAAAGTGGTACCGGAGCAATTGATAACGACACTGTCTACATTGGTTTAGGTAGCGCAGGTACGGCATGGTACAAGCTGGATACACAGGCCAAAGATAAAAAATGGACAGCGTTAGCTGCATTCCCTGGCGGACCAAGAGATCAAGCAACCTCTGCATTTATTAATGGCAATCTGTATGTGTTTGGCGGCATTGGCAAAAACAGCGAGGGCTTGACTCAGGTATTTAATGACGTACACAAATACAACCCCAAAACCAATAGTTGGGTTAAATTGATGTCGCACGCGCCGATGGGCATGGCGGGCCATGTGACTTTTGTACACAACGGCAAGGCTTATGTTACTGGTGGTGTTAACCAGAATATCTTCAATGGCTATTTTGAAGATCTCAACGAGGCTGGAAAAGATTCAACCGCTATAGATAAAATCAATGCTCACTATTTTGACAAAAAAGCAGAAGATTATTTCTTCAATAAGTTTCTGTTGTCTTTTGATCCCTCAACACAGCAATGGAGTTACGCTGGCGAATCGCCCTGGTACGGAACGGCTGGTGCGGCGGTTGTGAATAAAGGTGATAAAACCTGGCTTATTAATGGCGAAGCCAAACCAGGATTGCGAACGGATGCCGTATTTGAACTTGATTTCACCGGTAATAATTTAAAATGGAATAAGCTTGCTCCCGTCTCATCACCAGATGGCGTAGCTGGCGGTTTTGCGGGGATAAGCAATGATTCTCTTATATTTGCCGGAGGGGCCGGATTCAAAGGTTCACGAGAAAATTACCAGAACGGTAAGAACTATGCGCATGAAGGCCTGAAAAAATCATATAGCACTGATATTCATCTTTGGCATAACGGGAAATGGGATAAATCGGGTGAATTATCGCAAGGTCGGGCCTACGGAGTATCATTGCCCTGGAATAATAGTCTATTGATTATTGGCGGTGAAACTGCAGGCGGCAAAGCGGTGACGGATTCAGTTTTGATCACTGTGAAGGATAATAAAGTCACAGTACAAAACTAACGCTTCAGGGCCCCGGTAAAGGGGCCCTGCTATCAATTTGTCATTTCAATTACGCGAAATTTATATGAACGCAATAATATCGCCCGATTATTACTATGTTCTTACCGTTGCTGGTCAGTCTAATGCCATGGCGTATGGCGAAGGACTGCCATTACCGGACAGGGAAGATGCGCCTCATCCCAGAATTAAACAATTAGCGAGATTTGCGCATACGCATCCCGGAGGCCCGCCATGTCACTTTAACGACATTATTCCACTGACTCACTGCCCACACGATGTTCAGGATATGCAGGGTTATCACCATCCTCTGGCAACGAATCATCAAACACAGTACGGCACCGTTGGCCAGGCACTGCATATTGCACGGAAATTACTGCCCTTCATTCCTGATAATGCAGGGATTCTTATCGTTCCGTGTTGCCGTGGCGGATCGGCTTTTACCGCGGGCAGCGAAGGGACATATTCAGAACGGCACGGAGCCAGCCATGATGCTTGTCGTTGGGGAACGGATACTCCGCTGTACCAGGATTTAGTCAGCAGAACGCGAGCCGCACTGGCAAAAAATCCGCAGAACAAATTCCTCGGCGCATGCTGGATGCAAGGCGAATTTGACTTAATGACCAGTGACTACGCGTCACACCCTCAACACTTTAATCATATGGTTGAAGCCTTTCGTAGGGATCTAAAACAATACCATTCTCAGCTTAATAATATTACTGACGCGCCGTGGTTTTGCGGCGATACCACCTGGTACTGGAAAGAAAATTTCCCGCATTCGTATGAAGCTATTTATGGCAATTATCAAAATAATGTTTTAGCCAATATTATTTTCGTCGACTTCCAGCAACAAGGTGAAAGAGGACTGACGAACGCGCCTGATGAAGACCCGGACGATTTAAGCACGGGATATTACGGTTCAGCGTACCGGTCACCGGAGAACTGGACGACGGCACTGCGAAGCAGTCATTTCAGCACTGCAGCCCGTCGGGGGATTATTTCTGACAGATTTGTAGAAGCAATTTTGCAGTTTTGGCGCGAAAGGTGAGCGGGGAGTTTATTCATGGGGGATGTCCTTGTTCGTTCTCAGAGTAGACAACAAAAAACAAATGAGATCAAGGTAATATCTCTTCACTTGCGGGCTCGAACAGCAGGCAATTGCCAATATAATAATCTGGCACAAGGGTGAAAAACGCGCACCGCATAAACCGTTGTTATTGCTTACAGATTAGCCGGATGCCTTAATAGACATCCGCGCCTTTTCGATTATGGCTCGGAAATCTACGAACATCTACACAGTTTACTGGAACGTTTTGGGCCACAGCGTTCGCAGCACCGTCCTGATATGCCGTTCTGGCGATTATAAGTCGACGGATTCTGGCAAATAGACGATGATGATATGCTTAATGATGTTCAAAGAAATTAGGCCATTATTATATTATTGCTTGCATTTTCTTTCATTCCTAAAAGCACCCGCCATTAATCCCAGGCGCATTATGCAAAGGAAAATGATTAGGTAAACAATAAGATTTATAATCAGGAAAGGCGACTCACAATAAAACGGAAAGTCGCCTTAACATTGGTAAAATATGCCCTTTACTACTCCTGTATCATGAACGGCTCATCACATTTAAAGCTGACGTTGATCCAGACTACCATATATTGCCTTTATTTCATTTTTTACGCCTTCACCACGGTACACCAAAGACGTATCGTATCGTTGATACTTATCTTCCCGTGTAGCACTGAACCAGTTAAAAGATCCGACACACAGCAGTTCTTCATCCTCAATCACAATTTTGCTGTGAACACGATTAACCAATTTCGTAGCGATACCCATCTTATTGAGCTTTTCAACAGCATCATTCAGCAGATGTTGTTTCTCCTGACGCTTATCATCATCGACATGCGCTATATTGCAGTTTTTATCCGTCACCACGGTAATATCAATGCCCCGGGAACGGGCCAAAGCCATTGATGCCAGAAATCCCGTTTGCTCCACTTTTTGCCAGGATAACCAAGGGGAAATAATCGTTATTTTCTTTTGAGCTCCGGCAAGAGTCTTGTTCAAAAATTCATCATGCTGCTCCACACCATGCAGCGTTGAAATTTGTGTATGTGCGGAAATTAAATCCTGTCGTTTCTGAAACTCAAATTGCAACGCATTATTATCTGAAGAAAAGAGATATTTTGCCAATAACCCTCGCGGCGAAAATGCGGGCTGCATCTCGATAAGGTCCATATCGCCAAATACCAGAAAACTATCTTTAGCGCGTGAGACAGCAACATTGAGGATAGTGCTGTTGCTATCAAGAAACCTGCCATCTTCATGTTTTGAGTAGACAGGAGAAAAGAGAACAATCGCCCTTTCCGCCCCCTGCAAGGAGTGCACAGTCCCCACTGTCAGTAAACCCTGCTCGTCTTTTTTCAAATCTACACTTGCGATTGCCACAACAGAACGCTTGTCCAGCTGCAGCTTTTCCAGCTCAGGCAGCACAAGAGCTTCAATATTTTCCAAAGGCGTATTGCGACGACAGCCGATTCCCAGATGCACCTTATGTGCCCCCAGCCATGCTGCTATTGTTTCAGCTTCAAGAGGGTTATGACGGCTCCCTCCATTTGGCTTCATGCCTCTACCATCAATATGTAAATATCCCATTGCGGGGAAAATCGTCCTTTTTCCATCCCTCTTTTAGGCTGCAACTTACCGTGATAGCAAAGTGAGTTACAGTAGTCGATGATGTTATTGAAACAGCGACGATGCTCATACAGATACATTCCGCGCTCGAACTTGGGATCATACTGGTAGTGAGAGTTGAACTGGGCTACCTGCATTACGCTGCCAGATGCTGCACTTTTTCCAGACCCATTTATTATCGAATACGGTGACCGCCTGAGCGGCCACCTTTAATCGTGGGCAGTTACACAGAATTATTTACAGGGTCTTGCTGGGAGTTCTTACACTTGCTCGCGATATTCAATTGGCCATTGTCAACAAATGACGCAGGTTTTGATTGGTGATATCTATTTACGTCAGCAATGCGATGTGTTTTGGCTCGGCTATACCATCAGTCCCGCTTATGCTCGCCAGGGATATGCAATTGAAGCAATTACCGCCACGATTGACTGAATAAAAGAGAACGGTTTTTCACTCATCAAAGCCGGTGTGAATCCGGAAAATACCCTTTCAAAAAAATTACTTATCAGGATTGGCTTCAATTTTTCAAGCATCGAAGATGGGTGAGCATATTTATGTTCTGGATTTAACAAAAGGAGAATAATCTCCCGAAGGGAAAAGCCGATGAGGCCATTTCAGGCGTACTTCAACATGCATTCGTCAGTGTCATCTGCCTTTTCCAGTAAATGGGTTGGCATTCAATTTCCAAAGTACATCACACTTTTTCTACTGAAACATATCCCTCCTATAACTACGTGTTAATATTCGCTCCGTAAATACCTTTCAACTCAACCCGAGGCTTTGATGCTGGAGAATGTAATCATCCGATAATCAGTTCCCCGACCTTTTCAGGCCGGACTGATTATCAATGCGCCGAAATCGAATGCGGACACCGCGGTGTGTTTGCACGTTTTGCACATGATGATTAAATAGGTTCTTCAGTATGAATTTATCCCGTCAGGAACAACATACCTTACACGTTCTCGCTAAAGGTAGACGTATTGCGCACGTCCGCGATTCTTCAGGCCGCGTCACTTCCGTTGAATGCTACAGCCGCGAAGGGCTGTTGCTGACCGACTGCACGCTCGCCGTCTTCAAAAAACTCAAAACCAAAAAACTTATCAAGTCCGTCAATGGCCAGCCCTATCGAATCAACACCACCGAGCTGAATAAAGTTCGCGCTCAGCTCGATAATCGCTAAGGAGAGTTTCTATGACAGTACACCACTTCACTTTTCATATCACAGATAAAAGTGATGCCAGTGATATCCGGGAAGTCGAAACCCGCGCATTTGGCTTCGGCAAAGAAGCCGATTTAGTGGCCTCTTTACTTGAGGATGAAAGCGCGCGCCCCGCGTTATCGCTGCTAGCCCGGTATGAAGGCAAAGCCGTCGGGCATATTTTATTTACCCGGGCAACCTTCAAAGGAGAAATGGATTCACCGTTGATGCACATCCTCGCTCCCCTGGCGGTCATACCGGAATACCAAGGGATGGGCGTGGGAGGACGGTTGATACGCACTGGCATCGAGCACCTGAGGTTGATGGGCTGCCAGACGGTTTTTGTTCTCGGCCACGCCACCTATTACCCCCGACATGGGTTCGAACCCTGTGCCGGAGACAAAGGCTATCCGGCACCTTATCCCATCCCGGAGGAGCACAAAGCCTGCTGGATGATGCAATCACTCACCGCTCAGCCCATGACCCTGACCGGCCACATCCGGTGCGCAGACCCTGATGAAACCGGAGCACTGACGTGAATAACAATCTTGTTGTGTCCTTTTTAAGGCTTAACCCAATAACAGGAATTAAATAATGGATATCCCACGTATTTTTACCATCAGCGAAAGTGAACACCGCATCCATAACCCGTTCACCGAAGAGAAGTACGCCACGCTGGGTCGCGTGCTGCGCATGAAGCCGGGCACCCGCATTCTTGACCTCGGCAGCGGCTCGGGCGAGATGCTCTGCACCTGGGCCAGGGATCATGGCATTACGGGGACTGGCATCGACATGAGTTCGCTCTTCACCGCGCAGGCAAAGCGTCGCGCGGAAGAACTCGGCGTCAGCGAACGCGTACATTTTATTCATAACGATGCGGCCGGTTACGTCGCAAATGAAAAATGTGACGTGGCGGCCTGCGTCGGCGCGACATGGATTGCCGGTGGGTTTGCCGGGGCGGAGGAGCTGGCCGAGCTGCTGGGCCTGACGCCGGGCTCTGTCACTCCCTTTGGCGCGCTGAATGACAAGGAGCACCGGGTCACCATCCTGCTGGATGAGGACTACCGCGGCAAGCTCATCGGGGTCCATCCCAATGATAATACCGCTACCGTTTGGCTCCCGGCGGATGCCCTGGTTGAGCTGCTGCGGCAGCAGGGCACCACGGTGGAGTTTATCCCATTTTGATCTTATAAATGTGAAAAAGCCCCCGTACCGCGCAGTACAGGGGCCTTGTTCTTATGTAGATCACTTTTTATTGTGGAAGAACAGCGGGATCTTTTCCAGATAGATGATATCGGTGCGGTCCGCGGCATCGCCTTCCGCCAGCACTGCCGCGCGGGCAATTACTTCGCCGCCGGATTCCTTCACCAGCTTTTCGATGGCCTCAATGCTGCTGCCGGTGGAGATCACATCATCAATGATGGCGACCTTCTTGCCCTTGATGAACTCGGCATCGTGCTCATCTACCACCAGGATCTGCTCCTTACCCATATTGGTGATGGAATTAACGGTGGTGATGATGGGATTGCGCATATAGCCCTTGACCGACTTGCGGGCAATGACATAGCGGGGCATCTTCATCACTTTAGCCATCTCATAAATAAGCGGAATGCTCTTGGCCTCAGCCGTCACCAATACCTCGGTCTCGGGGGGCAGCTTTTCCGCCAGGGCACGGGCACAGGGCTCTACAACATCGGTATCGCCAAAGATAACAAAGCCGGCAATGGACATGTTTTCATTGATGGGGACGACCGGCAGACTGCGTTTGACGCCTGCCACGGTGATATCATAGAATTCCTGCATGGGAATCCTCCTTTTCCGAAAAAATTGGGCATGACGCCCTTAACCTATTTATTATAACATAATTCTGCTATCTTGGATATAGATTTTTTAACATTTAGTCATAAGCAATGCTTATATCAGTTTTCAGCATTTGCTTTTTCCGCTTTCTATGCTACAATAGGACTAAAAGCAGGAGCCGGGCCGGCAGCCTGCGCATTTACAAGCTTGTGCAGAGTCCGGACGGGGGCCGCAGGCCGTTTCGGCTTTGCCGAAACACG
>ENA-ORMS01002085-ORMS01002085.1-human-gut-metagenome-genome-assembly--contig:-NODE-2085-length-14819-cov-2.932403_pt1 | contig 14819 bp, 12 predicted proteins | sample MGYA00242104_ERZ508997 | MGnify/ENA primary metagenome ERZ508997 (study PRJEB26280, sample SAMEA2338704) | human gut metagenome | biome: human gut; feature: human-associated habitat; material: faeces... | reverse complement strand
TGTCGATTTTCCTGTTATATTGTGCTATAATTAGTATATCAGTAATAAAGGAGGGTTACGACCATTCAACCGCGCAATATCCGACCGCCATACAGCTTTCCACCTTGATAAAAAGGGCCTGAGGAGGTCTTCCCCAGGCCCCAAAACAGGCGCTTACAGCTTATCCTCACGCATAAAATGAGCATTGGTCCCATCAATGGAGAAGAACTCATCTGCTGCACGCCGACCGATGTCATCTGGGTACTTAGATATCTCATTTAAGTACTCTTTTTCATCTACATAGGTAAACGCGCCGTCTCGCATTATGACCTTGCCGTCCACTGCAACCAGCGAAACCTCGGATCCCCTGGCACTGTAAACCAGATTAGGTACCATGTTGCGCATTGGGTAGGTGTACACCGGCAACATGGAGGGACAACTGAGATCAATAGCAATATAGTCCGCGCGTTTTCCAGGCTCAAGAGAGCCTACGGTATCGCCCAAGCCAATCGCTTGGGCACCCTCAATGGTGGCCATACGCAGGGCCTTCCAGGCGGGCATAACTTCCGGATTCTGATACTTGATCTTGTTGAAGAGGCAAACATTTTTCATCTCATTGATGATGTTATGGCAGTTGTTGCCCGGAGCCTGATCGGAACCCAAGGCCACCACACCGCCCGCCTGCTGGAAAACAACACTTGGGCAGACAATGCCATCAATGATGCCGATCGAACCCGGATTAACGATCATTGAGGCACCTCGTTTGGCAATAAGGGCAGCTTCCTCATCTGTGCAGTCAGTAAGATGGACTGCAATAAGAGATTCATCCAGATAGCCCAACTCATCCAGAAAAGCTGTAGGACGCTTGCCATAGCGCTGGACGATCTGATAGGTCTCTCGATCTCCTTGCTGCACATGCATATGGATTTTGGTACCCCGCTCCTTGACCGCCTTTTGGATACGCAACAGCATCTCCGGGCTGACAAAGTCAGCGCCTTGCGGGCCAAACAGGATCTTAATCCGTCCCCCTGCCTTGTTGTTCCATTTATTATACAGATCAATGTTTCGATTCAGGCTCTCCTCTCCCATGGCATCATCAAACTCATAGAGTTCGCCCGGTTGATAAACCCGTCGTTTAGCCGCTCGAATCGTCTGTGCAATATTCCCTCGGGCGCCCACCTTATCGATGAAAGCACACACATTTTCCATTTTGGATTCATAGTCGCCCAGTGTGGTAGTGCCTGCCCGGACGGCCTCCAGAATGGCCACTCGGCTGCCCGCATCCCGTTCCTCGTCATTGACCGCGTTGTCAAAGGGCTGGAGGCCGAACATCATCCAACTGTTGGTGTCTTGGGCCAATCCGCGCATAATATTGCATGCAGTATGCATATGGCCGTCGATAAAACCAGGCAGCACCATATGATGATCCAAGGTGATCATTTCCTCAGCTGTATATTCCGCTAAAATCTCAGGCCGGTTGCCCACCTTCAAGATTTTGCCTCCGTCTACAGCCATAGCGGCATCACTATGATAGCCCACGCCGGCTCCCTCCATCGTATAGAAATGCGGGGCCACCACAATGGTATCAATCTTTTTCATAAATGTCTCCTATTCCAACGGCAAAGCAGTTAGTGTACCTTCTCAGGGTAACGCCGTTTGGTAAGCTGAGTCAGAGTGAACAGGCTCACTGTCAGAATAGCAGCAGTAACCGCAATACTCAAGACATACTGTCCGGTCAGTCCGCCAAAAAGGAATCCCACGAAAGCCGAAATACCAACCGTAATTCCGTAGGGCAGCTGCGTCATAACATGGACGATATGGTTGCAGGAAGCACCGGTAGAAGAGAGCACAGTCGTATCGGAGATAGGGGAGCACTGGTCGCCGAACAGGCCACCGCCAATCACGGCGCCAACAACAAACGGAATGGAAATATCAAAGGCGATGGCCATTGGGAAAGCAATGGGCATCATAATAGACCACACGCCCCAAGAGGAACCGGTCGAGAACGAAATGAGTGCGCCAAACAGGAAGACCAAAGCCGGAACCATGCCGGGAGTCAGGTACTGCTCCACAATATGGATCAGAAACTCGCTGGTCCCCATACCCTTGACGATAGAGCCCAAGGACCATGCGCACACCAGAATAAAGGGAACCGAGATCAGTTCGGCCATACCGTTGACAAAGGTATCGAACGCCTTGGTCACGCTGAAGAGCTTGGTGCTTACACCCATGATGCCCGCACCCAGCGCGCCACCCATAAAGGCGATGCAAATAGCAAGTGTAATGTTGGCATTGCGGAAGCATCCCACCAACCCGTTGTTAACCAGATCGCCGGACCAGAAAATGGTGGCAAAGAGAGAACCAAACAGGCAAACAATAGGGATAATAAAGTTCCACATAGTAAGCTTATAATCTGCGGGCAGCTCATTTTTCACCTCTGGAACCAAGGGCTGAACCCCGTCGTCCAGCAGCTTTCCGGTCTCTCTGGCCCGCTTTTCTTCCTTGTACATAGGGCCAAAGTTCAAGCCGAAAGCAGCAACGATCAAAACAGAAATCATGGCAAATACGCCGTACAGATTGAACGGAAGCATATTCAACCAGATGCCCCATTCGTTGCCCTCAACGCCGCTTGCCAACAGCTCTGCGGCAATCAGTCCCGTGATAAAGGGACCATAGCTGCTAATGGGAGAAAGCGCAGCTAAATTGCATCCCATGGAATCCAGGATATAAGCCAATTTTGCTCGAGAGATGCGCACCATGTCAGTAACGGGCCGCATGATAGTACCAAGCATGAGGCAGGGTTCCGTATAGCTGAAAATGAAGGCGCTCAGGCAAGTAACGATCTGCCCCTTCTTGGCAGTATTGATAACCTTTGTCACCTTGGTAGCAAAGGCCTCTGCAGCACCAGTGTTACGGAGCATGGCGATCATACCGCCGGAGAGTGTAACCAAAATAATCAAAGATGCATTTCCGCTGAGAGAGGGGATCATATAGTCCGAGATAATTTTGACAAAACCAACCAAAGGGTTAAAGCCGTTCATCATTGTGGACCCCAACCAAACCGCGATGAATAAAGAGAAAATCGTCTGTTTGGTCCACAGGGCCAATCCGATTGCCACGATGGGGGGAATGAGACACAACACTCCATATGTAGTATCCATATAACAAGCCTCCTGTTATAAATTATCTATGGTTTTTTTTCATGGAATCTCTGCTTCCGCAACTACAGGCCCTATCCGAATCTGCAAATCACACCTCCTCACTTTCTCGGTCCAGGGATGCGCAAAACGTAAGGCTTGCAAAATCAAGACACGGCATATCAGCTTTGAACGAGACTGATCATACTATATACCGTATATTTTCATGAACAGACCAAACGTTTTGCGCACTCCGGTTTCCAGCCTCCCACCGCTCCCAACATCTTCGGTTTTGGCAGCGCGAGTAACTACGGATCACACTTGGTTAATTTCGGTTTTCGTAACCGGATGCGTACATATTTGCAGGGATGAATTTTCCCTGGCCGTAGCGGCCCACAAACTTGGCGTTCTCCACTACAACCTGGCCTCGCAGCAGAACCGTCTCCACCCGACCAGACTGACGACGGCCCTCATAGAGGTTGTAGTCCACGCCGTTAGGGTTATCTGCCAGATGAACTGTCCCCTCATAATTGGGATCGAAAATGACAACATCTGCGTCAGAACCTACCGCCAGCGTTCCCTTTCTCGGATAGATACCGTTGATTTTTGCCGGCTGAGTGGCAATAACATCTACAAATTTCTGGCGGGTCAGCTTTCCCGTGCATACACCTTCGGTCCACACCATATGCAGTCGATCGCCGGCGCCGGGGGAACCGTTTGGAATCTGAGTAAAATCATTCCTGCCGGCCTGCTTAAGCTCTGCCACATCTATACCGCAGTGGTCGGATGAGACCGCCGTCAGCAGTCCGTCGGATAATGCCTGCCAAAGAGCCTCGCAGTCCTCACGATCCCGCAAAGCGGGGGAGCAAACGAACTTAGCCGCTTCATTGAAATCCGGATTATCCAGAACTTCCTTAGTGGTGGTCAGATAGTGAGTGCAAGTCTCGCCGGAAACCCGCTGGCCAGTTCCCTTGGCCTTTTGTAATTCGGCAATGGCCTCCCGACAGGTCATATGAGCAATATAAAGAGGCGTATCGGTCTGACCAGCCAGATAAATAGCCCGGCGCACCGCCTCCGCCTCAGTAAAAGGCGGACGGGAAACATAATGGTAATGCGGCGTCAGTTGGCCCTTCTTTACACACTCGCTGCGGAGGAAATTCAGGATCTCTCCATTCTCTGCGTGCACAAATACCGTAGCGCCAACCTGTCGGCTCTTCTCCAGAATACGGAAGAACGTACCGTCATCTACATGAAGCGGAGAGCCGTTGTAGGCCATAAAAATCTTGATGCTGGAAATGCCTCTCCGAGGAAATTCTTCGATCTCATCAAAGATACTGTCCATAATATATGTTACCATGGAATGCAGTGCAAAATCAACACAAGACTTATCCTTCGCCCGCACATTGATTCGATAATCAATGGAATCCAGCAGTCCGCGATCCGGATCCTGCGGAGCAAAGTCCACAATGGTGGTCGTGCCGCCTACAATAGCAGAGTCGGTCGTCTCATATCCGGCGGTGTCACGGTTGCCGACATTACACAGGGCGGAAAAGTGAGTGTGCTGGTCTACGCCTCCCGGAAACACATATTTACCTTTGGCGTCTATCACACGATCTGCAGCTTCGTCCAAATGTGTCCCCATTGCGCGGATCACATCGCCCTCCACCAGGATATCCCCCACATACTCTTGTTCTGCGGTTACGATTGTGCCTCCTTTAATCAAGGTACGCATACTGTCATCTCCTAAAATATCAATTCTTGTTTGGTAAACATGGGAAAGCCTACGATATTCTTCTGCTCTGGGAAGCCCCAAGTAGACACCTTGCTGGTACGCAGCCCCATATCTACCATGGCTTCCGCAAATTTAACTGCTGGCATTACCCCATCCAACACGGGAACGCCCAGCTGGGCGGACAGGTCCTCAACAAAGTCCACGAAACCAGCGCACCCCAGCAAAATACATTCGGCGCCGTCCTGCTGCACGGCTAACTTTCCCTGATAGGCTAACGCTTCCAATCCCTTCTTGGGGTCCCTGCCAAATTCCAGCACGCTCAAACCTGTGGATCGGATAGAACGGCAAAACTTTTCCGCTCCATAGTTGGACACCACATCCTCTGTAACCTTGCGAGACCGATCCAAGACCGATACGATAGAAAAGTACGGCGCTATAAATTTGGCAGCAGCAATGGCCGACTCACAGATACCCAGCACAGGCTTGGAGGTGACCTCTCTGGCTGCCTGAAGCCCAGGGTCACCAAAGCAGGCGATGATAAATGCATCGGCGCCTTCCTCTCGGTCTCCCCGGATCACTTCTTTCAGGACCCCCGGAACAGCCAAATACTCATCCACATAACATTCGATGCTGTCCGGCCCGGATGCCGGAGTAACCGCCCAAACCTGAGTGTCGCTGCGTGCCACTCGACGTGCTAAATTTTCTATACTTTCAGTCATGGATTGCGTCGTATTGGGATTGATGATTTTGATCTTCACAATTTTCCCTCCTCTTGGTCCAAAGCCTGAACCATCTCCATCAGCAGATCAGCTCCCTGGTACAAGTCCTCAGGAGCGCTGTATTCTCGGATAGAGTGGCTAATCCCGTCTTTGCTGGGAATGAACAGAAGCATGGAGGGAACCGCTTTTCCCCAATTCATCAGATCGTGTCCTGCACCGCTGAACATTCTGCGAAAACGGATACCGCGGTTGCGGCACAGTGTCTCGCTCAGCTTTATCAGCTTAGAACTGCACTGGGTAGGCGACTGGCGAATATATTCTTCGCCTACCAGCTCCGGGTGCTCTTTCAGCACGGAGTCAATGACCTGATCCATGGGCTCCATCGTTGGGTTGCGCAGTTCCACAATAAACTCCACCTTGCCCGGAATCACATTGACCGCTCCTGGGAACACCTGAAGGGTTCCTACAGTGCAGACCATATCCGGCGAAGCGGCCTCAGTCCGTTCCATAAGCTGGGTAATGATCCGGCAGGCTTTCACCAGCGCGTCATCCCGCAGATGCATGGGTGTGCTGCCTGCATGATTGGCACAGCCGGAAACCGTCATGCGATAGCGCACGATGCCCACAATACCATCAACCACGCCTATTTGCATTCTTTCAGCTTCTAATAACCCGCCCTGCTCAATATGTAACTCCAAGTAACACTGATATTGGGTCAGATCTCTTCGGCAGGCGCCGACCTGCTCCATTGTAAGTCCGTGGAGGGCCAGATTTGGCCGCATAGCTTCATCAATCTCTCCGCCGGTAAATGCCTTACTTCCAAAAGTTCCGCCAATGACATTGCCCTCCTCCTCGGTAAATGCAATCACCTGGATGGGATGCCGATTTTGATATCCCAACTCCTTAAGGCGCTGCACACACTCGATTCCGGACAACACACCATAGGTTCCGTCGTAAATCCCGCCCCCCGGCACCGTATCGATGTGGGATCCAATGCAAATGATCTCTCCCTGACCGGGAAGCGTACCGATCAGATTCCCTACAGGATCGACGGATGTCTGAAGTCCTGCCTGTTCCATGCACTGTTGAACATAGATTCGTCCTTCGTCATAGGCAGGGGTATACGGCAATCGTGTGGTTCCTTCTTTCGGCACAAAACCGATTCGCCCAAGCCGGGTCAAATGATCATATAAGCGGGTGCCGTTGATCATACTCATGCGGGGTCCCCCTTAGTCTCATGGGATCTGACAAACTCCTCCAGTTCCTGCAGCCCCTGCTCCAGGCACTGCATGGATGTCGCATAGGACAGACGGATATATCCCTCGCCAAATTCGCCAAAGGCCGTACCGGGTACCACTACCACCTGTCGTTCTTCCAGCAGCTTCATGGCAAATTCTTCACAAGGCATACCCAGTTGACTGATGTCAATAAATGCGTAGAAAGTCCCAGCCGGAGCATGGCAGGACAAACCAGGGATCTCAGATATCCGCCTCATCACATAGTCACGGCGCAGGCGGTACTGTTCCACCATATACTTCAAGTGGTCTTGTGGACCTTCCAAAGCTTCAATAGCCGCGACCTGGCAGGGAGTGGCCGCACAAGCACTGACATTTTCCTGCAGCTTGACCATATTCCGGATCACATTTTCCGGTCCGGCAGCATAACCGATACGCCAACCGGTCATCGCATAGGTTTTGGAAAGGCTATCAATAACCAGGGTCCGTTCTTTCATTCCAGGCAGAGCAGCAAAGCTTGTATAAGTCCTTCCATCAAAGAGGATGTGCTTATACACCTCATCAGCCAAGATCACCAAGTCCTGCTTCTGGGCCAATTCGGCCAGTTGGAGCAGCGTTTCAGTGCTGGCTACAGCTCCTGTGGGGTTGCATGGGCTGTTTAGAATAATGGCCTTTGTCTTATCGGTAACAGCTTCGGCAATAGCGGATACATCCAAATCAAATCCCCGTTGTGCGTTGGTTTTCACCGACACCGGTACGCCGCCGCACATCCGAATCTGTTGGACATAATTAGTCCAGCAGGGTTCGTTGACGATAACCTCATCCCCAGGATTCAGCAGCACTTTCAGCGCCAAAAACAAGGCTCCCATGGCTCCAGGCGTCACCACAATTTGGCTTGCAGGATCGTAAGAGAGTCCCTCTGTGCGATGGAGATACTCTGCAATCGCCTGGCGCAGAGCCAGCAGCCCTGCATTTTCTGAATACTTGGTCTTTCCTTCCCGAATGGCCCTGCACCCAGCCTCCACTACGTTCGGCGAGGCAGTAAAATCCGGCTCTCCCAGTGTAAAACTAATGACATGATCGTACTCCAGCGCCTTATTGAACATTTTTCGAATCTTGGAGGGTTGGATCTGCTGAGTGTTATCTGAAATTTGAATCATATAGGTGACTCCTTTCTACTCTGATTCTTCCGTTCCCTTAATTTGAGAACAGTCATCAATATTCCAAATGCCAAGGAAAGCACCGCTGCAAATACGATACGATATTCTTGCGGAAGAAGAAATCCCACGGTATTGACGGGGATCCAGAAGAGAGGAATCGTTTTAAACAGAGTAAAATCGATCAATTCTCCCCAATCTACAGAGTCCACCGCTTGGCGTGGAGTGATATGCTGTCCCGCCAAAAAGCGGATCTCAGCATAATTTCCACATACTCGCATCAGAGCGGAATGAATAGGAGCAAAAAACAGATTATTGGTAACGCTGGTAAAAAAGGCCTGTGCCAGAGCATTTCCATATCCCGGAAGAAGACCTGCTGCCATGGCTTGCCGGGTACCTTGGCTGAACACGGTAAAGGCCAGCGTGACAAGGACGCCTCCTATTCCCCAACTCAGGCTTTTGAACCAAGTCGCCCGGTTGATCTGCCAAGTTCCCTCCAACATACGTCCGGAGAGCAACTCACCCGCCGTAGCATAGACAGCGAATTGCGCAAAACCTGCCAGATAAGGATACGCTATATTGACCTTGGCAAAGCCTCCTGTGACGCAAAAGAGTACCGTAAACACAGCCAACAACCCATAAGCAACTGCCCACCAAATATCGCTTCGTTTCATATGCATCCCCTAACTTTTGTACCCCAAATATAGCAAAATGGAACCGGCGTTAAAATTCAGCGCCAGTTCCATTTTATGTAGTCTGTATATTATTTGGACAAGCCTTCTGTGTCCCGATGTAAGACCAACGAATCTTTATATACTACCAAAGGATAATGCAGTTTAGCCAATGCAGGCGGTACATTTTTCCCGAGTTTTATTTATAGCGCATCAAAATCGATCTTGTTGGTTGATACAGGAAGACTCTGGATCATCTGTATCCGGTTACGCACATTCATTTTGGTATATATGCTGTGGAAATGTTTTTTTACCGTATGGATACTGATATTCATTTTTTGAGCGATATCTTCATTGGACAGCCCGTGTACGGCCAAATCTAACATTTCCCCTTCTCGACTGGTCAAGCCGTACTGGCTGCACAACTTTTCATGATATCCTTTTGCGTAAAAATAGCGGGTGTCTCCCTTTTTTGCTTCATATACTAAACGGTATGCAAAGTGCTTGTGCAACTGCTCCAATACAAACATATCCCGTTCGCTAAACGGAGGCTTATCAGCTTGCCGGTACAATTTCAATAAGCCGACCGGTTCTTCTCGAAAGGAGATGGAAAGGCCGACGGAATATGCCAAGTGATTGGGCAGATAGAAGTTCTGGTAGATTCCGCTGCTATTCACCTGTTCATCCGAAGATGCCATAGATTCCCGAAAAGCACCGCCTTCACAGGTATACAGCGCCCAGCGAAAAGCATCTGAATTCAGGCTTTCCTGCATCCAGACATCGACAGCCTGCTGAGGCAGATGAAAAGCCGCTGGGGCCTGAAACTGATAGGATCCATTCTCCGCAGTAGAGATTCGGGCAAAAATTGCGCTATCATACGAAATCAAAAAAGGAAGCCATCGGTTCAGAATTTCATGCTGCATTTCCTCTACTGTATAGATAAATGAAATATTGTATGCGATCTCATTGAGGCGTATCCATTCGTTTTCATTTAAAAATGCCATATCAATATCTCCCTTAACATTTGTATCCAGCCATAAGCAAAGCTCAAAAAGATAACAGTATCAATGAATTCCGACCACAATCGCAATTAAAGCGTTCCCATCGTAGAAAGCATTCTAACTCGGTCACGGGTGTAGATGCTCGAAATGCAGATGTGCCACATTATCTCTGACATAACATTCTCCCCACCCTTTCTTTGTCCAATCAGGTCTTGGCGTTCACATAAATACACCCGATCCTATCGATAAGCTTCTCGCGTTATGCTACCATTATTATATCAGGCAGAAGGCTGAAAAGCAATTCCAAACAGAAAGCTAAAAAGCAAAGTAATAGGGCTGCATCTCCACGATCACGATGTCGGGACATTAAAAATCTCAATTTTGAAACCATTCTTGACAGCAGGCATTTTCTTCACCTTTTCAGAGACGAACGAAGCATGAACCTCCGTACGCAATCTACCTCTGCGCGGGCGGTATCATCGCGTTTTCGCCGCTGCTCATCCGCCTGCTTGCAGCGGAGAACTATCGTGTGATTGTATCCATACCGCCGATAAGATTTCAAATTTCATATTGCTGAATGCTCCTTGTATCTCTTTTACTATGTCCTTTGCAGTTGTGAAATAGATGTTTTTTACAAGTGTAGGGTCATCATACAACTGCCTTCTTACTAGTGTAGCTGCGATTCCAGAAGTGGCGAAGCCATATATCTGATTGTCTATTATGTGTTGCCTTCTCTTCTGTTCTTCTGGAAATGCCTGTACCATTAGTTGGCTTTCCATTAGCCGTTTGTAAATCTCTGCAAGAAATCTACCACTCTTGACTGCTGGGTCAAAAACTTTGCCTCTTTGTTAAATACACTAGCAGGGAGTAAATCAACCATGTCTTTTACTATGTTTTGTGGCGTGATAACTTCCGAGTTGGAATATTTTGAAATGCCTGTTATGGCTTGGAACCTGTCAAATAAATCTTCCATAGGAACACCATCCTCAAAATCTCATTTTCTTCTGAATATCGGTAAGCTTGGTTTTAAGACAGCAGGCAAAGGAAAGAGGATATCCTAAAAATTAGGTATCCTCTCGGAAATTAGGTATCTGGGGCACGCTTTTGGTGAAATCGACGGAGTTTTTACCATCAACACAAAAGGTAAAAGGGACGCCGCGCTTTCCTCATTGACAATTCGACGGGGAATGCTATAATCTGCTATGTCTGAAAAAATGTAAAATTGTATCGCAGAGGTGCCGCCGCGAGGCGGAGAATAGAGAATCCGGTGCGAATCCGGAACGATGCAGTCACTGTGTACGGGAGCGTCCTGCAACGCCACTGGGAAACTGGGAAGGGCAGCGCCGCGATGAACGAAGTCAGGAGACCTGCCTCTGCGGGAAATCTCAAGCCCGCTGCACACAGGCTGATATTTCTGCGAGTTTACCCGCGGCGCGATTTTTTCGCGGCGCGGTGTTGCTGGTTGGAATCGTGAGAGCGGCTGTGGGTCACCATGGCCGCTTTTATATTTCTTTCAGAACGATTTTTGAAGAAGAAGGTAAAGAGAAACATGAAAAAAGCACTTGCAATCCTGCTCACAGCCGTAATGCTGCTGGGCGTGCTGACCGCCTGCGGCAGCAAGAAGGACGACGCTGCCGACGACACGCAGAACACGGAGAACACCGACAAGGCCGCGGCCGACAATGTCGCCGCGCTCATTGACGCGATCTATGTTCAGGAGCGCACCGATGAGACCGACGCGCAGTGCGAGGCCGCCAAGGCTGCCTGGGACGCGCTGACCGACGAGCAGAAGGCCATGGTCGAGGGTGAGGAAGCGAGCCCCGAGTACTTCGGTCTTGACACGGGCGATGCGTCCAAGGACGATCCCCGCAACCAGGATGACATCGGCGAGAACGAGCTTCTGGTCGTTTCCTTCGGCACGTCCTACAACGACAGCCGCGTCAACGATATCAAGAGCATCGAGGACGCCCTGCAGGAGGCCTATCCTGACTGGTCCGTCCGCCGCGCTTTCACGGCTCAGATCATCATCAACCACATTCAGGCCCGCGACGGCGAGAAGATCGACAACATGCAGCAGGCGCTGGACCGCGCTGTAGCAAACGGCGTGAAGAACCTGATTGTGCAGCCCACCCATCTGATGCACGGTGCCGAGTATGACGAGATGAACGAGATGCTGGACCAGTACCGCGACAAGTTTGAGAGCGTTGCTGTGGCCGAGCCCCTGCTGGGCGAGGTGGGCGCAGATGCTTCCGTCATCAATGCAGATAAGGAAGCTGTTGCCAAGGCTGTTACCGCTGCCGCTGTGAAGGAAGCCGGTTACGACAGCGCCGCTGCTGCCGCCGCCGATAAGACCGCTTTCGTCTTTATGGGTCACGGCACCTCTCACACCGCCAAGGTGAGTTACAGCCAGATGCAGACCACCATGCAGACTTTGGGCTACGACAACGTGTTCATCGGCACGGTGGAGGGCGAGCCTGAGGACACCTCCTGCGAGGCTGTCATCGAGGCTGTGAAGGCTGCCGGTTACACCAAGGTCATCCTGCGCCCGCTGATGGTGGTTGCCGGCGACCACGCCAACAACGATATGGCCGGTGAGGATGCCGACAGCTGGCTGAGCCAGTTTACCGCCGCAGGCTGCTTTGAGAATGTGGACTGCCAGATCTCGGGTCTGGGCCGCATTGCGGACATCCAGCAGCTGTACATTGCACATACCAAGGCCGCTATGGATCTTCTGAACGGCTAATGGATTCAGAAGCCCTCTCCGGCGCTGCCAAGCATACGGAGAGGGCTTCTTTTATGGGCGCATTCCCCGCACGAGGAGAAAACGCCCCCTGCCCCGGCAGCTTAGACGCCGGGCAAAAATTTAGGATACTGAGGTATTTATTTTATGCGCTGCAAACAGTTTATCATCGTTTCTCTGGCCGGTGTGGTGCTGGCTGCTTCTCTGGCAAGCTGCGGCGGGGCTGTCCCCGCCTCCTCTGCTACGGCAAGCTCTGTTGCTTCTTCCGTGGTGGCTTCCTCTGCTGTGGCCGAAGCTGCCCTGCCGGATGGCGTATATACCGCTGATTTCGAGACCGACAGCAGTATGTTCCACCCCAATGAAGCCTGCAACGGCAAGGGCACCCTGACCGTGGAAAACGGCGTGATGACCTTCCACGTCAGTCTGGCTTCCAAAAAGATCGTGAACCTCTACCCCGGCCTTGCCGCCGATGCCGAGGCCAACAAGGCAGATTGGCTGCTGCCTACCACCGACACCGTCACCTACTCCGACGGCCTGTCCGATGAGGTCTACGGCTTCGACATCCCGGTGAAGGCTCTGGACGAGGATTTCCAGCTGGCCATCCTCGGCACCAAGGGCAAGTGGTACGACCATACCGTCCGTGTCGCCAACGCCCAGCCTGCTGCGGCGGAAGCACCTGCCGACGGCACTTACACCTGCGATGTGACCCTCGAGGGCGGCTCCGGCCGTGCCACCGTGGACAGCCCTGCTGTCCTGACCGTGGCCGACGGCAGGATGACCGCCACCATCGTCTGGTCCAGCCCCAACTACGACTATATGCTGGTGGACGGCGAAAAGTATCTGCCCACCAATACCGAGGGCAACTCTACCTTCGAGATCCCCGTCGCGGCTCTCGACACCCCGCTGGATGTGGTGGGCGATACCGTCGCCATGAGCACCCCGCATGAGATCGAGTATACGCTGACCTTCGCCTCTGCATCCCTGATCGAGGCAAAGTAACGATGAAACGCCGCAATTTCCTGAAAGCCCTGCCTGCCGCCGCCCTCACCCTTGCGGGCTGCGGGCAGCACAAGACCGCCCCGGCCAATACAGCATCCCTCGTGTTCGACCACAGCTACCCGCTGGACTATGCCACCCAATTTTCCGCCGACTGCTATGAGGGCGGCTATGTGATGATCGACATCCCGGACGCCGGGCGGTTCCTCGTCGTCCCCGAGGGGGCCGCCGAGGTGGACGACCTGCCTGAGGACGTCGTGGTGCTGCGCCAGCCGCTGGATCATATTTATCTCGTCTCCACTTCGGTGATGGACCTCTTCGTCCATCTGGACGCATTGGACAGCATCGCCCTCTCCGGCACGAAGGCCGAGGGCTGGTATGTGGAAGAGGCCAAACAGGCCATGCAGGAGGGCCGCATCGCCTACGCGGGCAAGTACAGCGCCCCGGACTATGAGCGCATCCTTGCCGCCGGCTGCACCCTCGCCATCGAGAACACCATGGTGCTCCACGACCCCGAGGTCAAGGAGCAGCTGGAAAAGTTCGGCGTGCCGGTCCTCGTGGAGCGCTCGAGTTACGAGAGCGGCCCGCTGGCCCGGATGGAGTGGCTCAAGCTCTACGGCATCCTGCTGAATAAGACTGAGATGGCGGAAGAGGTCTTTCGCCAGAAGGTCGAGCAGGTGGCCCCTATCCTCGAGCAGGAGAACACCGGCAAGACCGCGGCCTTCTTCTCCATCACCACAAATAACCTCATCACCGTCCGCCGCACCAGCGACTATGTGGCCCAGATGGTGGGGATGGCCGGCGGCGTCTACATCTTCGACGACCTCGAGGGGGAGACGTCGGCCCAGTCCACCATCAAACTGCCGCTGGAGACGTTCTACGCCCGGGCCAGGGACGCCGACGTCCTCATCTACAACAGCACCATCGACGGCGGGATTACCTCCATCGATGAGCTGCTCGCCAAAAGTCCGCTGTTTGCGGATTTTAAAGCCGTCCAGACCGGCAATGTCTGGTGTATCACGAAAAACTTCTATCAGGAATCGCTCGCCCTCGGCGACATGATCCTCGACGTCCACGCCGTTTTGAACAACCCGGACGCCGCCGATCTCCGGTTCCTAAAAAAATTATCATAACAGGAGGAGCAGCATGGAACATACCCGCAAACTTCACACATGGGGCGGTTTCCTGCTGCTCCTCGTCCTGCTTGTTACCTTTTTGATCTGGAATCTTCTCGCGGGCAGCGTCCGGCTCCCCGCGTCTGAAATATGGGCGATTCTCCACGGCGGCGGCGACCTCACGCAGCGCCGCATCCTGCTGAATATCCGCCTGCCCCGCTTGCTTGCGGCGATGATTCTCGGCGGCGCCCTCTCCGTCTCGGGCTTCCTGCTGCAGACGTTTTTCCACAATCCAATCGCCGGGCCCTTCGTCCTCGGCATCTCGTCCGGCGCGAAG
>ENA-ORMS01002084-ORMS01002084.1-human-gut-metagenome-genome-assembly--contig:-NODE-2084-length-14826-cov-2.922009_pt1 | contig 14826 bp, 10 predicted proteins | sample MGYA00242104_ERZ508997 | MGnify/ENA primary metagenome ERZ508997 (study PRJEB26280, sample SAMEA2338704) | human gut metagenome | biome: human gut; feature: human-associated habitat; material: faeces... | reverse complement strand
CTTTACGAGAAAGATAAACCTCAATATTCCTTTTGTAACCGCCGCAATGGACACGGTTACGGAGTCGAAAATGGCTATAGCCATTGCCCGTGAGGGTGGAATAGGTGTGATACACAAAAACATGTCTATTGAGGATCAGGCAAGGGAAGTTGCAATAGTGAAACGCGCCGAAAACGGCATGATATACGACCCCGTTACAATACTTCACGGTTCCACGGTTCGCACGGCTTTGAGCCTTATGAGCGAATACCATATCGGTGGTATTCCCGTGGTAGACGAGGAAAAACATCTCGTTGGTATAGTAACCAATCGCGATTTGCGCTTCGAGCACGACCTTAACAAGAAGATTGACGAGGTGATGACTAAGGAAAACATAGTAACCACCACTCAGAAAACCGACCTTGAGCAGGCTGCCGAGATATTGCAGGAAAATAAGATAGAGAAACTTCCGGTCGTTGACAAAGACAATCACATCATCGGACTTATAACTTACAAGGACATAACGAAAGCTAAAGACAAACCCATGGCTTGCAAAGACGACAAAGGACGTCTGCGCGTGGCTGCGGGAGTAGGTGTAACCGTTGACACTCTCGAACGAATGGAAGCATTGGTTAAAGCCGGTGCCGATGCAATAGTTATTGACACCGCCCATGGTCATTCGCAGGGTGTGATAGACAAGCTGCGCGCTGCCAAAGCTGCATTCCCCGAACAGGAAATTATTGTTGGAAATGTGGCAACGGGCGAAGCAGCCAAGGCTCTTGTGGAAGCCGGAGCCGATGGCATTAAAGTAGGTATAGGTCCGGGTTCAATCTGCACCACACGTGTTGTGGCGGGTGTGGGAGTTCCGCAGCTTTCCGCTGTATATGATGTTTCGTGTGCCTTAGCCGGTACCGATGTTCCCATGATTGCCGATGGCGGTTTGAGATATTCGGGCGACATAGTCAAAGCCCTTGCGGCCGGTGGCAATTCCGTGATGATTGGTTCGCTTGTTGCGGGTGCTGAAGAATCTCCTGGCGAAACAATAATCTTTAACGGCAGAAAATTCAAGTCATATCGCGGCATGGGCTCGCTTGAAGCCATGGAAAACGGCTCGAAAGACAGATATTTCCAGAGTGGTGTAACCGATATGAAGAAGCTCGTGCCCGAAGGCATCAGCGGACGTGTGCCTTACAAGGGAACCGTTCAGGAAGTAATCTATCAGCTTGTGGGCGGTTTGCGTTCCGGTATGGGATATTGCGGTGCGCACACCATAAACGAGCTGCATAATGCAAAATTCACACGTATCACCAATGCCGGTGTGCTTGAAAGCCACCCGCACGACATAACCATAACAAGCGAAGCTCCCAACTACAGTCCGGCAACCAAAGCCTGACTGTAAACACGGGGCAAAACATAACATCCCCTTGCATAGAAGATGAAACGCATAGTAACCATTCTGTTTTTGTTGTCGGTGTTCGTGGACGTTTTTGCCCAAAACAACGATCCGGTGGTGATGACCATTAACGGCGAGCAAGTGTTGCGCTCGGAATTTGAACGTGCCTACAACCGCAACAAGGAGTCCGGAACAAGTGTGAAGGACTATGTGGATTTGTATATCAATTATCGGTTGAAAATAGCCGAGGCTCTGAAACAACATATAGACACAGATTCTGCGTTTCGTCAGGAATTCGGCAACTATCGAAACGATTTGCTGATGAAATATGTGAGAGATGAGCAATTCGAGGATTCTATCGTGCGCTCTGTTTACGACCGCATGAAAGAACAACTGAAAGATTCCGATGTCATAAACGTTTCGCACATTTTCATTGCCGTGCCTCAGAAAGCAAGCGAGGCACAGAAAGGTGCGGCAAAAGCAAGGATTGATTCCATTTACGGTCTTTTGAAAGCCGGAGCGGATTTTGCCGAAACTGCCAAGAAGTATTCGCAAGACCTGATGTCGGCTCGTCGCGGCGGAGAATTACCCGAACTTGGACCGGGGTCCACTCTTAAAGAATTCGAAGACAAATGCTATGCTTTGAAAGCCGGAGAAATGTCGAAACCGTTCGAATCTACCGCAGGATACCATATAGTGTTAATGCGTTCACGCGGAAAACTTGCGCCATATGAACAGAAAAAAGACGAATTGATAAAGGCTTTGAACCGTCAGGGACTTCAGCAGGTTGTTTTCAATCATGCCATTGATAAAATGGTAAAGACTTCGGGCGGATTATCTCGTGATGAAGTGCTCGATAAGTTGGAGAAAGAGCACGAAGTGGACGATACTGCCATGAAGAACACCGTGAAAGATTATCGCGAGGGACTGCTTGCATACAACATAACCAAGCAGGAAGTTTGGGACAAGGCAGAAAAAGACCGGGCAGGTATGGAAGCGTTTTTCAAGAAAAACAAGAAAAACTATAATTGGGATTCTCCGCGATACAAAGGTTTCGTGTTCCATACTTCCGAAGAGGCTCTTGTAAAGCCCGTGAAGGCTGTGCTTAAGAAATGTAGCGGTAAGGGTTGGTTCGATGTCATAAAAAAACAGTTCAACAACAATGGCAAGGATAAGGTTGTGGCTTCGTATGGCGTATGGAAACAAGGCGAGAACCGTTATGTGGATAAATACGTTTTCAAAGACGACAACGTAAAGATTAAGGAGCATAAATCTTACCCGTATCTCGGAATGCAAGGCAAATTGCTTAAGAAAGGTCCCGAAGAACTTGCCGATGTAAAGGCACAGGTGGTTAGTGATTATCAGGATTTCAAAGAAAAGGAATGGATGAAGAAACTCCGTTCCGAAGCCAAAGTGGAAGTCCGCGACGATATTGTAACCACCGTAAGCAACCATTGATTCCATGTAACATAAAAGGAATATATGAAAATTCTCAGAAACATTTTGCTGTATGTTTCGGCGTTATTGTTGCCGTCAGCAGCTTTTGCCCAAGACAATAATATAATCGACGAGATTATTTGGATTGTTGGCGATGACCCTATATTGAAATCCGAAGTTGAAGAACAACGTCTTGCATCCGAAGTAAACGGAGAACAAGTGGAAGGAAATCCGCGTTGTGTTATTCCCGAGCAAATGGCTATACAGAAACTCTTTCTTCATCAGGCACTGATAGATAGTATAGAGGTAAAGGACGGCGATGTGCTCCACGAATTGGAATATCGTCTGAACTATATGATTCAAATGGCTGGTTCCAAAGAAAAGCTTGAGGAATATATGCGCAAGCCCATGACACAGATTCGCCAGCAAACCATGGAACAACTGAAAAGAATGATGGTTGTTGACGAAGTGAAGCGTAAAATTGCAGCTGATGTGAAAGTAACTCCGGCGGAAGTAAGAAATTATTTCAAAAACGTGCCTCAGGACAGTCTCCCACTGATTCCAACGCGCTATGAAGTTCAGATAATAACAAATACTCCCGAGGTAAGCCGCGATGAAGTGGAACATATAGAAAATGAATTGCGCGACTATACAAAGAGAATAACTTCGGGAGAAAGTGATTTTTCAACGCTTGCCATGATGTATAGCGAAGATGAAGGCACAAGGCGTAACGGTGGTGAACTTCCTTACATGGGAAAAGGTGAGCTCGTTCCCGAATTTGCAAACGTAGCTTTTTCTCTAACCGATCCCAAAAAGGTTTCGCGCATAGTAAAGACGGAATTCGGCTATCATATAATTCAGCTCATTGACAGACGTGGCGACAAGATTCGTGTGCGCCACATATTGAAGAAACCGAATATAAGCGACGCGGCCATCAAAGCCTGTCTTTCGCGACTTGACTCCATTTCAGAAGATATAAAAAGCGGAAAGATAACTTTTGACGATGCTGTTGTATATTCCGACGATAAGGATACGCGCAACAATCGCGGTATAATGGGAAAGAGTGTTTCGCCCAACAATCCCCGCGCGGGAATGACGCAGTGGTTCGAGCTTCGCGACCTTCCGCAGGATGTGGCGAAAGTCGTAAGCACCATGCAACCGGGCGAAATTTCCAAACCTTTTTCAATGACCACGCCTAAGGGACAGAAAGTTTGCGCAATAGTTAAACTGAAGAGCCGTAATGAAGAACATTATGCTTCGATGACCGAAGATTTTCAGACACTTCAGAACATTCTCGTAAACAAGGAGCAGACAAAAGTCATAGACGATTGGATTCGCGAGAAACAGAAAACAACCTATATAAGCATCAAACCCGAATGGCGCGATTGTGATTTCCACTATCCGGGTTGGGTTAAGAAATGAAAGGCGACAAGGTAAATATAAATAAGAAACACTTAAGGCACAGATCGCAATCATGCAGTTTGTGCCTCGTTTCTCTATTTGTCATTTTGGTTTCAACTGTAAGTGCAATGGCACTTACACCCGTGAAGAAAGGAGCCAAGAGACAAAAAGGCGAACGTATAGTGCTTGTTCATGCCGACCGCCTGCACTATGACATAATGAAGAACCCCAACGCCAATATTCTTAACGGCAATGTGGAGTTTTTGCATGGCAATATAAAACTATATTGCGACAGTGCTTACTATTATAAAGCTTCTAATTCTTTTGAGGCTTTCAGCCATGTGAAAATGGTACAGGGAGATACTTTGTCATTAACCGGCGACTATCTGAAATATGACGGAGACGCACAAATAGCGCAGGCACGCAAGAATGTTCATCTCAAACACCGTGGTACACTTCTCGTTACCGACAGCCTTAATTATGATAAGCTGTATGATTTGGGCTATTTCTTCGACGGAGGGAAACTGTATGACGGCAAAAATACTCTTGTGTCGGATTGGGGGGAATATTCTCCGCAGACGCGTGAAGCGGTTTTCAATTATCATGTAAAATTGACCAACGAACGTTTTACGCTAACTTCAGACACACTGCACTATAATACTCTTACTAAAATCACTCACATTGTGGGACCGTCTAATATAAACAGTGATGGAAATCGTATTTATACCGAACGTGGGTATTACGATACTGCCAAGGATTACGCGGAGCTGTTTGATCGTTCGGTTGTGATTAACGGGAAAAGTACAATGACGGGCGATAGCATGTATTATGATAAGAAAAACGGGAAAATGCATGCCTATAATAATATTGTATATAACGACAAAGGTAACAAGAATCTTCTTACCGGAGATTATTGTGAATATGATGACACAACGGGTTATGCAATGGCAACAAAAAATGCAGTAGTGCGCGACTATTCTTCGCCGGATACCCTTTTCATGCATGCCGATACCTTTAAGATTTTTACTTACAACATAAGAACCGACAGTGTTTACAGACTTGTTCATGGTTATCATAAAGCAAGGGCGTTTCGTTCCGATGTGCAGAGCGTTTGCGACTCTTTGAAATATGATTCGAAGAATAAGAAAATGACCATGTACGGCAATCCTATTGTTTGGAATAATAACCAACAACTACTTGGTGAGGAAATACAGGTTTTTATGTGCGATTCTACAATTGACAGCGTTCATGTAATAAGACAGGCTTTACTTGCCCAGCAACTTGATAGTGCATGCTATAATCAGGTTGCGGGACGTGAGATGTATGCTTATTTCAATGGGGGAAAACTTTCTTGGAGCAAGGTTCTCGGCAATGTAGATGTGGCTTATTTCCCTTACGACAGCGATAGCGTTATGATAGGGCTTAATCGCATGCAAACTTCGGAACTGAGAATGTACATGAAAGACCGTAAAATGAATCGTATATGGAGTGCTCCGGCAAGCGGTACGATGTATCCGTTGAAACTCGCGCCTCAAGACCAACTGTTCCTTAAAAACTTTGCGTGGTTTGATTATATACGACCGAAAAACAAGGACGATATATTTGAGTGGAAAGAAAAAGCCGCAGGAACGGAATTGCATGAAACTGTTCGCCGCCAGGCTCCTTTGCAAACGCTTTCTGAAATTGCACGAAAGAAAATAGGAAAACAAATAAGTGGCGGCATGCGCTGAACCATATATGCGGAGTATATTACCGCTGTCTTTTCAAAACATCCGAATATACAAAATAAATGCCTGATATAATACATCTACTTCCGGATTCCGTGGCTAATCAAATAGCTGCGGGAGAAGTTATTCAGCGTCCGGCTTCAGTGGTGAAAGAACTCGTGGAGAACTCTATTGATGCCAAAGCTACGAGAATAGATGTGCTTATTACCGATGCGGGTAAAACTTGCATACAAATAGTTGATAACGGTTGCGGAATGAGTGAGACCGATGCCCGTTTGGCTTTTGAACGGCACGCAACTTCAAAGATAAGCAAAGCTTCCGATTTGTTCTGCCTTCATACTATGGGTTTCCGTGGGGAAGCTTTACCTTCGATAGCCGCAGTGTCGCAGGTAGAATTACGCACGAAAATGTCGGAAGAAAAGTTGGGAGTTTGTCTTTCAATCGAAGGCTCGAAAGTAGTGGACCAACAACCGGTGGCGTGTGATGTCGGTGCAAATTTCATGGTAAAGAATCTCTTTTTCAATATTCCTGCAAGGCGTAGGTTCTTGAAATCAAATCAAACAGAATTCAATAATATAGTTGCAGAATTTGAGAAGATTGTACTTGCACATCCGGAAGTAAGATTTTCGTTGGTCAATAATGATTCCGTTGTTTATGATTTGCCTTCGGGAACGTATCTTCAACGTATTGCCGATGTTTTTGGCAAACGAATGAATCAGCAGTTGCTTCATATAGAGGTCGATACTTCTATTGTGCGAATAAAAGGATTTGTTGGCACTCCCGAAAGTTCAAGAAAAAAAGGAGCAAAACAATTTTTCTTTGTGAACGGACGCTATATGAGGCATCCTTATTTCGGACGTGCAGTAATGCTTGCTTATGACAGACTTATTCCTCCCGATGAGCAGGTGCCGTATTTTGTGTATTTCGATATAGATCCTTCTCGTATAGATGTAAATATTCACCCCACCAAGGCTGAGATAAAGTTTGAAGACGAACAGGAGGTTTTCCAAATACTTATGGCATCGGTAAAAGAAGCTGTTGGTAAATTTGATGTCGCTCCACAGCTTGATTTCGGTTCTTCCGCAACTCCTGATGAAATTCCTGTTTATGACCCTCGCAAAAAATCAGTGGAGCAACCTTCCATAACTCTTGAGGGAGGATATAATCCATTTGAAAATTCTGCACCACCGAGAAATAGTGCCCCGCGAAATTGGCAAAAGCTATTTGATGGAATAAGTAGTCATAATGAAGTTTCGCAAGAAGACATAATTCCAGATGTGGTAGAACCAAAGAATCCTGTGTTGGGGCGCTCTCTTGAACATTTTCAATACAAACAGCGTTATATAATGACATCAGTGCATTCCGGTTTGATGGTTATAGATCAGCATCGGGCACATGTACGAATACTTTACGAACGTTTTCTGAAAAATCTGTCGGAACGTAAATGTGCCGGCGAACGTCTTATATTCCCCGAAACAGTTAAGCTCACTCCTGTGGAAAGCTCTGCGCTTGCAGCATCGGCAGGTGAAATCATTGCTGCAGGCTTTGATATTTCAGACCTTGGCGACGGAAGTTTTGCAATAAACGCACTTCCTGCCGGCACGGAAACTCTAAATGCGACGGAACTTCTAAAGGATGTCTTGGCTGAAACCGACGGCAAAACTGGTATAAAAGAAGAAATAGACAAACATATAGCTCTCGTTCTTGCAAGACACGCTGCTATTTCTGTCGGTTCGGAACTCGGTGATAAGGAAATGGGGGGAATGATTGACGAATTGTTTGCTACGTCTTCGCCAAAATATACTCCGGACGGCAAACTTGTGGTGGCAATAATTCCACAAGAGAAGATAGAAGGATTGTTCTCATAGTTCTTGGGTAGATTGCAAGAGGTGTAAATGCCTAGATAGTACTTTGTGGATATTATGACGTGAAAATATTTCATTAAACAGCAAACTCACAGAAAGTATTTTCTTAAGCAAGGATTGCTGCAGTTTTATAGTGTTTTTTCGTGCTTAAAATCCTGTGTGTGGGATTATGAATTCTTCCTCAATGTATATAAGTGTGTGTAGGTCTGGTCTTATTTTGCAGTGTCTATATTGCAAAACGAAAAATAATCAGAGAAATAGCCGCTGCTCTGAAAAAAAATCGCCTTGTTGATATTTTTTTACAAGAAAGTTATCAAGATATAAAAGTATTTGTTACTTTTGCAAATGATTATAAGGCTGTAATTGTGTCTGATTGAATAGATGTAAATGATAAATTGATACACTAAATTAGTAATTATGAAAAAGTTAATGTTTGCACTTGCACTCGTAGGTTTTACTACAGGTGCTATGGCGCAGGAAAATGAAATTCCTACGCAAAAGTACAGTGTTGCTACTAACTCGTTCTGGGCTAACTGGTTCGTACAGGTAGGCGGTCAGTTTAATGCTGCTTACACCAACGAGGAGCAACTTGGCAACAAGAATCCTTTCAGCGTTGATCGTGGTACTTTCGGCTTCGAGGTTGCTGTAGGTAAATGGTTTACTCCGGTTATTGGTCTCCGTACCAAATTCCAAGGTATTTGGTCAAAGGCTGTTGTTGATGCTGACAATCACCATGCTTACAAGTATTGGGGCATTCAGGAAGACGTTATGTTCAATCTTTCTAACGCTTTCTGTGGCTACAATGAAAAACGTTTCTGGAACATCGCTCCTTATGTAGGTATTGGTTACATGCAGCGTATGAAATCTACCGATGATGCTAATGCCAAGTCTCTCTATCGTGAGCCTTCTTATAACGTAGGTATTTACAACTCGTTCCGTATCAATCGTCGTTTGGCTGCTTATCTTGATGTATGGGCACTTGCAGCTGAAGGTTCTTTCGACGGTGTTAACGGTGAAGGCAAGACCGATTGGCGTACTCATGAGAAGACTCATTGCCGCTATTGGGACAAGATGGTCGGTGTATCCGTTGGTTTGAATGTAAACCTTGGCAAGACCATTGGTTGGAACAAGGTTCCCGATGTTGACGCTCTTATGGCAATGAACAAAGAGCAGCTTGACGCTCTCAATGCTTCTCTTAAGGAACAGCAGGACGAAAACGCACGTTTGCGTAACCTCCTTGCTAACCAGAAACCTGCAGAGACCAAGACTATCAAGGAATTCTCTACAACTCCTGTATCTGTATTCTTCAACATCAACAAGTCTAAGATTGCTTCACGCAAAGATCTTGTTAACGTTAAGGAACTCGCACAGTATGCTAAGGATAATAACAAGAAAGTTGTCGTTACAGGTTATGCAGATAGCAAGACCGGTACTGCAGCTATCAACAACAAACTTTCTAAAGCACGTGCTAATGCAGTTGCAAACGAACTCGTTAAGATGGGTCTCAGTCGCGACAACATTATCATTGAGCACAAGGGTGGTGTGAACGACCTCAGTCCGTTCTCTTACAACCGTCGTGCAATTGTTAAGCTCCAGTAATTAGAGAATAACAAGAATAATGTAAAGGTGTCGCGCAATAAGTGCGGCACCTTTTTTATTGTGCATATTTTGATAACTCATTGTCGTATCCTGCAATGAGTTATTTGTTTTTGGTGTTTGGGCGCTTAAAGTTGCTTTCGTTTGAGTTGATATAAGTCGAAAGACTTGGGTAATAATGTTATGGTGTGATGAAAAAACTGCATGTGATTATAAGAGACGTATAAAGTGAATGGTACTTGATGAGCAATATGGATTTTTGCTTGTAGTATGCTGTTTATTATTGAAACTGTTTGGTGAGCTATGTTTATGTGGTAATTGGGAGTAAGTGGGAAAGTAAATTATACGTATAGATAGTTTTTATTTTGCCTTTATAATGATTTATATAAGTTTGTTGTGATGATGTAATGTGTTCGTGGTATTGTGCATGGCAGAAAATATTTTTGTACAACGGAAAACTAGTGAGCATTTTTTAGGAGACGTATAAAACAGGCTGCTTCAAACAAACGAGAAAAGTCTTGCGAATAAAATTGTAGTATAAGGTGGGCAGGCAACTCGGATAGGTCAGATAACTGAAGATATTCTCGGTACTGAAAAATATGTCGGTGAAGAAATGTGGCAAAAAGTGTACGCGATTATTAGTGATTGTGATGCTCAATAATTTTTGTGCTTAAACAACATTCGGGAAAGGGCATACATTTATTCCTGCATGTAATTTAGAGCAATAACATCAACGAATAGAATGTTCAAGAAAATATGTGTTGTGAATTCTGTATGGAATTTATAAAAAGATAATGGTATTAGGTTGTAGTATTATGGTGCATTGTTTATGTTGTGTAATTTTCCCAAGATTGTAATGAAGAAAAAGATGAGTAGAATGTGAACGTAGTTGTTTTTGTGTAAGAATGCTGTGTAAAGATTGTGGCGAAATTATGCAGTCTTTGGTGTGAGCAGCAAATGCAATGTTTTATGTACTAAAATAATAGTGTCGGGAAATCATAAGGGACCGGATGGTTTGAGACGAAGACTGTATTGGTGAGATTTGATGTTCGAATATGTAGTTATGATATAAGCTTAATATTTTCGCCGTTTTCTTCACAGCTGTTTTGTTTTGTCGTTACCTGTAAAACTGTTTTGTTCTTTATCACCGAGTATCGAAGTCGACAGCAATATTTTGATATATCGTGAATACATCGTTGCATAAAAACATAACATGCAAAAATATTATACAGTGGAACTTTAAGAAACTGTGGGTGAACTGCGGATTTTTTTATTCTGTATTTGATGCTTAAAGTCATGAGCGCCATTATAAGTTTTTATTTTATGGCAATAATTCAAAAATATTATTTATATTTGCAATGGCTTTCGCTATCTCTTGCGGCACTAAACTATGCAGAAAAACTGTTGTGGCGTTGTGTCCCGGTAAAAAGAGATCTGATCTGTTTGTTTCTTAGGTTCCGGAACTTTGGACAAAGATTGGAAAGGAGAGCTGTTATATAGTAAAAGCGTCTTTCTGCGCTTAGTTCTTGACTGCTTGAAACTTCGCAATTTCACAGATATTGTCAGGACTTAGCAACTGAGATGCTCATGAGATGTTTTTATAAACATCTCCCATGTTGGGTATAAATATATGTCTGTCTTTTTGCGGATGTATTCTTTGCGCAGCAAGGGGATGTAAAATATAATTACATCAGCGTGGGTTTCGTGTTGCTCGTTCTACAATATCGGGTAATGCGAAGACCTCAAGCAGTGGAACGAGCAATGATTCGATCTCCACGCTTTTTTTTGTATGACTACCGTTGAAAACATAATCTAAAATACCGAAACTGGAGGTCTTTTGGTAAAAAAACAATAGTCATGGAACAATTTGATAGCGAAAAACAATCAAGAAATTATCAACCTGCAAAACCAAACAACAATATGGCATTAGCCATTATAACTACGGCTTTGTTCTGTTTGCCTTTAGGTATCGTGGGCATTGTTAAAGCCAATAAAGTAAACCACCTTTATTATAAAGGTCAGTATGAGGCTGCCTATATAGTGGCAAAAGATGCAAAGAATTACAGTATTATAGGAATTGCTGTTGGAGCAGCATTTCAAATTATTATGGTTGTTTTATTTTTCTTCTTGGGATTATTATCAGCGATTCTCTAATTGAAAAAATACCAAATATTGTGTATAACAGCGACCATTGCGGCAGTGATTGTGCTATATAAGTTCAATCCTGTCGCATATGGCTTTTGGCCTAAGTGTCCTTTAAAATTGCTTACGGGCTTATCGTGTCCCGCATGTGGAATACAGCGTTTCGTTCACGCCTTTACCAATGGAAAATTCATAGAAGCCATACGCTATAATTATTTCCTTGTCTATTCTTTGCCCTACGCCCTGTCTTTGGTGTTTGTGAATCTTATGCCGAAGTGTCGGTTTCGGAATAATTTTATACACATACTTGAAGGAAACGTGGCAGTTCGTGCATATGTAGTTTTGTTCTGCATTTGGTTTATAGTAAGAAACATACTAAACATATAGAAAATGGATCAAGAAAAAGTACAACAGTTTGTTGCCTTGTATGGGGATAGATATCCGGAAGAGGCTTACAATAATGTAAAAAACAAATTCTCACAGATGAATCAGGATTCGGCTACGCTGTGTGCGATGAAATCAAAAAATCCCACAACAGTTTTGCTATTGTCCATATTTATCGGCTATTTGGGTATAGACCGTATATATGTGGGAGATGTAGGTTGGGGAGTTCTTAAAATGCTGACTTGCGGAGGTGTAGGGATTTGGTGGCTGATAGATCTCTTTTTAATTACAGATGTTACTAAAAGGAAGAATTTGGAAATGCTGGTGATGTTCTGAATCGATGCATGTTTTTAGTGAAAGACGTTATGCGGCTTGGGAACTTACGGATGCAGATAAATTTCTCTGTGATCCTATGCGGCACGTTATAATCTCCAATCTCGAGGAGTAATATCCAGAGGTTGGGGTTGTTTTTGAAATACGTTGGTTGGGGTCTACCGATTAGAGTGGGGAGCATGGTGGTTAATGTGAAAATGGTGGATTGACAGGGTGTTTTTTAGAGGAAATTTTGTGTTTCTGAAAGTTGTTGCTTTTCAGAAACTTATAATGGCAAAAAATACAAGGCATATATTTTGAAATATAAGGCACATATTTTAAAATAAGTGCCTTGTATTTTTTATTATAAGGGGAAGCCGAAAAATAGTGTCCTGTTTGCCGTGTCGGTATATGGGGAATTGTGGCGAAAAAGTGCCGCATGGGATAGAGGGATAGGCATTTTGTATGGTTCATGTCGGATGAGGCGGTGGGCAAATGCTGTTATGTGTCGGCGGAGTGGGTTTTCGCCGGTGCACTTGGGGATAAGAGAGCGGATGTCATTGAAAAACTTTGTCTTGCGTGTCTGGTGTGTCGATAAATTTACTAAGTTTGCTACGTGAAAAAGGTTTATTGTATTTTTATGTGGCAAAGGCGTTTTGTGTTTCTTGTAATGTCGGTGATTTTCGCGGTTGCCGTTTCCGACTCGTGCGTCTCGCAAGGCGGAATGGGCAAGAATAATTACGTGGCGAGCGTTGTTACGGATACTCTTACCGTTATGCTGCCGGACTGTGAGGATGAGTTTTGCGAGGTGCGCGTTTACGGAAACGGGGCAAGGTTCTTTGCATCGGATTATGTCATTAACGGATGCGTGAAGTTCTGTATCAACACAATTCCTGCGGGAAGACACCGCGTTTTTATCCATGCCGGGAATGTTGTGGCGGATGAAAGTTTTGTGAAAAGATGATATGTTTTTGTGTCAAACTGTGAGCAACGGTGCTATTTATGGTATTTGCGTGCGCAAGTCCTTTCCCTCCAAAGGATTTATGCTTAATTTTGCAGTTGATGCAAACATTATAAATAAATGAAAAAGTTATTAGGACTAATTACAATCATTTCGTGTGCCTTTGTTTTGGCATTGTCGTTCACATCCTGCTCTTCGGACGATGGACCTAAGATTAGCAAAAACAGTTATTACGTAGGTCTTTATGTTACGAGCGGAAAACCGCACAGTTCCATTGCTTCTGGTGATGACGGCAGGGCGTATCTCGCTTCGGTTGACGCAAAACTTTTGGCTATTTCCAAACAGTTTGGTGCAGAACATGTAACTCAAGCCGAGGCAAAGAAGAACTATCAGAACATGGTTGCTGCAATGCAGGAACTTGCTGCTTCTGTGGCTGCCGAACCCACTACACACACTGCAAAATTCGACTATCATTATTTCGCAGGCTATGGACCTAAGGGAATAAAAGGCGGATATATCGAAACCAAAGAGTTTGATTTGGTTTACGACGGCATCTCCGAATAAGTTATTACCAGATAAATACAAAAAGGGCTGCATCCTTAAGTGGTGCAGCCCTTTTGTTTGGTTTTATGTTACTGCTTTTCGGCGAAGTGTTTGGCTTGCTCTTCAATGAGTTTCTTGTCGTCGAAATAATCTATCCTCATTGCCTTGCGTACATCCGAAAGAGTTTGCGCTGCAACCTCACGTGCCACTTCGCTTCCCTTTTTCAGTATGTCGTAAACGGCGGGTATGTCTTTCTCGAACTCTTTGCGGCGTTTGCGCATGGGTTCAAGGGTTTCTTCCATTACCGCCTGCAAAAGTTTCTTTACCTTTACATCGCCCAGACCTCCGCGCTTGTAGTGGGCTTTCAGTTCATCAAGGTTGGCATATTCGGGAAGATAGCGTTCAAAATGTTCGTCTTTGCAAAAAGCATCGAGATAGGTGAAAACAGTGTTGCCTTCCACTTTGCCGGGGTCGGAAACTTTCAGATGATCCGGGTCTGTGTACATGGAGCGAATCTTTTTGTTCACCTCGTCTGCGGTGTCGGACAGATAAATACAGTTGCCCAGCGATTTACTCATCTTTGCTTTTCCGTCAGTTCCCGGAAGACGCATGCTTGCTTCGTTTTCGGGCAGGAGAATCTGCGGTTCCACAAGAGTGTCTCCGTAAACGTTGTTGAAACGTCTCACAATTTCCACCGCTTGTTCTATCATGGGCTTCTGATCTTCGCCGGCGGGCACGGTGGTAGCCTTGAATGCGGTAATGTCTGCCGCCTGGCTTATGGGATAGCAGAAAAAGCCCACGGGAATCGTGGTTTCGAAGTTACGCATTTTGATTTCCGTTTTCACGGTAGGGTTTCTTTGCAGGCGCGATACGCTTACGAGGTTCATGTAATACATCGAGAGTTCGCACAACTCGGGAATCTGCGATTGAATGAACAATGTGGATTTTGCCGGGTCAAGTCCTGCCGAAAGCCAATCAAGTGCTACTTCTATAATGTTCTGACGTATTTTTTCAGGATTCTCCATATTGTCGGTCAAAGCCTGTGCATCGGCAATCATAACGTAGATCTCATCGTACTCGCCGGAG
>ENA-ORMS01002081-ORMS01002081.1-human-gut-metagenome-genome-assembly--contig:-NODE-2081-length-14833-cov-7.542631_pt1 | contig 14833 bp, 10 predicted proteins | sample MGYA00242104_ERZ508997 | MGnify/ENA primary metagenome ERZ508997 (study PRJEB26280, sample SAMEA2338704) | human gut metagenome | biome: human gut; feature: human-associated habitat; material: faeces... | reverse complement strand
GCTTTTCTATGGAATATCACTGATTATAAAAGAAAAAAGTAATGCGTCGGCCCTGCCACTGGCCCGTGGACGTATTTCCACTGAGCAGTAGACGTGTTTCCACTGGCCTGTGGACGACAAGACAAAGGTAATAAGAATTAGCCGAAAGGCATAGATTAAGTGGTTAAATGTTATGAATCTGTGATTTTACTTTTCTTATAAACTGCAATTAGGCAGTCAAAATGCAGTCTTTTTTAGTTAATATTGCGTAAATCTGATGAATTAGTAGTTCACTTTTCGTTACCTTTGTCTATTCATTACGACCACCATAAAGAGAAATAGAATATGGCAAGAAGGGAAAAAGATTTTACACTACTCCTCTTTGCACTCTTTTGCTGCTCTCTAGTTCATGCGCAAAAGCAAGTCACGATAGAGCAGAAGGATTCCATTGGCAACGGGAACAATATAATAAAGGTGTTGGGAGATCATACTGGCAAGGGCGCAGCCAACAATGCCCTTGACGTGTTGAGCGGTCAGGCGGCTGGTGTCAACGTAACATCTAACGGTCTGGACAGAATGGCCATGCTCAACAGCGTACGTGTCCGTGGCACCACCTCCATCATCGGAGGCAACGACCCGTTGGTACTTATCGATGGCGTAACTTCTGACGTGCTTACGCTTTCCACTATATACCCTGCCGACATCGAGAGTTTTCGCATATTGAAGAATGCGGCTGAGACAGCCATGTACGGCTCGCGCGGTGCATCTGGTGTGATTGAGGTAAAGACAAAGAAAGGCACGGGGCGCGGCTTCCAAATCTCTTATGAGGGCAATGTCGGCTTTGAGCAGATGTACAAACACCTCAACATGCTCAATGCCGCTGAGTATGTTGCCACAGCAAAGGCTTTGGGAGTATATTGCAACAACGGAGGCTACAACACCGACACCTACAAGGTGATAACACGCACAGGCTTGGTGAACAACCACTACCTTGCGTTCAGCGGCGGAACTCCACAGTCAAACTACCGCGCTTCGTTCGGCGTTATGGACCACAACACCATTATCAAGAACATGGACTACGGTGTGTTTGTAGCCAAGATGGATGTCACGCAGAAAGCCTTCAACGACCGACTAACGGGTGACTTCGGTGTATTCGGCTCGTCATTCAAGAGCCATGACATTTTCGACACGCAGATGCTGTTTTACTCCGCTGCCTGCCAAAACCCAACGTTCCCTGCTGGAACAGACGAGAACGGCAACTGGCTGAAGAACGAGTCAGCCGCCAAAATCAACCCTCCAGGTATCGTACTTGCCGAAAAGAACGACTCCAAGGACTTGAACTTTGACGCACATGTAAAGCTGAGCTATGACTTCAACCCCAACTGGCGCATATCCACCTTCGGCTCTTATTTGTACGGCTCCACCGAGAATGCCCAGTTCTGCCCTACATGGGTGTGGGCGCAGGGCAATGTGTACCGTGGCGAGTTTAAGAAGGAGGAATGGCTCGGCAACGTGTCCGTTGACTTCAACAAGGAGTTCGGTATCCATAAGATTTCTGCCGGAGCAAGTGGTGAATACCGCAAGCTGAAGAAGACTGCCTTCTGGGTGTATGCCAAGGGCATCCCTACCAACGACTTCAACTATGACAACTTAGGAGCCACTGCAGCCCGACCTTATGGTGGAACGGAAAGCACCTACGAGGACCAGTCGCTCGCATCGGTGATGGGCAGCGTTACATATACATTGCTCGACAGATATACATTGTCCGCCAATGCCCGTGGTGATGGTTCGTCCATGGTGGGCGACAACAACACATGGGGATTCTTTCCGTCCGTGTCGTTCACATGGGACATGAAGAAGGAAAGTTTTCTTTCCGACGTGAAACCGCTGTCTATGCTCAAGCTACGTACAGGATTTGGACAGGCAGGAAACCTTGGCGGTATATCAGCCTACACCACCATGAACACTGTCCGACAGACGGGTATCGTCCCGATAAAGAGTTCGCCAACGGTTACACTCGGCATGGTGAGGAACAACAACCCCGACTTGAAATGGGAGACGAAGACAACGTTCAACATCGGTGCAGACCTCGGCTTCTTTGCCAACCGTCTAATGCTCACAGCCGAGTATTACTATTCGAAGACCACGGACATGCTCTATGCCTACGAGGTGCCAGTGCCTCCGTTTGCCTACAACACCCTACTGGCGAACATCGGCGCAATGTCAAACCGTGGTTTTGAGCTTGGCTTGTCGGTGCAACCCATCAGCAAGAAGGATATGGAGCTGAACATCAACATTAACCTGTCGTTCCAGAGCAACAAACTCATCTCCCTCAGCGGCTCTTACAACGGAATGAGCATGTCAGCCGCAGATGTCACGGCAATCGGTTCATTGGACGGTGCTGGACAGAACGGCGGCGACAACAATATCGTCTATCAGATTATCGGGCAACCTCTCGGTGTCTTTTACCTGCCTCACTGCAAGGGACTCGTCAAGAACGAGAACGGAAGCTACTCCTACGACATCGAAGACCTTGACCACAACGGCAAGGTTGACTTGAGCGACGGTGGCGACCGTTACATCGCGGGACAGGCTACGCCTAAGGCGACGCTCGGCTCGAACATCAGTTTCAGATACAAGGACTTTTATGTAGCCTTGCAGATGAACGGAGCGTTCGGACACAAGATATTCAACGGAACGGGACTTGCCTACAACAATATGTCATGTTTCCCCGACTATAACGTGCTGAAAGGTGCACCGGAAAAGAACATCGTTGACCAACGCGTGTCCGACTACTGGCTGGAGAAGGGCGACTACCTGAACTTCGAGCATCTGACAATAGGCTACAACGTGCCGTTAAAAAGCCGCGTCATCCGCTCATTGCGAGTGTCGTGCAATGTCAGCAACCTTGGCACCATCACGGGCTACAAGGGACTTACGCCGATGATCAATAGCTATGTGGTGAATAGCACTATGGGTATTGACGACAAGCGCAACTATCCGCTCTACCGCACCTATTCGCTGGGGTTGAGTGTACAATTTTAAAGAAAGAAAAGCATGAAGAAGATTTTTAGCTACATATTGACTATACCACTGACGTTGTGCATCTGCGGTTGTCTGGACGAGCATCCGAAAGACCAGCTCGACCAGGAAGCCATCTACAACAATGCCGACAACATCTATAAGAATGCCGTTGCTTCACTGTACAATTATGTGGGTAGCAACCAGGAGCCTGAGGGACTGCAAGGTACTTGCCGTGGCATATACGACTACAACACACTCACCACTGACGAGGCGATGATACCTATCCGTGGCGGTGACTGGTATGACGGTGGTTTGTGGGAAAACATGTACCAGCACAAGTGGAGCGCAAACGACATCTATCTGTATGACGTGTGGAAATACCTCTTCAAGGTTATCGTACTGTCCAACCAGTCGCTTTCTGTCATTGACAGCCACAGACAACTGCTGTCGGCGGAGCAGGAACGCAACTTCACGGCAGAGGTGAGAGCCGTCCGCGCCCTGTTCTACTATTATGCGATGGACATGTTCGGGCAGATTCCGCTTGTCACGTCATACGATGTAAAGCTCGACCAGGTTGTGCCAAGCAAGCGAAGCGAGGTGTTCAGATTCATCTTTGACGAGCTGCAAGCCGTAGCACCATTGCTTGCCGATGCCCACTCCAACAAGGAAGGTGACTATTATGGACGTGTCACACGCCCGGTAGTGAATTTTCTACTTGCGAAGTTGGCATTGAACGCTGAGGTTTATGACAATGACGACTGGACGGACGGCATACGGCCTGACGGAAAGGACATATTCTTCACCGTCAACGGTGAGAGGAAGAACGCTTGGGAGACCTGCATCTGGTATTGCGAGCAATTGAAGGACGAGGGCTACGAGTTGGAAAGCGACTATGCCTCCAACTTTTCTGTACACAATGAGAGCAGCCAAGAGAACATTTTTACGATTCCGTTGGACAAGAACCTGTATCAGAACGAATACCACTATCTGTTCCGCTCACGCCACTACAAGCATGGCGGTGCATACGGTGGTTCATCGGAGAACGGCACCTGTGCAACGATCTCAACCGTCAAGGCTTTCGGATACGACACTGACCATGAAGACAGCAGATTTCGCATAAACTTCTATGCCGACACGGTGTTTGTTGACGGAAAGAAAATCTATCTTGACAACGGCAACCCTCTGGTGTACCGCCCATTGGAGCTGAAGCTAAACCTGACGGACAGTCCATACAAGCAGACCGCTGGCGCACGTGTAGGAAAATACGAGGTTGACCGTACCGCCTACTCCGATGGCAAGCAGGTTGACAACGACATCGTTCTGTTCAGATACGCCGATGCCTTGCTGATGGAAGCGGAGGCTAAAGTACGCAATGGCGAGGACGGCTCTGTGGAGCTGAATGCCATAAGGGAGAGAGTCGGAATGCCACGAGTTGAAGCCAACTTGGACAACATTCTCAAAGAGCGGCTTTTGGAACTTGTGTGGGAAGGTTGGAGACGGCAGGACCTCATCCGATTCGGGAAATACACCAAGGCATACGACCAGCGTGTGCCCATTGAAAACGAGGAGACGGGCTTCACAACCGTATTTCCGATACCGCAAAGATGCCTTGACCTGAACAAAAAGCTAAAGCAGAACAAGGGGTACGAGTAAGAGTTACCGTAAACGTTACATTAACAAGGACATTTTAATGTGTCATCTATTCAGGAACAAAGATAGTGCAAGGCGAGTGCAGAACGTCAAGTTTACTTGAACATTATGTTGAGCCGCAGCCTATCTTATGCAAAGATAGTGCAAGGCGAGTGCAGAACGTCAAGTTTACTTGAACGTTATGTTGAGCTGTAGCCTATCTTATGCAAAGGGCTGACGAATCCGACTTTCATAATTCTGTATGCCCTGCCAAGACTGCCAAGGACAAGCATTGCCCTTGTGCAGTCTTGGGTCTTGTATGGTGGATGTACTCAGCCTTTGTTTACAGAACCCAAAATGAATGTAAACTTAACATAGAATACTAATGTTTAAATATAAAGAAGAAGGACACAAAGCTAACCTCTAATGATTGGAATTGCCCATGACAGCAGGAGTAGCAATCTTTTTTTGGGGGGTGACGACGTTCTCTTCGACAAATTGCTGTTTATTAAAATGGACTATAAAGATAATGTATAACGTTGGGAAACAAACACAAAAAAAGCGCAACTTATTATTCAATAAGTTGCGCTTTATTAGTTGCGGAGGCTCGACTCGAACGAACGACCTCCAGGTTATGAGCCTGGCGAGCTACCAACTGCTCCACTCCGCGTCCTCAAGAAGTTGAAGAACTTTCGGTTTTTATAACCATTGTTCTTATTTCTTGTTTGCGAGTGCAAAGGTAGAGCATTTTGAGATAGTTACCAAATGTTTCTGCGTTTTTTTTCAAAAAAAATGCGATTTTCTTTTCTATTACTTTGTTTTGCTATTCTGAAGTTGCAAAACAACAGCACTAAAAGCGGGAATGTCGACGAAACTTACATCGTCTGGTTTTAGCTCAATTGTTTGTAAATTTCCCGAAAGTAAGTCTGTAGCCGATGTGATGCCCTTACGAAGGTGGAGGAAGTCGAAGGCGTGGACAGGAATGCGCACGCCAACGTGTACGCTCTTATCGTCAAAATTAGCCACGATGAGTAATGTTTGGCCGTTGTCTGCTTTACGAATAAAGGCATACTGACGATCGCAATTGTAACCATAGTCACGATTGTAGTTAGCATATTGCAAGTCGTAGAAATTGCCATCGTTGAGCGCGGCCTCCGTCTTACAAAGGTGAATTACCTGCTTATAATAATTGTAGAGATACTTCTCATCGGCATTCATTTCACTTTCTGGTTTTGCTGCTGTCAGCTTGCGCAGTGAGGAAACAGACCAATAATCGAATATTGTAGTACGTCCGTCGCTACCGCTAAAACCTTCAGCGTCCATGCCCGGTTCGCCAAGTTCTTGTCCGGCATATACCATGAACGGATTGTTGCCCATCATCGCACTAACACATAAGGCAGGGAGCGCCTTGCGAGCGTCGCCAGCAAAGTAGGCAGAAGCGATGCGTTGCTCGTCATGATTTTCGAGGAAGTTGAGCATATGGTCGCGAATGTCGTCAATGTTTTGCCAGCAACCCGTAATACACGATGCAGAACGTCCGTCGGTGATGACAGCACGCAACGTGTCGTAAAGTCCTACCTTGTCATAAAGATAATCAAAACCGCTGGCTATATAGTGACGATATTCGTTGGGGTTGTAAACTTCGGCTATAAACTGTACTTTTGGGTAAAGACTTTTTACCTTCTCGGTAGCGTAAGCCCAAAATTCAGCAGGAACCATTTCGGCCATGTCGCAGCGGAAAGCGTCTATTCCTTTCTTCGCCCAAAAAAGCAAAATATCCGTCATCTTCTTCCACGTTGATGGAATGGGACAGAAGTGTGTCTGTCTGCCGCCTAAATAGTCAACGCCATAGTTCAGCTTAACCGTCTCGTACCAATCATTACGGCTGGGCCAAGCGTTAAAGCAGTCGTTGCCAGTGACCTTGGCGGGGTATTCACGATAGGGCTGTGGTGCACAGCGCTCGGTGTCAAATTCGGTGTGTAAGGTTTGTCCTTCGAGGTAGTAAAAGTTGTTGTTGGGCGAGAAAGCGAGTGAGGTGTCATCGCCCTCACCTAAGTCTTTTACTCCTTTGGGGTGTGCGTCGCTATGGTATTGACGTGCTACGTGGTTAGGTACGAAGTCTATCACCATTTTGAGGCCTGCTTGATGCGTGCGCTTAACCAAGGCTTCAAACTCTTTCATACGTTTGTCGACATTAACGGCGAGGTCGGGGTCGATGTCGTAATAATCTTTGATAGCATAGGGTGAACCCGCGCGACCTTTCACAACAGCAGGGTGGTCGGAGGTGATACCATAGGCAGAATAGTCGGTCTGGGTAGCATGTTCAATGAGTCCTGTAAACCATACGTGAGTAAAACCGTATGAGGCGATACGACGCAGTTGTGCAGCTGTGAAATTATTCATCTTAGCGCAACCATTCTGCTCTATACTGCCGTTGCGCTGATTGGTGGTATTCTGATTGCCGTAAAGACGGGTGAATATTTGATAAATGAGTGGTTTCATACGTTGAAGATAACGTGGTTTTATTTAAGGTCTTTATTTTATGATGAAATAAAGCATAGGTAGAGTTAGGCTTTTAGATTTGCCTTAACCTTACCTATGCTTTTAGTTGAATTTTTCACTTCAGTTCGTGAAGAATGCTTCCTTATATATAAGGTATATATAGTTTAATCGTTTACGCCGTGAGCTTTGACATCGGCATTGCCTTTGCAAATCTTAGCAATCATGCCTTGCAATGTCTTGCCAGGACCACATTCAGTGAAGTCGGTTGCACCGTCGGCCACCATGTTGTTTACTTCCTTCGTCCAAAGTACAGAAGCGGTGAGTTGAGCGATGAGGTTGGCCTTGATTTCTTCAGGGTCGGTGTGGGACTTTCCGTCAACGTTTTGGTAAACGGGGCAGATGGGTTTGTGGAACTCTGTATTGGCAATAGCAGCTTCGAGTTCTTCCTTAGCAGGTTGCATTAAGGGAGAGTGGAAGGCACCACCTACGGGTAATACCAATGCACGCTTTGCACCAGCTTCTTTCAAACGTTGGCAAGCTACTTCAATAGCTTCTGCTTCGCCTGAGATAACAAGCTGACCAGGGCAGTTGTAATTGGCTGGAACAACTACCTTTCCAGTCTCTTTGCTTACTTCGGCGCAAACTTCTTCTACCTTCTCATCAGCAAGGGCGATGATAGCAGCCATTGTGCCGGGCTGTGCTTCACAGGCCTTCTGCATAGCTTTGGCACGGGCGGCAACTAACTTCAATCCGTCTTCGAAACTCAAGCAACGAGCTGCTGTAAGGGCTGAAAGTTCACCTAAAGAATGGCCTGCAACCATTGCGGGTTGGAAGTCACTGCCTAAGCAGAGTGCGCTAACAACGCTGTGGAGAAACATAGCGGGTTGCGTAACTTTCGTTTGCTTCAATTCTTCATCAGTGCCGTTGAACATGATGTCGGTGATGCGGAAACCGAGGATTTCGTTGGCTTTCTCAAAGAATTGCTTAGCAATGGGGTGGTTCTCGTATAGGTCCTTGCCCATACCTACAAACTGTGCTCCTTGGCCGGGAAATACAAATGCGTTCATTATTGATTAATATCTATGTTTTGAGTTTTGCTTATTACAGTGTTATTCCTTAGCATTTTTCTTATTTCTAAGGCTCTGCAAAATTACAAAAAATATTGCCATTCGTTTGTTTTGTTGTGAAAATAGTGTGCGATATTTTTTGTATCGGTTATTTTTGCTTTATCCTATTATTAAAGATTTTAGGGTCTTAATTTAAATATCATTAACTTCCATTTTTTATTTACGCACTATTTACACACCTCACAATAGTACATAACCAGCTAATTATCAGGAGTTTAAGTAATTTTAGTCACCATAGATTCATCTAAGCACAATTACGCTATCATAAGGTCAAAAATTAAGAGAATCGCATTAAAGCGCTGCAACATTCCTTTATATTCAAAAAAACTTTGTATCTTCGCAGCGAAATATACATAAAACATATCATCATATACTCACTTATGAAGATAAAGGAAGTCGCTGAGACCCTTGAACGGTTCGCGCCACTGCCGCTGCAAGAAAGCTATGATAATGCAGGCTTGCAGATTGGATTAACAGCGGGCGAAAATGTGTCAGGGGTCTTATTGTGTCTTGACGTAACCGAGGAGGTAATAACCGAGGCAGAACAGTTGGGGTGCAACCTCATTGTGTCGCACCACCCTTTACTATTCCGTCCGCTGCGCCACGTCACCCTACAAACGCAAGTGGAACGCTGCGTAGTAATGGCCATACAAAAGGGCATTGCTATCTATTCAGCTCATACCAATTTGGATAATGCCCAAGGCGGTGTAAACTACATGATAGCTGAAAAGTTAGCACTACAAGACGTTCGCTTTCTCGCTCCCCTCAAAGGTCAAGAAGGCGGTAGCGGTATTATAGGTGAACTTTCAGAAGCTATCCCCACAGAGGCATTCTTGACACACGTTAAACAAACGTTCCATATTGAATGCCTCAACAGTAATAGCACAACCAAGCAAAGCATTAAGCGCGTAGCCCTCTGTGGTGGAGCAGGTGATTTCTTACTCGACGAAGCTATCAGCCAACAGGCAGACGCTTTCCTAACAGGCGAGATGAATTACCACCGCTACTTTGGTCACGAAAATGACCTCTTGATTGGCGTAATGGGGCATTATCAAAGCGAACAGTTTACCATTCAATTGCTCGAACGCATTCTCATGCAAGCACAGCCAGACTTACACATTGTAAAGACACAAGTCAACACGAACCCAATAAAGAGTTTGATAAGTTTGTGAGTTTTATGGGCTATATACTCGCCCACATAACGTGTGCTTCCTAACACGCTATAAAAATACCTCACCAAGAACCTATTAAACTCCCCAAACTTATTAAACCCATTAAACTTTCCACTTATTAAACTTATTAAAACTCACCATATCATGGCAAAAAAAGACGTAGCAGACATGTCTGTAGAACAGAAGTTGAAGAACCTCTACCAACTACAGACCACACTCTCTGAAGTAGACCGTATCAAGACGCTCCGCGGTGAACTTCCCCTCGAAGTGCAAGACCTTGAAGACGAGATCGAAGGTCTTACCCACCGTATCGCTAAGTTCAACGAAGAATTGGAAGGTCTTCACACCGACATTGCCAACAAAAAGGCAAAAATCAACGAGGCTAACAGCGCTATCGAACGTTACAAGCAGCAACTCAACGACGTTAAGAACAACCGCGAATACGATATGCTCTCAAAGGAAATCGAATTCCAAAGCCTTGAAGTTGAATTGCAGAACAAGAAGATTGGCGAAGCACAACGCGCTATCGATGCTCGCAAAAACGACATCGAAGCTGCTAAGCGCCAATTAGAGGAACGCCGTGCCGACCTCGACATGAAGAAGTCTGAACTTGATGACATCACCGCCGAGACAAAAGCCGAAGAAGAAAAGCTTCGCGAAAAGGCTAAGAACATCGAACAGACAATCGAGCCTCGCCTCTTGGCTGCCTTCAAGCGCATTCGTAAGAACTCTCGCAATGGATTGGGCATCGTTTACGTTCAGCGTGGTGCCTGCGGTGGTTGCTTCAACAAGATTCCGCCTCAGCGTCAACTCGACATTCGCACACGTAAGAAAATCATCGTATGCGAATACTGCGGCCGTATCATGATCGACCCCGAATTGGCAGGCGTTAAAATCGAAAAGCCCGCTGAAGAGAAACCCAAGCGTCGCGCACGCCGCACCTTGGCTAAATAAAAAGAACAAGCATAAAAACGGAGCAAACTTCACGGTTGCCCCGTTTTTATTTTTATCCTTCATTAGCGTACACACTACATTTCTATTGCTGAAACAAATATCTTTCAGTATTTTTTTCGTAAGTTTGCAAAAATATTTTAGGGCAAAGCCCACTAATTATTCTTCCGTATTTGTTTGTACTGACAAAGTGATTGTCACAACCCTCGGAAGGTGATAAAATATAAGTTTACTCATGGGTCTATTTAGCATTTTTTCAAAAAAAGAGAAAAAGGAAGTTCTCGATGCCGGACTGGAAAAAACCAAAACCAGCATATTCGGCAAGATCACACGTGCCATTGCTGGTAAGAGCAAGGTGGACGATGAAGTGCTTGACCAACTTGAGGAGATTCTCATCACCTCTGACGTTGGCACCGACACCACCATCGACATTATTCACCGCATTGAAGAGCGCGTAGCACGCGACAAGTATGTCAGCACAGCCGAACTGCACAACATTCTTAAAGAAGAAATTGGTGCCCTACTCACCCAAAGCGGTAACGACGATGCCGAAGGCTTTCAAATCCCTACCGACCACCGTCCCTACGTGATCATGGTCGTAGGCGTAAATGGTGTGGGCAAGACTACCACCATTGGTAAGTTAGCCTACCAATTTAAGCAAGCTGGACTGAAAGTCGTACTCGGTGCTGCCGACACGTTCCGTGCCGCAGCCGTTGAGCAACTCGTCATTTGGGGCGAACGCGTAGGAGTACCCGTCATCAAACAACAAATGGGTAGCGACCCTGCCAGCGTAGCTTACGACACTGTCAACTCGGCCAAAGCACAGGGAGCCGATGTAGTGATTATCGACACCGCAGGCCGCCTACACAATAAGATTGGCTTGATGAACGAACTTACCAAGATTAAGAAGGTAATGCAAAAGGTCGTGCCCTCTGCCCCCGACGAAATTATGCTCGTACTCGACGGCAGCACAGGACAGAACGCCTACGAACAAGCCAAACAGTTCATTAAGGCCACCGACGTCACCTCGCTCGCTATCACCAAACTGGACGGTACGGCAAAGGGCGGCGTAGTAATCGGCATCTCTCACCAACTCAAAGTACCCGTAAAGTACATCGGACTGGGTGAAAAGATGACCGACCTTCAACCCTTCAACCGCAAAGACTTCGTCAACTCCCTCTTTGAAGGTACCGAACTATAAAGCACGCCCGACACAACAAACTAACAAGATGAGCAACAATCAAGCAAACAACTCTTACAAGCATACTGTCGACATCATCACCATGGGGTGTTCGAAAAACCTTGTCGACTCTGAAAGCCTTATCAACCTCTTTAAAGAGCACGACATAAAGGTATATCACAACCCCGAAACGACACATGGCGACATAGCCGTCATCAATACTTGCGGCTTCATTGCATCGGCCAAGGAAGAGAGCATCAACGAGATTATCGAACTTTGCGACCTGAAGACTGATGGTGAACTCAACCACGTATACGTAATGGGCTGCCTGTCAGAACGCTACATGGACGAGTTACGTGCCGAAATACCCGAGGTAGACAAGTTTTACGGCAAGTTTAATTGGAAAGAGTTGCTCAACGACCTTGCTGCTGCCGACGGTGACAACACACTCACGCAACCTTCTACCACCAATAGCGAGACAGAGCGCACGATTACGACTCCCGCCCACTACGCTTATATTAAGATATCTGAAGGTTGCAATCGCCACTGCGCCTACTGCGCTATACCTATTATTACAGGCGAACACAAGAGCCGCCCCATGGACGATATCTTGACTGAGGTTAAGCAACTGGTGAAGCAAGGCGTAAAGGAGTTTCAAATTATCGCACAAGAGCTTACATATTACGGCATCGACCTCTATCACGAGCAACGCTTGCCACAGCTCATCGAACAAATGGCACACATTCCTGGCGTGGAGTGGATTCGATTGCATTATGCCTACCCTACTCACTTCCCCATGGACTTGCTCCGCGTTATGCGCGAGAATAACAACGTGTGCAACTACCTCGACATCGCCTTGCAACACATCTCTGACAACATGCTCACCCGCATGCAACGCCACATCACAAAGCAAGAGACCATTGACCTCCTTGCGGCTATGCGCCGCGAAGTGCCAGGCATTGCCATTCGTACTACGCTCATGGTAGGTTTTCCCGGCGAGACAGATGCTGACTTTGAAGAACTCATGACCTTCGTACGCGATGCTCGCTTCGACCGCATGGGGGCATTTGCCTATAGCGAAGAGGAAGGCACCTATGCTGCCGAGCACTATACGGACGACGTGCCCGAAGACGTAAAGCAAAAGCGTCTTGACCGCCTCATGCTCCTACAAGAGGACATCGCCACTGAACTCTCTGAAGAGAAAGTAGGCGAAACGCTCCGCGTCATCATTGACCGTGAAGAGGGCGACTACTACATTGGCCGCACTGAGGCCGACTCGCCCGAAGTGGACTGCGAAGTGCTGATAGCTAAGTCTACCGAGCGTCCCCTCACGATTGGCAACTTTTACCAAGTCGAGATTACCGACTCTGAAGAGTTCGACCTCTTTGGAGTGGTACGTTGATTTTTTAGTTGAAGAGTTAACGAGTAGACGAGTAAGCATGATCAAAAGTAACTTACCCGTCAACATGTCTACTTGTTAATTTGTCAACCCGTAAGAAGAAAAGCATGAACAACAAAGACTTTATCAATGCCCTTGCCACGCAAAATGGTAGCACGGCCAAAGCCATGCAAAAGTGGGTAAATACGCTCACCTCTGCCATAGCCGATAAGCTCGACGACGACACGCAACTCTCCGTACAGAGCTTTGGCACATTCGAGGTAAAGAAAAAGTTAGAGCGCGTAGTGGTCAATCCCGCCACGAAACAACGCAAACTCATTCCGCCCAAATTGGTGTTAGCCTTCAAGCCAAGCACCACGCTAAAGGAGAAAATAAGATAAATGAAGAAAAAGTTAAGTTTACAAGACTTCGCTGAAATCTTAGCACAACGCGAAGACATCGACCGCAAGGCGGCCGATGCCTTCGCGCGCTCTTTTTTCGACATCATTGAGCAAGGACTACAAACCGATAAGTTTGTCAAAATCAAAGGGTTTGGCACTTTCAAACTCGTAGCCGTAAGCGAACGCGAAAGCGTCAACATCAACACAGGCGAACGCTTCCAGATTAGCGGTCACACGAAGGTGTCGTTCACGCCCGACTCTACGATGAAGGAGCTGGTCAATCGTCCCTTTGCCCACTTCGAAGCTGTCGACCTCAACGACGACACTGATACCAAGGAGTTTGAAGTGATTGACGAAGAAATGGAAGAAGAGGCAGACGAAGAGATAGAAGAGAACCAAGCAGCCCCTTCAACCGACGAGGTTGAAACCACCGAAGTAGAAGAGCTAGAAAGTGGCGACGACACGGACAATGCAAGCAACGATAACGGCGAGACAGAGGACGTTGAGCAAGCAACTGACGATGCTGACGAGCCAATCGATAACGAAAGTCCCAGCAACGAAACGCCTATCGAAATCATTACAGACCAAGCACCCAATCCCACGCAAGAAGAAGAAGTCGCTTCGACTACTCTCAACAAGGAACCTTCGACTGAACCCAACATTACACCGACCACCTCTGTAACTGACGGCAATAAAGCAAAAGCCCCCTCCCCCACGGCGCAGACCGAAGCCACTAACACGGCCGCAATCCCCAACAAGCGCCGCGACAGAGAGGACATTGTTGTGACCGAACCCACTCCTATTAGTAATACTCAAGCGACTAACACGACTGCCCCCAAGACAACAACTGTAGAAAGTGCTCCAACGAATGCTACAATGGGTTACACCTACAACGAGGTGCCGTCGCCCCACAAACGCAATTGGTGGAAAACGCTCTCACTCATACTGCTCATGCTCGCCCTCATGGCGGCAAGTTACTTCGCAGGCTACTATCGTATGCTATGCCCCACGTGTGACAACTACATATTCAGAACGAAGAGCGAACAACCAGTGCCAGTACCCACGAAAGTGGTGCAACCGGGCCCTGTTGCTCGTCCCGCGTCTGATTCGGATGTAGCACACGCCGACACTGCACAAAAGGCAAATCAAAAGCAAAGTCAGCCCAACAACGAATCTAAGACTTCCAATACGACTTTGCCCGCAAGCGCTCCGACGCAGCAGCCAGCCCAAACTAAACCAAGCCAACTCACAACAACGTCCACGCCACAGCGCCCCAAAACGCACTGCGTTGGAAAAGGCGAAAACATCTACCGCATAGCCCGTAAATATTATGGAGACGATAGCTATGCCCAAAAGATTATTAAGGCCAATAACCTTAAAGATGCCAACACAATTGTTATCGGCATGGAACTTAAGCTACCATAACTTCTGTTCTTAAGTAGGTGTTCAAAATTAGTTGATATGAATTGGTGCAGTATTTCGTTCAGAAA